>Ga0172367_10006085_pt1 | contig 14353 bp, 13 predicted proteins | sample Lak10m_FD_114542 | JGI IMG/M metagenome (GOLD analysis project Ga0172367, IMG submission 114542) | Freshwater microbial communities from Kabuno Bay, South-Kivu, Congo - kab_022012_10m | ecosystem: Environmental > Aquatic > Freshwater > Lake | place: Democratic Republic of the Congo: South-Kivu... | reverse complement strand
TCACACATTAGCACCCGGAAACCTAAGGAAGAATTGGTAGGGGAAGAACTGCCATTGAAATTCCTGGAAGTAGATGAAGAACGTAACCGCTTAGTTCTATCTCATCGTCGCGCGTTAGTTGAGCGCAAGATGAACCGCCTAGAAGTAGGGGAAGTTGTAATTGGTACAGTTCGGGGTATTAAACCATACGGTGCTTTTATAGATATTGGTGGTGTAAGCGGATTACTGCACATTTCAGAAATTTCTCACGAGCATATTGATACACCTCATAGCGTGTTCAATGTCAATGATGAAGTTAAAGTCATGATCATTGATTTGGACGCAGAAAGGGGTCGGATTTCCTTGTCTACCAAGCAACTGGAACCCGAACCTGGTGATATGATTAAAAACCGTGATTTGGTTTATGATAAAGCCGAAGAAATGGCAGCTAAGTATCGCGAGCAGATGTTAGCTAAACAGCAAGGTATTACTCTCACACCTACAGAAGCTGAAGAAGTTGTAGGTGCGGAAGAAGCAGTAGAAGCAACAACTGAAGAAGAAATCCCAGTGGTAACGGAAACTCAAGAAGAGGTATCGGCTGAAACTACAGATGTGGTAGAAACTCCAGCAGCAACCGAAGAAATATCAGCTGTAGTCGAAGCAACTTCCGCAGCAACTGTGACTGAAGAAGAAATTCCAGCTGCTGTTGAACAGGAAGGTTAAGCACAGTTTCGCTACATTTGCTGCATTTAATTAAATCCACAGCCAAGTTCTTAATTGAGGCTAATCAGGTTGTGGTTTGAATTGTTTGTAACTAACACAATTAAACTATTAATTAAAGAGGGAAAAACCCTCTTTTTTGTGGCGAATTCGTCTAAACTCCAGTTTTAACGCTATCGTGTGAGTTTTTACCTTATTGGGATGAAATATTTTGGTAACTATTAAATGTAGAAACATCAGCTTTTCTGATATCCAGGCGATTTTTTTTGACAAAAATGGTACATTGGAGGACTCTGAAGCCTACTTGCGATCGCTTGGACAAAAAAGTGCCCGCATCATAGACGCTCAAATTCCTGGAATTGGCGAACCTTTATTAATGGCCTTCGGCATAAATGGCGATATCTTAGACCCAGCAGGTTTAATTTCCGTAGCCAGTCGCCGTGAAACCGAAATTGCCGCAGCTGCATATATTGCCGAAACTGGGAGAGGATGGTTTGAGTCTTTAAAAATAGCTCGTCAAGCCTTAGACGAAGCCGAAAAATACCTCAGTAGCAGTCCTGCACCACTATTTACAGGGAGTTTAAATTTGTTGAAATCCTTGTCAATGGCAGGAATGAAACTTGGTATAATTTCAGCGGCAACCACAGCGGAAGTTAATGATTTTGTAGCACGACACCAATTAAGTGATTACATCCAGCTTAAAAAAGGAGTGGATGACGGACCTAGTAAACCAGATCCAGTGTTGTTTTTACAGGCTTGTCAAGCTTTGGGGGTAGAACCAACTAACACATTGATGGTAGGAGATGCTGTTGGTGATATGCAAATGGCACGTCACGCCCAAGCTGCAGGTTGTATTGGTATTACTTGGGTGGGTAAGTTAGATCACGTTGAAGGTGCGGATGTAGTGATTAATCAACTGGATGAGATTGTAATTTTGGCATCTTGATTAAACCTTTCGGGATTTGCAAATTGTCGTTTTAAAAAAGTTATCACCACTCTAAGCTGGTTTAGCAAAAATTGTTAGCAATACAGGCCCTAGTAAATAGTGATGACTCACAGATAACAATCCAGCCGATGAACCCAAAATTTCCCGTTGTTGAGAGCTATATAATCTAATCCCACGAGGAGAAATTGGTAATAGTTGGGTTCCTGTCTGTTGTTTAGTTGTGATGTCTACTAAGTAAAAGTGCCCCCCAGGAGTAAGCACCCGCTTTACTTCAGTGAGGACTTGTTCAGGTTGCAAATAGTGTAGAAAGCTAATAGTACTAAAAACCGCATCAAACTGACCTTCAGCAAATGGTAAACATTCCGCCTTACCCTCAATATAAATTAAACGTGGATGGTGGCGATTACTCATTCTTGCTATTCGTAACATTTCTGAAGATAAATCTAATCCAGTGCCACGGACATGGGGAAATTTAGTTGTCAGGCGGTTAAGTAGTCGTCCAGTACCACAGCCCATATCAAGTATATTGGCTCGTTCTGGTAAATTCACATACTCCAGCAACCGCTGATGGATAGCTTGATAAATTACTGAAGGAAAAAGCCAGTCATAGGTCCGAGCCCATGTGTCAAAAAGGAGCTTTTTGCTCCTGAGAAAGTTAAAGGTCATTGATCAATAATTTCTGGTGGTCTTCTGAGTCAAGGTTAACTTAAAGGTATTGGGATGAACAGTTCGTCCCAATTTTCAACTGTACTTCTTTGAGATTTTGGCAATTATCTTGATCCTAGGGAAAACTCATTTAAATATTGGTTAGTTGTATTAGGATGCAAACAGTGGAATCTACACGACAAAATACCAGACTCAGATTATAATGACCTATTTAGAAACAGCAGCGCAGTTTTACAGTGAAGTTGCACAAGAACCCCAAGTGGGGCTTTGTTGCGTTCAAAGTACACCCCTCCAACTACCAGGACTGAAAATTCCTCTCCCTATGCAGGAAATGAATTATGGTTGTGGTACTACTGTTCACCATAGTGAACTTTTCAATCAACCCACCGTGTTGTATGTCGGTGTTGGCGGTGGGTTAGAAGCACTGCAATTCGCTTATTTTTCTCGTTATCCAGGTGCTGTAATTGCCATTGAGCCCGTTGCAGCTATGGGAGCCGCCGCCGCACGCAACCTAGAAATTGCTGCTGCGGAAAATCCCTGGTTTGACACTAGTTTTGTAGAAATTCGCGAAGGTGATGCCTTTAATCTACCAGTGGCTGAGGCTAGCGTCGATATTGTAGCTCAGAATTGCCTTTTCAATATTTTTGAGCCAGAAGACTTAAACCGTGCTTTAACAGAAGCGTATAGGGTATTAAAACCAGGTGGACGCTTGCAGATGAGCGATCCAATTGCCACTTGTCCAATTCCTGCACATTTAAAACAAGATGAGCGACTACGTGCTATGTGCTTATCAGGGGCACTTACTTATGAAGAATACATTCAATCTATTATTAATGCTGGTTTTGGTCAAATTGAAATTCGCGCCCGTCGTCCTTATCGTCTCCTAGATACTCAGACTTACAACTTAGAAAAACATCTTCTCTTAGAAAGCCTCGATTCTGTTGCTTTCAAAGTTGATATTCCCGAAGATGGCGCTTGTATATTCACAGGTAAGACAGCAATTTATGCTGGTGCAGAATCTTCTTTTGATGATCAAGCAGGACATGTACTTATGCGTGGTATTCCCGCAGCAGTGTGTGATAAAACTGCGGCTAAACTGGCAAGTTTACACCCGGATGAAATCATGATTACCCCTTCAACCTGGCACTATAGCGGTGGTGGTTGCTGCTAACTTTTAACTGCCCAAAAAATGTTAGTCTTCAGTTTATTTTGGACTACGTTTTTTTAGCTTATTCTCATGGAGCTAAGGACAATTTTAAAGGTGTAGCAAGTCTAATTGGTAGCGGGACGACCAGCTACCAAAGAGCGATTTTTGGGCTATTTTCACAACTTTTGCTGGTGCAGTCAGCTCGGCTTTCTGGGGAAGTAAATTAGTAGAAATATTTACGACACAAGGTATATTTCCTGATGCCATCGCTAATAGATTGTTACAATCATAAAAGTTATTCGGTAATATTAGCAAAAATCAAAACAGAACTATTAAATAATGCCAACTACAGAAACATTATTCAAGGATAAACTGATTTCTTCTTTGACCAAAAAAAGCATTTCTGTTTTACAAATTAATTTGGGTAAACGGTGTAATCTTGCCTGTACACACTGTCATGTGGAAGCTAGTCCTAAACGAACAGAAGAACTATCTTCAGAAATTTGTCAACAGTTAATTACTTTAATTCACCGATTTCCAGAAATTAAGATTGTAGATTTAACTGGTGGCGCACCAGAAATGAATTATGGATTTAAGCCATTGGTAGAGGCAGCAAGAGACGCGGGTAAACAGGTAATTGTCAGATCTAATTTGACTATTTATTTTCAAGATAGATTTGGCGATTTACCAGCATATTTTGCTAAACACAAAGTCAAAGTTGTAGCTTCCATGCCCTGCTACCTAGCAGATAATGTTGATAAAATGCGCGGAAGTGGTGTTTTCAATGCTTCCATTAAAGCCTTGCAATGGCTGAATCAACTCGGTTATGGCAAGAAATCTGATTTAACGTTGGACTTGGTGTATAACCCGCCGTTACCCACAAGTGAAAAGTTTTCCTTAGCCCCTGAACAAACTAAGCTAGAGCGAGACTACAAAATATTCTTGCAAAAACATTTTGATATTGTGTTTAATAACTTGTTCACCATTACTAATTTGCCCATTGGCAGAACTAAAATTTATTTGGAACGTAAAAATCTGTATGGAAAGTATTTGCAGTTTTTAGAGTCACATTTTAATTACAGTACAATTGAACATTTAATGTGTCTTAATCAACTGTCAATCGATTATCTGGGTAATGTGTATGATTGCGATTTTAACCAAATGATGAATTTGCCAGCCAAAACCCGCAATGGTGAATTAGTGACAGTTGCCAAATTGCTGGAATTTGGCAGTTTAGATTTAATTAATCAGATTCAAACCGCTAACTATTGCTATGGTTGTACGGCTGGATGTGGTTCTAGCTGCAGTGGTGCTTTGCTGTGAGGTCATGGTAGCGCAATTCCAGAAAAAATTTTTTCCGTTACCAAAACTGTTACGAGTGTTCTGCCACTTTGGCATTAGCTTATGATGATACTTAGTTAAGCTCCTCACACTACACCAAAAGCCGTGCAACCTAATGTTGTATGGCTTTTTATTTTGTACGGAGTCGATTTCCTGAACAGCTTTTTGACTGTTACTTTGTGGTAAGCTGTGATTTTTTTCTGGTGCTATTGGGAATCAGGTACAGCAAAGGTTCAATTAGCTTGAATGCTAATAATCCCATCCCATAACTAGTCCAGGAGGTACAACCATTTCAGATCCTACCACAGATGCCATGGCTGCTCATTTAATGTACTATGCTGTAATATTGCTAAGTATTCTCTACTAACCCTGAGAAACCGCCACCATCACAACAAACCTTTCAAGGCAGGTTATTTTAGATTAAATCGCCGACTTTAAGTTAGAATTTCAATGCTAACTCAATTATTAAGGTTAATTTTAAATTTCCACACGGCTTGTACAGTGTTTACGGATATTTGAGAAATTTTCCTTGAATTCAATCAATCAATACTAAACTAGCCTTGACATCTTGGTTTTTTCATCGTTACCACCGAAATTCAGTCTTATCTGCCGCGGAACAAGATTCCCGACAATTCCAAATTCGTACGGCTACACCCGATGATTTGACTGGTATTGCCCATATTATTGCCGAAAGCTTTCACGGACATGATGGTTTTTGGGGATGGGCTTTTCCCTTCATACGTTTGGGTATTTACGAAGACCTGAAACATCGCCTGTCATCACCTGCGCCAAATCATGTTTGTTTAATTGCTATTGACACTACTACTGCTTCCACTCCCACCTTAGTGGGAACTGTGGAATTGAGTGTGCGCTTCCATGATTCCTGGGTAAAGACCGGTAAGAGTTTTCCTTATCTCTCTAATTTAGCTGTTCACCCCAAATACCGCCGACATGGTGTTGCTTCACACCTCCTGATCAGCTGTGAAAGGTTCTGCCATGATTGGGGATTTCATGACTTATATCTCCACGTCTTGGAAAATAACCATCAGGCACGGCAACTTTATTTCAAACTGGGATATAAGGTGCATCAGTTAGAATCCCATTGGAATATATTTTTCCTCGGATCATCCCGGCAAATATTGTTGCATAAACATCTGAGTGGCAAAATACACTAAATTATGAGAGAACCCAGGCAGCCAAGGCCAGGGAGATAAAGTATCGGAACGTGGGGAAGATACTTTATTGTGCTTTAGGCGGTGGATGTAGGGGAGGGCAAAGGTTCCTTAGGGGCAGTCCATCAGGTAGTGTCATAATGTCTTTGTTCTTCAATATATTTTTTAACAGTCTCGCCGCTAACATTGCCGACACTAGAGGCAAAATAAGAGCTTGTCCCTAGACTAGGTAATTTTAGTAAATGGGGGAACTCTTGTCCAAGTAGGCGAGAGGTTCTCTTAGTTACTCTGAAACTTAATTGGGAGTTTTTTGTCATTGACTACGTAAAAATACTTATTGCTCAAAGTCATATCTGAGTAAACCTTGCAAATTTACGTAAAAAAAGTTAAAAATAATTAGTGTTTCTACTGAAGCACAAAAACTGCCTGAATAGTTGTTGAGTTGATCAGAAAGGAAATTAACTGGATAAATCTCAAAAAAATTTATTCTTTCCTCAAAAGTATGCCCAGAGGAAAACTTCAGCATACTTAGCCTTCAAAACATTGACTCTAGGGGATTTGCTCTATACAAAAATAGCCCAACCACATGTATTTTATGGTGATCCGATTTAATTCGTGAGTTTTTTGTCGAAGTAGGCAACAGGAAACAGTGAACATTGAACGGGGAAGAAGGCTTTCAGTATGTACGGAGTTCTGTATAGCTATGTCACCCAAGCTATCAAAAACCAAATAGGAGTTCTATATTTAGACATAATATGTTATGTAAATTTGATCAGGCTAGTAAATGGCAATTACTTGAAAATATCAAGAATAGACAAAATAAAAGAACCGTAAAATTAACCTTAATCTAATCCTCATGGCTCATACTAAATTTGTATTTAGTAATTGAGCTTTATAAAAACTTTAAAAAAAATTACTTGTTTTTAGACGACAAATTTAGCTAAATCCCATAGAATATGATCAATTATTACTAATCAAATGCTGTTTTTTGGTATTTTAGCCATACTAACCACTAGGCTTTCGTGAGGAATAAATTATCAAAAAACATTAAAAATTTGATTCGTTTTCACTGAGTTCCCCCTTGAAGTACATACCACGACCCAATTATTTGCAAGTTCGAGAAAACATGGATAGCGAGAGCTACCAACGGTATCAAGCTACTATGGTATCAACTGACTACCCTCACACTATTTTCCTAAACCATCTTGTGATGACAGATGGAACTGAGCATTCAGACAGCTCAGATATTCTGACACTTTTGCACAGTGGAAAGGTTTTCGTTGTTAATAGTCGTAAGCGCAATGGCTTAATACTCTTTAAACGCTATCATGCAGAATTTGCAGGGCCTGGTGCAGCCGTTGGCGGGAATTATGATCGTGATTGCGAAAGAGTACTACCCATAGGTAATTTGTCTTTATTAATTCCTGAAACTTATGAGGAACGGGAGAAGGCCTACTTAATTAGGCGACAGTGGATTCGGTTAATCAAGCAAATTACCGAAAACCAGCCTCCTCAGCAGCGAATCCAAAAAATTTTAGATCAATTTGAACAATACTTTCCGCCGGAAACCGTGGCTCAAATGCCTGATATTGTCTTTGCCCTGTTAGTGGGGGTGTTTCCTCAAACGGTAGGAATGGTAAGGCGTTTGGGTAATGACTGGAATGACAAATTTAGCTATTGAGTCCAACAATTGTGCCCGTGGATAAATCTGGGGATCAACTTCAAAATTCTAGATTTGCTAACCCAGCTTGTATCCGATTTACGGTGCGGATGTTTTCCTCTGATGTACCAATAGTAATTCGTAAGCCTCCGCTAATTTCCCGTACAAGAGTGCCGGAAGTCTTGAGTTTTTGATGAAGATTTGTTAAAGAAGCGTTCTGTGTGTCAGAGTTATTTGCTAAAAGACGTAGGAAAATAAAGTTAGCAGCACTTTTTGCCACTCGTAATTTGGGATGCTGGGATAAAACTTTAATCAGTTTGTCTCTTTCATCTAGGGTTGGAGAAATTGATTCCAGCAAAAGTTGGCTATTTTCCATAGCTGCTAATGCCCCAGCGATGGAGAAGCTAGGGAGATTATAAGGTAAGCGGACTTTTTCTAAAATGGCGATCGCCTGTGGATGAGCCACACAATATCCTACACGCAGAGCTGCCAACCGGAAAGCTTTAGAAAAAGTGCGTAGAATCACCCAGTTAGGACGCTGTGTTAATTCACTAACTAAGGTAGTCTGGCTAAATTCAAAATAAGCTTCATCAATTACCACTAAAATATCCTCGCCCAAACTTCTTAACCATGACAATTCTGCCCCAGTTAAACAGTTACCAGTGGGGGAATTAGGATGCACAACAAAGACCACGCGAATGGGGGGATTTTGAGTTTGTTCTAAGGCACATTGGGCAGCTTTTAAGTCAATTTCAAAATTATCTTTATTTCTATCCACTGTCACCACAGGAATACCCAAAGTTTTCGCCAAAATTCCATACATTGAGAAAGTGGGATTAGCTACTAAAATCGCACCTTCTCCTTTCAAACAAGTGGCGATTAATAAAGAGCGAATTAGTTCATCTGAACCATTGCCTAGAGAAATATTGACCCCGGTAAACACAGACGGTGAGAGTGATGCTGACTGATTGACATATTGAGCGATGGCATCCTTCAGGGTTTCATGTCCACCGTCAGGATAACGATTGGTTTCAATGGCTTGCTGATAAGTCCAAGCTAGCTTTTCTTTTAGCTCTGATGGCAAATCATAGGGGCTTTCATTCGTATCCAGCCGATCTAACTGTAGGGGAACTGCTGCGGCTGTATCACTGCTAGGGTGAGGTTTATAAGCGTTAAATTGGGCTAAGTCTGAACGGATAAAGGAAAGCATATTATTTAATTCGTAATTCGTAATGCGTAATTTTTCTTTGAGAAACTCAAGTTAATTAGTTTTATATTGTAGAGCTTTAAGGAAACTGGCAGAATCGGTGAAAGTGATCACCATCCCAGTTTTTGATAGGGAATTGTGAATGTTAAATGTGTGGAAGTTACTTCAAGGTCACCAATTCTTCTGGGGATCAGGGATGAATACCCACAGTAGTGTCGAACTCCTGCTTCTTTGCAGCCATTTTCACTTCCATGACCGCACCTTGGATGATGACAGTAAAATTATCACCAATTATATGAATAACTAGTACTCTCCGTGTTGGCATCCACCAGCAATTTGATTATTATTCGCTTTTACTGACCAGTTAAAGTATAGTACAAAGGACGAAAGAAAGTACGATACATTTTGACCACAGGGCCATAATCAAACTACAAATATGCCCCCATAAAAAATACTCCCGGGGCTTCTGGTGGTTATCAAACCCCCATTGAGCCAGATATCCCCAAGATAGGAAATGGGGCTCAAACTGAAGCACCAGGAGAAGATCATGTTGCAGTGAGTCTCAATCAAGGAACTGAATGGCATTAATCTGTGGGAATTGTGCCATAGTCCCAAAGCGATGGCCATTTTAATTACCATTTAAGTGCGATTGCCTCCAGCACTGCCCTCCGCGCCATCGCTTAGGTGATGATTTTAAATCACAGACGCTTCCCTTTGGCAATCAAAAACCACAGTGAAGGAAGCATTAGGTATTAACTGGTTTAAGTGCTGCATATAACCTTCTGCATCAGAACGACTGCGGAAACGAGCCACAATTTCGTGTTGTGTATCAGGAAGTAAACGAGCGATTGCCCAAGAATTGAGACGTGTTTTATAGGCGATTGCTTGAGTTTCTGAGTTAGTAGTTTTGTGGTCAGTATGTTGTGGCATGATTGATCTGAATTTTGTGATTTTTGTTAACAGCTTTACAGAGTCTTGTGCCAGGGGTGAGCAAACGCATTTTTTATCTGCTGCCACTTTGTTATTCCATTATTTTTAGATTGTCAATACTGTTTGCTATATTTTAGACCTGATAAGTGAAAATTTTTTATTAGCCACGCACATCAAAGCTTTAATTTGCGACAAATGTTTGATGGAGTGAAGTTTGAAGTATGTCAATATTTCAATTATATCTTTCTTCCTTCTGCCTTCTGCCCTCTCCCCTCTGCCTTCTCCCAACCAATATCACCAAAAGTTGGCAATAACCAAGTTATGTTTCATAAAATACCCATTCTTTCAAGGTGCTGACATTGAGCGAGACTAGCAACTTCATAGACTAATTCATCCAAATTGACTGGCTTGCATAAGTGTGCTTGAAAACCCGAAGCGAATGCATATATTCGGTCTTCTTCTCTAGCAAAACCTGTTAAAGCAATAGCGGGAATCTGTTTTCCTTGTGCTGCCATTAAACTTCTAACTTTGTGGAGCAAAGAATAGCCTGATTCATCCGGTAGAGATATATCGCTAATTAAAATATCAGGTTTAAATTGAGGTATGACATTTATAGCCTCACTTGCCGAAGGAACAGCTGTGACCTTAGCTCCTTCCAATTCAAAAAGGATATTTAAAATTTGCCTTGTGTCAGGGTCGTCGTCAACAATGAGCAAGCGTAAACCTTGAACTGAAATGGATTGAGTATACATTAAATCTTATCCTCGTGTAGCTGTGACACCCTGAGTAGAACTCACATTCACAGGGCAAACAAGTTTTGAAAACGCAACTCAATTGAGCAGGAAAAGAATAAACGAATCTATTCTTAAAGCCAACCAGATGTATTTTCGCAAGTCATTTTTTTTTTGCAGCAATATTTCATTTATATCTATCCCCATTATAGATAAAGGAATAGAAAAATGTACTGGTTTATCTATTTGACATTCCCCTAGCTTTAGGTGAAGGGATTCTACATTCACCGTCAAAACTTGCTCCACCAGGCTAGGGTCAAGGAAAGTAGAGGCTTAAACTCCCCCAGATTAATATGCCTGACGGCACCCTAGGCGAAGGGGGATGCTCTCCCTTATTTTTTGCTAGATTGGGAATATTTACTATACAAACCATCAGCACGTTTAACAATTCTGACTCACTTAATTAACTTGAGAAGGTATGTCTGAATATCCCATTTACCCAAGAACTTAAGTTCACCAATACCTTTTTTATCAGTAAAAGTGATGCGTCTTTTTGTTAAATGTAATGACCATCCAGAACTATTATATTCAACTGAACCGTTATCTTTTTCAAATCGGGGATATCCCTTCTTTCCTGTAAATTTCTTGTTTTTGGTTGTCATAATATCTGTGTCCATCAACAGGAAAGTCAAAAAAGTGTATTGATTTTTTTATCAATGTCCTGGTAAATGTATGATATTAACTAGGGAAAATTGCTGGTGATATTTCATGGTGAGAGCAACAAAGCAGTCACGTCCCGCTTTAGCGATACGCAATGCTAGGAATGACAACTCCTGAGTAGGGCTATATCAATTACGGCTTTTCAACTGAGCTTCTATAGTTTCCACAACAGTCTTAATCACCTTGACTCTGGCATAGTATTTGTCATTGGCGGCGACAATTGTCCAGGGAGCCGAGGGGGTAGTGGTGCGCTGAATTGCCTGATTTATTGCTACATCGTAATAATTCCAATTTTGCCGATTGCGCCAGTCTTCATCGGTGAGCTTGTATTGTTTAAAGAGATTGTTTTGACGTTCTGTAAAGCGGTGAAGTTGTTCTTCTGGGCTAATGTGTAGCCAAAACTTGACTAAAACATAGCCTGCACTTGTTAACTGAGCTTCAAACTCATTAATTTCTCGGTAGGCTCTGCGCCATTCAGTTTCAGAAGCAAAGCCCTCCACTCTTTCAACCAATACCCGTCCGTACCAGGAACGGTCAAAAATACCAATAGTTCCTTTTGTGGGTAATCTGCGCCAAAATCGCCAGAGGTAATGATGGACTTTTTCTTCATCTGTGGGAGCAGTAAAGGGATGAACAAAATAACTCCGAGGATCGAGAATGCGGGTAAGCCGCTTAATGGCTCCACCTTTACCTGCGGCATCCCAACCCTCAAATATTGCCAATACGGGAATGTCATACTTGTGGATGTTTAATTGCAACTTGCGTAGTTTTACCTGAGCCTTGGCTAATTGCTCTTCATAGTCTTTTTCGGAAAGACTTAAGCTCAAATCAACTTGTGCCAGTAAATTTGACTCTGTGATTTCTAATTGTGTTTGTGCAGGTAAAGACGGGGGAGAAAGCTTAATTTTCAGTTGATCTAAGGCAGTAGTTAATGTACTAGCCAGGTGGGTTAGCACCTTCACCTGCGCCCACCGCTCAGATTCAGCTTCTACTAAAGTCCAAGGCGCAACACCTGTACTGGTTTGCACCAGCATTTCTTCGGCAAAAGAGGCGTAGCGGTGATAATGTTTTGCTTGTTTCCAATCTTCTTTTCGCACCCGCCAAGCTGTTAGTTCATCTTTGGCATAATCTTTTAAGCGACTTTTCAATTCTTTACGACTCAGATGTAACCAAAATTTAGCGATGGCAGTGCCATAATCCACCATTTGCCGCTCAAAAGAATTAATTTGCCCGAATAATTGTTGGACGGTAGGAACTTGATCAGTTTCTAAGCGCTTAAACAAGCGTTCCTCTAAGACATGAGTGTACCAACTGTGATAGAAAAAGCTCATGTGACCTTGGGCGGGCAGTTTTTGCCAAAATCTCCATAGAAATGGGTATTTGCGTTCTTCTGCGGTCGGTGGCCAAATGGGATGTACCTGAAATCCACGGGGATCCATGTAAGAAATTATTTGCTTAACTAGTCCACCCTTACCAGAAGCAGCCCATCCTTCTAGAACGACAATTACAGGCAATTTTTTACCCCAACAGGCATTTTGCAGTTCTCGCAGTTGATGCATCAGCCTGTCAATTTCTGATTTATAAGTAGCTTTATCTAAAGACAGTTTTAAATTTAATGTATCTAGCATATAAACTTGTGAGGTATTGGTATTGGTGAATTATGACATTTTGGCAATATTTTTTGTGGCTAAAGAAATTGATCTCAGTCAAATGGGGGAAATTAACTATGCTTGATGACTCAATCAGTTAAAATAGTGGATGACTCTAAACTTGCTTGCCCTGTAAAAATGACCATGCACAATTCCGTTGAATTTCAAGACGCTTTTGATGTCATTGTCGTCGGTGCAGGTCACTCCGGCTGCGAAGCGGCCCTTGCAGCTGCGCGCCTGGGCTGTCGTACTTTGCTGCTGACACTCAACTTAGATAAAATCGCTTGGCAACCTTGTAATCCAGCAGTGGGGGGCCCGGCTAAGTCTCAGTTGACCCATGAGGTGGACGCACTGGGTGGGGAAATTGGCAAGGTTGCAGATCGCACTTATCTACAAAAGCGCATCCTCAACTCTTCACGAGGTCCTGCGGTGTGGGCATTACGGGCCCAAAGTGACAAGCGCGAATATGCCGCGGTAATGAAAAATATTGTTGAAAACCAAGAAAATTTGTCCATTCGTGAAGCAATGGTTACAGACTTGGTGCTGGGTCTTAACGAGGAAGTGATTGGTGTTCAGACTTACTTTGGTGTCGCTTTTGGGTGCGAAGCGGTAATCTTGACCACTGGCACTTTTTTGGGCGGTAAGATTTGGGTGGGTAATAAATCCATGGTAGCAGGACGAGCTGGGGAATTTGCTGCTGAGGGTTTAACGCAAACCTTACATAGATTGGGATTTGAAACTGGCAGATTAAAAACTGGTACCCCAGCACGAGTAGATAAGCGGTCAGTTGATTACAGTAAAATCACCATCCAACCAGGGGATGAAGAAGTACGCTGGTTTAGCTTTGACCCTGATGTGTGGGTAGAACGAGAACAAGTTCCTTGCTACATCACCCGTACCACGGGGGAAACCCATCGCCTGATTCGAGAAAATTTACATTTATCACCTGTTTATGGTGGTTGGGTAGAAGCCAAAGGGCCTCGCTATTGTCCCAGTATAGAAGATAAAATAGTCCGCTTTGCTGATAAAGACAGCCACCAAATATTTATTGAACCAGAAGGACGAGATATACCGGAATTATATATCCAAGGGTTTTCTACAGGCTTGCCAGAAAACTTGCAATTGCAAATGTTACGCAGTCTGCCTGGTTTAGAAAAATGTATCATGCTGCGTCCAGCCTATGCTGTGGAATATGACTATTTACCGGCAACTCAGTGTTATCCCACACTCATGACTAAGAAAATTTCTGGTTTATTTTGTGCAGGACAAATTAACGGTACCACTGGCTATGAAGAAGCCGCAGCTCAAGGAATTGTGGCGGGAATTAATGCAGCACGGTTAGTTAAACGTCAAGAAATGATGATCCTCCCCCGTGAACACAGTTATATTGGTACGCTAATTGATGACTTGTGTACAAAAGATTTGCGGGAACCTTACCGAATGCTCACTAGTAGGTCTGAGTATCGCTTACTACTGCGTTCTGAT
>Ga0172367_10006084_pt1 | contig 14355 bp, 16 predicted proteins | sample Lak10m_FD_114542 | JGI IMG/M metagenome (GOLD analysis project Ga0172367, IMG submission 114542) | Freshwater microbial communities from Kabuno Bay, South-Kivu, Congo - kab_022012_10m | ecosystem: Environmental > Aquatic > Freshwater > Lake | place: Democratic Republic of the Congo: South-Kivu... | reverse complement strand
GCCTTCGGGCATCCCCATTTTTGAAGAATATTTGAGCTGTTCCCTGGGCAGCACCTAAAGAACCTTGAGCATTACCCGCTTTTAAAAACGCTACACTTTGATTATTCTTCATTTCCGCGGCATCGAGCTCATTCCCCTGGGCATCAAAAACACCAGCGACTTTCCCAAAAAGATGCGCTGCAACTTGAAAATCGCTCTTCTGAAATGCCTGCATTGCACTCTCAACTTGCGACTTAACATCCAACTCAACCATTCAGTCCTCACAAACACGTTCGCTTCCTACTTGCTCTTTTTATATACGCTAGAGGGTGATATCGAGCAAGCCTTCCGCAACTGCGCGCAACTTCTCCGTAGAAAGTTGGCTTAAATTAAGAGCTAATTCCAGGTAAGGGCGATTGACAGGCTTACAAATAAAGGCCTGTAGCTCAGGAGAAAGCTTCAAAAACTCCTGTATGGCAGCCTGATCGTTTAACCATCTGCCTACGGGACCATTCTGGTCGAAAAAAGTATCTAGTCGAGAACCGATTACAGCAAGGATGGCTTCCAATTCCGGCAGCGGTATAGCACTTCCGCCGAGCTCATAATTCTTCAATCGCCCCTGGGATATCCCTGTTTCGAAAGACAGGTTTTTTATGGAAATACTGGTCTGCAATCGTTTTTGTCTTAATAAAGTTCCAATAATTCGTTGGCGCAAGGAAACCAATTGTGCCAGGTTAATCGGTTCGGTACGAGCTTTGTCATCTGATAAAGCCTCGCCACTCCAAAAATGCTGAATGGGAAGATTTAGATAATAGGCAAAAACTTCCAATTCAGGGAGCGACATGGCCTTTCGGCCTTCCTCATAGGCACGCATCAAGGCAGGTGAAATTCCCATGGCTTTCGCTACTTCAGCCATGCTTTTTCGTGCAGCCATGCGCGCATCGCGAACCAAAACCCCCAGCTTGCGTGTACGAAGGTTAATCTGAACTTGCAGACTCATAAAGGTTTTCCCGTAAAATCAGCGAATCTTTGCCAAATAGGGCACTTTTGATGATTATACACGTTAACCCTACGACAGAGACAACAACAAACACAAGAGTGAAAATTATCCCTGGATGAAATATTATCAGATTAAATCTATCGCCGCCGAAACATATCTCCCATATTGGCTCCAAATACTTCTGGTGGGAGTTTAAAACCGGCAGCTTCCAAACGAGGGGTAAATAAGGGTCGAATTCCTGTGGGCTTTAATTGCCCAATAATCTTTCCTTCGGGGGTCATACTTGTTTGTTCAAAACGGAAGATATCTGTCAAAACGATGGTATCACCTTCCATTCCCGCCACCTCTGTGATCGCTGTCACTTTCCTGGACCCGTCTTTTAGACGGGACTGCTGAACAATAACATCAATAGCCGCAGAGACCTGTTGGCGAATCACCTTAACCGGCAAATCCATACCAGCCATAAGCACCATGGTTTCAGTTCGGGAAAGCGCATCGCGCGGGGTGTTGGCATGCAGCGTGGTCAGCGAACCATCATGGCCAGTATTCATCGCCTGAAGCATATCCAAAGTTTCGCCACCACGACATTCACCAACAATGATACGGTCTGGACGCATACGCAAGGAGTTACGCACGAGATCACGAATCGATACCTGTCCTCGCCCTTCGAGGTTCGCAGCCTTTGTTTCCAATCGAACAACATGTTCCTGCTGAAGCTGGAGTTCTGCGGCATCTTCTATTGTGACAATTCGTTCACTTTCCGGAATCAAACTCGAAAGCACATTGAGCAAAGTTGTTTTTCCCGAGCCAGTGCCACCAGAGACGATGATATTTAAACGGCTGATAACACATGCCTTTAGAAATTCAGCCATTGATGTGGTGATGGAGCCGAAATCCACTAACTGCTCCATACTCAATTTGTCTTTGCGGAATTTTCGAATCGTAATCGAGGCACCATCCAGCGCCACCGGTGGTATGACCGCGTTTACACGAGAACCGTCTGGAAGACGAGCATCAACAGTTGGAGAATCGGCATCCACTCTACGACCAAGCGGTAAAATAATTCGATCAATTACTTTTAAGACTTCTTGATTGTTTTCAAAAACAACATCTGTTTTGGTCAACTTCCCTTTTTTCTCTACATATACTCGCTTTGGGCCATTAACCATCACTTCACTTACATCCGGATCATCAAGCAGCGGCTGAATCGGTCCAAAACCAAGAATATCGTTTCTTACTTCCTGCATTACTTGCTGGCGAATCGAATTGGGAATATTGGCAGGCAAACGAGAGAAAATTTCGACAAGCTTTTTTTGGACGAAATTCTCCCTTTGGGCAAACACAGGGTTTTCGACCTCTAATTCGCGAGTCAAATTTTCAATCACGAAATGTTTCAACTTTAGTAAGTCTGCTGAAGACAAACCAGAAGAGGAAATCAAAGTCATGATTTTTCTCCAGTTGAAGGATCGTCTTCAGGCATCACCCAAATAATATGGGCGCGCGCGACACTTAAGAAATCGGTTTCATAAACCAAGGTACCGTCAGCATTAATTACCTTAGCATTGGTTACCGCTAGAAAAGTCTCTTCACGATCCAATTCATCCTTCAGGCGGCTATCCAAACGGATATGAATGTTCCCAATTATTTTATGGTGGGTAGTTTGGATGATTGCTGGAACAGCGGTCTTGGAGATAATATCGGTGAAATATTTTCCTTTGTCATTAAATTCCAAGCTCATAATTTCCTCTTTCTTATGCAAGGTTATCAAGATATGCGCTCAATAGCTCTCGCAGATTTTCAAATTCTAGCTTACACGCTTTGTCGAAAAGTTTCCCCAAAAGGCTAAACAACACTTACTCCCATAAAAGGGTAATTAGCCTTCCAGAGGCGGCATCAGGTATCCAAGCCCGGAGCGCGTGACGATGTGCCTGGGCGAGTGCGCATCTTCTTCCAATTTCTGGCGCAAACGAGCTATGCTTACCCACAATATTTCCTTGTCATTACGATACTCTGGGCCCCAAACACTCGAAAGCATATCTTCCGCGCTCATCACAATACCAACATTGTGAGTAAACTGAAGCAATAAACGGTATTCCGTTGCCGAAAGAAATACTAGTTGGTCCCCACGCCACACTTCAGCACGAGCAAAGTCAATACGCAAGTTTTCGTGGATGAAGAAACGGCTTTGATTAACGTCTTTGGAAACCTGGGACCGGCGCAGTACTGCACGGACACGCGCCAATAGTTCGGTTGCAGAAAAAGGTTTCACAAGATAGTCATCTGCACCCATATCCAATCCACGCACGCGGTCTTGTTCTTCACCCTTGGCAGTTAGAATAATAATCGGAACATTTGAAAACTGCCTGATACGCTGGCAAGCAGCGAAACCATCCAGATTGGGCATCATCACATCCATCAAGATCAAATCCGCCGGATCCGCAGAATATGTTTCCACAGCCTGGAGACCGTCTGAAGCAGACACAATTTCATAGCCATCTGAGCGTAAATTTGCTTCCAACAAACGCAGATAGCGGGGCTCATCGTCAACTATTAAAATTTTCGTCATTCTAATCTCCTTCAGTCCGTAATGATGGTATTACAGGCAGATCAATTAAAAAGGTCGTCCCTTTTCCAAGTTCAGATTCGACTGACATTTTGCCTCCATGGGCTTCAATGATCTTGCTACAAATAAAAAGGCCCAAACCAGAACCGCTTCCACCCTGCCCCGGAACTCTGAAAAAGCGTTTGAACAGGTTTTTCATATGCTCCGGAGATATTCCTGGGCCTCCATCAGCAAAGCGGATACGGAAAAAACCCGGGATTTCAACCAACGAAATCGAAATTGCCGAATCTGGCGCATATTTCGTTGCATTATTAAATAGATTCCCAAGAACCTGGGCAATGCGAACATTATCGATTTGCGCGATAGGTTTTATGGAGAAATCAAAATCAACCTGCAAACCTTTCGAACGCGCCTGCGCTCGCATAGCAGTTTCAACTATTAATGTATCCAGCCTCACTGGTTGGAATTTCATAGGCAATGTATTACTCTGCAATCGAGCAGATTCAAGCACATTTTCAATCAAGACCGTCAAATGGTCCGCTTCTTCCTCAATGATTGTGAGAAATTCCCGGCGAGTAGTTTCATCCCACTCGTTATCCTGGCGCAAGAGAGTGGTTGAATAGCCCTTAATAAACCCAAGCGGTGTGCGCAATTCATGTGAGATGGTGGCAATAAAATCATCCTGAAGCGCCAACAACCGGCGGGCTTCACCCAGTGCGAAAATATCTTCATTCAGCTTTTTTCGTTCGAATAAACCAGCGAATTGCGATGCAATATAGCGCGCATGCAATACATGTTCAGAACTATATGAGGGGCCGCCAAATCTAATGAAAACGACTGCTCCGTAAAGCCCTGTGGATGTTCGCATAGGAAGACCCAATAAATAAGCCTCACCCAGCCGGTCACCTTTTGAAGGCTGACTTTTTGGTTCAAGCAAAACGATGTCATTTTTTTCCATCACCTGATTGGCAATATCTACTCCCCAAGCAGCATCCGCGCCAGCCGATTGACCACGCCCAACCGCTCGGGCATATACAATTTCAGTCAATCCATTGGATTCCTGCTCGGTCACATACAAAGCCAGGTTATCAAATATGAAAATGGAATAGACGGCTTTTAAAACATCGTCAAGCGCCTGTTTCCAATCATTGCGCTGAGTGACAATTTCAGCAATAGCCAGATAATCAAATATTCCTTCGCGTTTTGACAATTTATTCCGCCTTTGAGATCAATAAAGGGAAAGTAATGATGGTGCCTTTATCAAGTTCTGAACGAACATTGATTACCGAACCATGCGCCTCAATAATCTGTAATACCAATGTCAATCCTAAACCGGTGCCACCATAGCGTCGAGTGGCAGAACCATCCAATTGATGAAAGGGTTCAAATATTTCCTTTATCCGATCTTGGGAGATACCAATTCCGGTATCTACGACCATAACATTCACCATATTTTGTGCAGATGGATCCTTTTTGATCCTGAGGCTAATCATTCCACCTGGATTGGTGAATTTTATGGCATTGTCCAGTAATTGTGAAACAACCCAAGTGATTTTTTCTTCATCCGCCTGAACCATAGGTAAAGAAGATTCAACCAGTATTTCTAATTTCAATTGGTGATCATCAGCGCGCGCTTTTACCCGAGATAAGACATTCGAAGTGACTTTATTCAAATCAACAGGGCCCAGGCTTAGGGTCATTTGCCCGCGAGAAGCCTGAGAAAAAAGGATCAAATCATCAATTAGGCTCTGTAATCGCAGCGATGATTGTAATGAGACTCCTAATGCCTTTTTTTGATCAGGATTCAATTCTCCCAATGATTCTGTATACAACAAATCAAGATATCCGCGAACATGCGTCAGAGGAGTGCGCAGTTCATGAGAAATGTTCGCTACAAAATTCGCCTTTAACTGGTTGTTCTCAGACAACCTGCGCAGCGCTTCCTCCAGTTCCATTGTGCGTTGTTGAACACGCAATTCCAGGTTGTGGTTTGCGTCCTCCAGAGCGGCGCGCAAGCGCATGATCTGTTCCGTTACCGCCTGATCGAGGGTTGGCCGATCGAGAAAACCCAATTCCATAATTGCCTGACCCAACAAGATCTGGCGTCCTCTATCCAAACACTGGCGTTGATAGCAAAGAACCTGATTCAACTGCTCGACAGTGAGCAAACCCATTCCAACAAGTTGCTCACCCAGGCGAGGGATCAATACTTCAGGAGTGATGTTTGGTTTTTGATCCATCCGCGCTACCTCAAGCCTGCCATAACCATTGCCCGCCCAGCATGGTAGCCTCAGATCTCATACCACGCAGTTCGTCTGGGAAACAAGTAAATGGATTTTTCTCAAGAACAATTAAATCGGCATAACAACCGGGGGAAAGCCGGCCGAGATCCCTCTCCAGTCCAGCAGCATAAGCCGGCCCTACGGTGTATGCATTTAGCGCTTCGGCAATGGAAATGCACTGCTCACTATGCCAACCGTTTGAACCGGTTGTGCCACCTGGACGCATACGTGTAACAGCAGCATGCAACCCCAAGAAGGGGTTGGGGACTTCTACTGGCGCATCTGACCCGAAGGCTAGAACGGCACCGGAATTCAATTGGGTACGCCAGGAATACGCAAGGTCCACGCGCTCACCCCAATATTTGTCCGCAAACAACATATCTGAAGTAGCATGGATAGGCTGCATAGATGCAATGATCCCTAACATCCCCAACCTGTGAGCATCATCGGGATGAAGAATCTGCACATGCTCAATGCGATGGCGAAGTGGGGATAATCCACGGTCTTGTTCATACCCGCGCAACTGCTCATACCCATCCAAGATTTCGTGTAAAGCCCTATCACCAATAGCATGTCCTGTCATGCTAAGGCCGGCGCCAGCAGCCTCACGACCGTATTCAAAAAATTGCTCTGCATCCATGTTCAGGATACCCCGATTTTCAGGTTCATTCAAGTAGGGTTTTATCATCGCAGCTGTCCTGGGTCCCAAGGCACCGTCCATAAAGACCTTTACAGAACCAATGCGGAGGTGCTCACTGCCAAAACCTGTTCGCAATCCAAGGGCAACTGCCTGTGGTAGTAAATCCAGCGGAACGCTTTTCGTCACGCGCAATTTGAGCCGGTGACTATTATCCAGAATTTGCAGAGCTATGAACGCAGTACGATAATCGAAGTCATGAACACCGGTCAGGCCTAACTTCCATAAATTAGGCATGGCAGCCTCAATCGCCTCGGATACTTTGTATTCGTCAGGACCTGGGATTATCTGCTCAACAATCGACATGGCAGTTTCCAAAAGAATTCCGGTTGGCGCGCCGGTGTCCAAACGCATGATCTTCCCATTAATTGGGTCGGGAAATCCCGACCCAATTCCAGCCAATTTCAATGCAGAAGTATTCGCCCAAGAAGCGTGCAAGGACTTGCTTGTCAGATAAACAGGATGCGCAGGAGCCACTTCATCGAGATCTCCTGCAGAGGGAAATTCTCCCCCCCAATGGTTATGCTGCCAGCCATGGCCAAGAATCCATTCTCCGGGAGGCGTTTTTATCGCTCGCTCTGAGACCCGCCTCAATGCTTCAGCTTTTGTAGTAGTTTCTACATCTACTTTTTGCAGACTGAGAGCGTAATTCATTAAATGCATGTGCGCATCGGTAAGACCGGGCAGAATAACACGCCCACCCATATCCTCCCGATTGCCGCCACTGAAAGTATCTAGGAGTTCAGTCCCACCCAATGCAATAACCCTTGCCTGATCAATTACAAGCACTGATGCTTCCGGAAATGCTGGATCAAGACTGTGAATGTGGGCGTTGTAAAGAATTTTCAAATTCATATTATGCCGCAGCTTACTGAACCCTGATTTCAAAGAGTAATGACACGATCGGCTGTTATTTTTTTATACTGCAAGACCCGCTGGTTCTATGACTCAGAGAAATAACGTGAATTAGATTTCTTTCTTTGATATTTTCACACTTTACTCCAGTTTAGATCAAGGACTGTAATTTTGGCCAATCAAGCGTACCAATAAATCCTGAAGTTCTTCTTCAGAACCATAGTATAGGGTCATAGAACCGCTAGTCTTATCTTTTCCTACTTTCACGCTGATCTTCTGACTCAAATTTGCCCGAATAAAATCTTCCAAGGACTTTTCTTCGGGTAAGCGGTTCTGCCTGGCACCAGCCTTCGGTTTCTCACCTTTGAGCTTGTTAACCAATTCCTCAGTTTGCCTGACTGTCATTTTCTGAGATACGATTGTTCTCAATGCAGATTCCATCGCACGAGGGTTGGAAAGTCCCAGTAATGCACGAGCATGCCCCTCTGTGATATCACCATCTAATAGAGATTTCTGGATCACAGCCGGCAAATGAAGCAACCTCAAGGTGTTAGTAACGGTCACTCGGTTCTTTCCTACTCGCGCAGCAATTTCTTCATGGGAGAGTTGGAAATCTTCAGATAGCTGTCTATAGGCATTGGCCTCTTCCAGCGCATTCAAATCAGAGCGCTGGATATTTTCAATCAGAGCCAACTCCAGTTTTTGTTGGTCAGTCGTCTGCCGGACAATTACCGGAACAGTTGTCAACCCAGCAAGCTGTGATGCCTGCCAACGGCGTTCTCCGGCTACAAGGGTAAATCCAGAGCCATCTTCATTACGGCTAACCAGTAAAGGTTGGATAATACCGTGCTCTTGAATCGACGCGGCCAATTCAACCAAAGCAGAATTCTCAAAATGGGAACGGGGCTGGCGCGGATTGGGCACAATCTGATCAATAGAGATCATCAAGATGCCAGCCGAATTCTGCAACGTTTCACTCCCCTTGGATGCATCTGGCTGGAAATCAGTGGGAATCAATGCGTCCAGACCTTTTCCAAGGCCGGAATGTTTTGCCATGCGCGCTCCTTATTACAAGTCTTGTATCACTTTTTTAGAAGAACAAAAGGTAACCCTGTTCGAAAAATTATAAAAGGCCATTGCTACTGGGGCAAAATTACACCATCTCCTACCAGCAATTCTTGCGCCAGGGCAGAATAAGCCTGAGCGCCTGTGGAAGAGGGCGCATAAACTGAAATCGGAAGACCATAGGAAGGTGCTTCCGCCAGGCGAATGCTTCGCGGTACGATAATGCTGAATACCTGATCGGGGAAATGCTTTTTGATCTCGCTCACCACGTCAGTAGAAAGATGCGCCCGGCTTTCAAACATTGTCATCACAACTCCGCGGACTTTCAAAGCGGGATAGAGTGATTGACGGATGCGTTGAAGTGTTTGCATCAATTGACCAACACCCTCCAGCGCAAGATATTCGCATTGGACTGGAATAATGACACCATCCTTGGCAGCTACAAGACCATTGACGGTAAGCAGGCTGAGAGAAGGGGGGCAATCTATCAATATATAATCAAAACGTTCTAAAAGCGGGTCCAGAGCCTGCTTGAGGCGCATATCACGGCCTGACTGACTCACCAATTCCACTTCTGCCCCAGCGAGAGACAGGGATGAGGGTAGCAGCGTCAACCCCAAGGCGGGATTGGAAAGCAGCCCGACAGTCGCAGGAGTAATACCCAACAGAGCCTCGTAAGTCCCATTCTTGACAGAATGCTTATCAACCCCCAAGCAAGATGTAGCGTTCGCCTGAGGATCAAGATCCACAATTAACACTTTTTGACCTGATTTGGCCAGAAAAGCCCCCAGATTAATGGCAGTGGTTGTTTTCCCTACGCCACCTTTTTGATTTACCAATGTATAAATACGAGCCGACAAATTCATACCTCCAGTTTATATTCCAGAAACTTGCGTCTTAATTCAACCCAAAAATTCCGCCATGCAATCTTGTATTTCGTCCGGTCTTGGTACTCCTGCCATACCGCTGCGTGTAACGGAGACAGCCGCCATTCGATTGGCAAAACGAGCAGCCTCCCAGGGGTCCCGCGTATTTAATAGACGCACAAAAAACGCCGCAGAAAAAACATCGCCTGCGCCAGTCGGATCAACTTCAGTCACCAAGGGTGGCCGAAAGCGCCGGCTGTCACCATGCCAGAACAATCGCACACCAGCCTTCCCGTCTGTCACAGCCAACACATGCACTAAATGAGAAAGCTGCTCTATCACATCTTCATTCCGGGCTACATCTTCAACACTGAAAACCACCGCCCCTGCTCGCGCCAATAATTCTTCAGGTAATTGTAACAAGCACGGAAAAACTTTACCATTTTCATCCCATGTTCGCATCCAGCCTTGGGGAGAAAGCCCCAGTAACGCAGGCTGGAAATCTGACGGCAGTTGCAAACCTACCTCTTGTGCTACAGGAGCTAAATGGATTATCTTCGCTCTCCGCCAGGGTTCGGGAACAATCGAAAAATCGATTTTTGGCGCCACATGGCGGATGTATTGTAAACGGTTCCCGTTATCATAAATGTTTTCGAAAGTTGAACTGTGGTCTGCATCGCCCGCAGCTATCAAAATTCCATCCAATTCCGTCAAGGGTATCTCGTTACCAAATGCAGACACGATACCAACTCGCAACCCCATAGCACGCGCCGTAAGGGCAGCGTATGCTGCTGACCCGCCCAACACCGGGCCGGATGGGCCAAGATCAACCGTGATATGCCCTATTACAAGATAATCTACAGGTTCGAACGGCATCATGTGAAACATATGTAAATTATAACCTGAGAAATTAAAACAGCCCGGCGTTTTAAATCACCGGGCTGTCAGACGATCAGATGTTATTTCTTTAAAACAATACTGACTTTGCGGTTAGGTTCTTCGCCAACGCTTTCAGTAGTAACCTCATCGTGAGTGCGTAATTCCAGATGGACAATTCGCCGCTCAGCGGGTGACATTGGCTCTAAGAGTTGGCGCCTTCCTGTACGGACTGCCTGTTCAGCCATACGCCGAGCCAGTTGGCGCAACTGTCGCTCACGGCGAGCGCGATAACCTTCAACATCCACAACAACCTGGACCCAACGATTTGCTTCCTTGCTAATGATTAGAGAAAGGATATATTGAAGTGCATTCAGGGTCTCTGCCCGTCGGCCAATTAAAACGCTCAGGTCGTCACCATTAATGTCAATGACCACTGGCACATCACTTTTATCTTCAGACTCGCCATATTTTGCCGATACGCGCGCCTTCATCTTCATTTTTGCCAAAAGATCACTGGTAGTCCGGATGGAAAAGACGAGCAGGGTGTCTCCATCAGGCGTGTCAGAATTTGAATCCACAGGGGCATTTTGCTTCGCTTGAGGTTCCTGCGAATTGGCTTTCACAGTCAGGCGCAGACGTACCTGCCGTCCGCCAATTCCCAAGAAGCCCTTTGAACCTTCATCCAAGACATCAATATCCAAGAGATCACGCGGAACTCCCAATTGCTCCACACCACGTGTAATGGCTTCTTCCACAGAAGGGGCTATAACTTCTAACGTTGTTCGGTTCATTGATCTCTCCCTAAGAACGCTTGCCAGATTTGGTTTTGGCGTCAGACTTCTTTTCAGGACCAAAAGAGAACAAATTTTTCCAGTTGACTTTACCCAAAGCTGCGTACTGCGCAATACCGACAAGATTACTTGTTATGAAGTAAACAGCCAGGCCAGACGCAAAATTCAGAGCAAAATAGAACAACAATAATGGCATGTAGAGTCCCATCATCTGGTTCATCTGCGCAGATTGGTCATTTGGACTAGCGGAAGGCTGAACAGTAAGTTTCGTCTGGAAATAGGTGGTCAAGCCAACAATGATAGCCAGGACAGGAATCGCAAAAGGTAAAAAGGAAACCTTTATACCTTCTGGTTGGCCTAAATTCATCCACAAGAAATTGCTTTGAATAGGGATCAGAGCTGAAAGACTGGCAGACGGAGTGATGTTCTCCAAACCAGGGTAAATTCCTCGCACCAAGGATAAGAGCTGCATTGGCGTAACGCCAATAGCGCGTACGATGCTCTGGTAGAAACCAATCAAGATAGGAAACTGTATCAAGGTAGGCAAACAAGAACTAAAAGGACTCACCCCGCGCTCACTGTATATGCGCATTTGCTCTTGGGCAAGCTTTTCTTTATCACCCTTATATTTTTCCTGGATCTTCAGCCATTCTTCTGATGCCATTAATTGCTGCATAGCTGTGCTTGATTTTATCTGTTGAGCCATGATCGGATGTGTGATTAACCGGATCAAAATGGTAAACAAAATAATCGATACGCCAAAATTACCTACGAATGCATAAATCAGCAGCAAGGCATTGGTAAAGGGGTTGACAATTAATAAATCGAATAGATTACCCATATCCTCTTTTCCTATTTAGCCGCAAATGTCCACTTCTGCGCGCCGTTCAAATCGTACGCAGTCAGAAGGAACTTCGCATTCATCGGAGCAATTAAAATCAGGTCACCAGCAAGCAAAGGGGCTGTATACAGATTGGCGTTTTCTATAATCGACTGCCATTTTGCAGTGCCATTCTTGTCCATCGATTGGATTTTACCTGCTTCTGTGACATAAATAACCTGGTCTTTGGTGAGAAGTGGGCCTGCAGCGATTGATCCTTCATCATCCTTGGACCAGACAATCTGCCCGGTGGAGGCGTTGAGTGCATAAAACTTACCTACCTTACCTAAAACCGTACCCACATAGACATTCTGTCCATCGGAAGCAGGCGCACCCCATACCCCGCCTTCAAGGGCTTTTAACCATTTTTGTTTACCGGTTGCAGTGTCAAGCGCATAGAAATTGCCTGATAACGTACCAACAAAGAGCGAATCGCCAGCCAAAGCAGGTGTGCCTGTAATGCCATTATCAAGCTTTACACTCCAGACCTTCTTCCCATCAGCGTTGATGGAGACAACTTCGTGATCCATGGTGGCAACAAAGATCTGTTTTCCGTCTGTGACAGGGTGACTCCACAAGCTGTGCTGAGAGGCTTTATATTCCCAACGTTTCTGGCCATTGAGTCCAAACGCATATAGATTGCCATCACCTGCCGGGGCATACACAATATCATTTAAGACCAGCGCGCCAGCAAGCCATGGATTTTTCACTCCAAGATAAGTCCATTTGACCATTCCTGTGAGCGGATCAATGCTGTAAAAGGTATGATCGTTAGCTGCCGCGCTCCCAATCAGCAACTGACCATCAGTTGTGAGAGCCGGAGGGGCAAAAAATGACTTACTTCCTTCAGCTTTGAGAGGAAAACGCGCCGGAACAGTACCATCAGCAGTCTGGGTAGTGACTTCGGTGCCATCGCTCAATAGAACATTGTATACATACTGCCCATCGGCCAGAAAAGCATGAGTACCATCAGATGCCAGACCAGGCCAGTTAGTCGCCGGAGGCGTCCCACAGGAAGTCAACAAGACAGCCAGAGAAACAACGAGCACATAGAAAAAGACACGATTTAACTTCATCAAATCTCCTGATACGCCAGCATGCTAATGAAGGCACCTGCATGACTTGCTTTCGCAAATCATAATGATTCACAGCTAAGGCACGGGATCAACCCCGCCCGGATTAAACGGATTACAACGCAACACTCGCCAGACTGCCAAGAATGAACCTTTTACTGCTCCATGTTTATAGATCGCCTGATAACCATAATGAGAACAAGATGGATAAAACCGGCAAGTATTTGGCGGCAAGCCCTTTGAAAGGGTCATTTGATACAAACGAATTAAGCCCAACAATGGTAACCTGGGCAGATTCGCCAACGTGCGCGGCAAATCTCGCAAGCGTGGTTCATTTGGATACTCATGCGGCAGATAATGGTCAGCGCACATGATGATTACTTTGCTCGCCAGCGGAAAACAGCATACCAGCACGCTGTAATAGCCCTTTAATGGCTACTTGTACATCCTGAAACGCTGCAGTCGCCACACGATTACGAGCGATAAACACCAAGTCCCAACCCGGGGGGATCTCAGGTATGAAAGGGCGTAATGATTCACGTAAAAGACGTTTTGCCCGGTTCCGCGCAACGGCATTTCCTACTGCACGACTTGTACTTAGCCCAATTCTTGGCCGATCTTCAAACGAGGAAAGCTTCACCAACACAACAAGCGGGTGCGCGAAGGATTTGCCCTGGCTTCGCACCCGCTTATAATCGATGGACCGAGTCAGGCGAAAACGATGTTTCACCTTCACCTCGCACTTGAAGAATCGCCGTGCGCATGGAGGTTTCTACCCTCCCGGCGGATCAGCAGCTTACCAGCGAATCCGTTTAACGTGATTATTAATTTTGACCGAAAGTTTACTTCGGCCGCGGCTGCGACGACGGCGAAGAACTTCACGCCCGTCGGCAGTGGACATTCGCTCGCGAAAACCATGCACACGCATTCGGCGGCGAATTTTAGGTTGGTAAGTACGTTTAGTAGCCATTCTCTGTTACCTCTTTGCAGTCGGTGATAATAACAAAAAGCGCGCCGTTCAATTTCTTGAGCGGCATGTGATTATACCGTAATGTTTTCGAATCTAACAGGACGAATTTCTCGTCACTGCCGTTGTCCTTTTTTATCCTGGCGGGTGGGGACTTGCACAAAGAAAGTGCTGCCCTTTTTAATTTGACTTTCCACCCACACTTTTCCTCCATGATGTTCAACTATCGATTTGACGATAGCCAAGCCTAATCCAGAACCTTTCTGCTCGCGAGTCTCGCGCTGGCTGGCACGGAAGAATTTCTCAAACAAATGCGGCTGGTCAGCCGGATCGATACCAATACCATTGTCCTGTACCTCAAAGAACATATTTCCATCAACTACTCGCAATCGTACTTCTACTCGCCCACCCGCTGATGTATATTTTATTGCATTTTCAACCAGGTTGTAGATAACTTG
>Ga0172367_10006083_pt1 | contig 14357 bp, 12 predicted proteins | sample Lak10m_FD_114542 | JGI IMG/M metagenome (GOLD analysis project Ga0172367, IMG submission 114542) | Freshwater microbial communities from Kabuno Bay, South-Kivu, Congo - kab_022012_10m | ecosystem: Environmental > Aquatic > Freshwater > Lake | place: Democratic Republic of the Congo: South-Kivu... | reverse complement strand
GAAGATCTTATTGAAGAAATCGCGCGGCTCTATGGTTTCGATAATATTCCAGCGCAAGTGCCGCCAACGGCACTAAGTCAAGGCTCAGTCGATGCCCAGCGCCAGCAGGTGCTAGAAACCATGCGTGCACAGGGTTATAGCCAAGCGATACTTAGTAGTCTTATCGGTGAGAGTCTCAAGACTCTAGGCACTCAAGACTCTGCAACTGAGATCACTATGCTTAATCCATTATCGCAGGAGCATAGCAGTCTTAGACAATCACTTATCCCCGGGCTAGTGCAAGCGGCGAGCCGTAATTATGCTTGCGATAGAACTAAGAATATTAGGCTGCTAGAGATAGGCAAAATTTACTATAAAGCTAGTGTTGAGCTTGCTAAAAAACTTGGCGTGCAAATCAACAAAGACACTAATACTATTGAGAAGACTAAAGTAGCTGCTATCTCTTGTGCGCGTAGTGAAGCTTGGGACGCAGCTAAACCCGGGCAGGCAGCTAGCTTCTATGAGTTCAAAACTCTGGTGCAAGAGCTTTATCCTCGTGCTCTATTAGATAGCTCGGAGCCGCATAAGCTATTACACCCCGGGGTGGCAGCTAGAGTAATTCAAGACAAACGTGAAATCGGTTATATAGGCAAGCTGCATCCGAGCATAACTAAGACTTGGGATCTGCCTGATTATAGTTATATTCTTGAGCTAGATTTGCCTAAGCCTAGTACTAGTAGCTTCAAGCCAATAGCAACTACACCAATAATAGAGCGTGATCTTACTGTTGATATCCCGGCTGGCGCTAACACCGAGTCTAGTCAGATAGAAGCTATTATCACCAAGCAGGCTGGAGCAGAGCTGATTAGCTATAGGTTACTGTCGCGCTTCCAGCGAGATGCGTCTAGTCCTATTAGTCTTAGTTATAGGCTTAAATGGCAGTCAGCGACTGAGACTTTGACTGGGGCTGCTATTGATGAGGCGGTAGCTAGAATTAAAAACTTGCTTGAGACCCAGCTTGGGGTTACATTTAGGATATAACCTAGCAAGTGAGCTAGGTTTCAATGAATGCTAGGTAGGTTGATTATTACCATCATTTGCGCTGCAATTGCTGCAGCGATAGCGGCCTTTGTGCCGCTGTTTTTTAATATTACTAAGAGCCTGCCTGTACTTAGTCTATGTTTGGCGCAGCTTGCTTTGGTTTTTATGTTTGTGTTATTAGCCTTCCCCAAAGCTAATTACCATGGGCTTATGCGTATGAGCCGCTACTATATAAGTTTTCTTGTGATTAATTTTTCGGCGTTGACTTTTTTGCCGCTGCCGCATCGTCTGTTTAGCTTCGGTGAGATTACAGATACCGTTACCTGGATGCCTTTTCCTTTTCCTGAGCTGGTTTCAGCTAATATATCTAGCCTTGTGGTGATTAATATTCTAAGTTTTCTCTTCTTGGCGATATTGCCACAAGACTCTACGGAGGGTGCGCGCCTACCAGAAGGGCGCATGGCAGCTGCTGGTCCTATTAGCGTCGAAGATGATCTGATTATTCAAGCACCTAGCGAGCATGATTATGTCGGTGAGGTTAGCCGCTCTGCTGAAATTAAAATCCCTGAGCAAGTAGCTGCTGAGCAAGTAGGAGTGTTAGAAGAAGTATTAGCTGCACGCAAAGCTGAAACAGCGCCAGCTGAGACACTTACAGAAGAGCAGCTTGCTTTCTTGGCGCAGATAGGAGCTGCTGAAGAAGCACCTGTAGCTAGTCCAGCGCCGAGTTTCTTTGATGAGGCGCCAGCCGCGCAGGTGAGCAGCGAGACACTGGGTTCGGTCTATAATGCTGAGACTAGTGATGCTCCAGCTAGCCGCGAGCAGCTTGAGCAGCTAGAGCAAGCACTACTCAATAATATAGATTTCAAAATTGAAGAAGCTCTGTGTATTAGCAGTACTGGTGAAGGACTTGAGGATAGTATCTTCCACTGGCATAGTGCTGACACGTCGCGCGTGTTAAAAGCCTTCGAGACTTATAATAAATTCGCTAAAGCTACAGATATGGGCGAGCTTTGCCAGCTGGTCTTCAAGCATGGCCGTGACTGGTATATGATTAGCAAATACCAAGGTTCATATCTTGTGCTCAAGACGGCGCACACAGATCCGGCGCCGGTCTTAGAGACTACCTACCGGGTGTTAACGGCGGTATGATGAAATTGGCACTTTTGTCCGTCTGCGTTGTTGCACTTCACCCTCGCGATCCTCATTGACGCGCTCAGTCAACTCCGGTCGCTCGGGCTCGTGCGCCTAGCATCCGGAGCAAAATGCCAATTTCATATTGTGATTAGTATAAAATTTTAATAAGAACTTGCCTTATTAAAGAAAACTGGCAAAAACTTTAATAAGGCTTGCCCAAGATTAATTTACAGTAACTCTGGGTAGATATATGATGTACACAGATGATAGACAAACTGCTAAAACTAGTTCTAGATAATAAGGCGAGTGACTTACACTTGGCGACTGGCGAGCCGCCGATACTTAGAGTTGATGGTCATCTAGTGCGAACAGATTTTGCGCCGCTAAATCACGATCAGGTAAAAGCTCTATGTTATTCGCTCTTAAGCGAGAAGCATCAAGATCATCTCGAGAAGCATCTTGATGTCGATTGTTCTTACGGTATAGAAGGTGTGGGTAGATTTAGGGTAAACGTCTATAAAGATAGACTTGGCTACGCCGCAGCTCTAAGAACTATCACTGAGACTATACCTCCACTTGAGACTCTCGGGCTGCCTGATACAGCTAAGGAAGTCGCTAAGCTGCCACGCGGACTGGTGCTAGTCACTGGACCTACTGGCTCTGGTAAATCTACGACATTAGCTGCCATGATGGATTGGGTGAATACTCACCGTGCTGAGCATATTCTTACAGTAGAAGACCCGATAGAGTTCGTGCACCGCTCTAAGAAGAGCATTATTAATCAGCGCGAGATAGGTGCTGACTGCGAGTCATTCAGTGCCGCTCTAAGAGCCGCTCTGCGCGAAGATCCTGACGTTATACTCATTGGTGAGATGCGTGACTTAGAGACTATCTCACTAGCTGTGCGTGCTGCTGAGACTGGGCACTTAGTATTCGGTACTCTCCATACTAGCTCTGCTGCTCAGACTCTCGATAGACTTATCGATGTATTCCCGCCTAGCCAACAGACGCAGGTTAGGATACAGCTCTCAAACTCACTCAAGGCTGTGCTAAGCCAGACCCTAGTACCTAAGATAGGTGGTGGTAGATGCATGGCGATGGAGATTATGGTAGTCACTCCAGCTATCGCGAACCTAGTGCGTGAGAGCAAGACCTCGCAGATCTATAGTGCGATACAGACTGGACGTAAAGAAGGTATGCAAACTCTAGAGTCAGCATTAGCTGAACTTTATAACGCTGGCAAGATACGCCTGGAAGATGCGCTAGCGCGCTCGTCTAAGGTGGATGAGCTTAGGAATTTGATTACTACTACGGCGGCGGCTTAAACCTGATAACATAATCTAGGCATGTCTTTGATACTTATAGTTGCAGCTCTCTATCTTATACATTTAGCTTTTATTGCACCAGGTAATATGGTGGACTGGCAGATTAGCCTCTTGAGGTTCTTCGGACTTTTGCGCATAGATAATTATCAGCATAAAGCTCTGCAGCCTAATAGTCTTGATGTGCATTTAGGTAGATCATTTGCTAGGCAGCTTGCTGATGGTAGTTTTGAGACTTGTGAGGCGGACTATATAGTGCTTGCGCCCGGTGATTTTGTGCTGGCTACTACTCGTGAGTTCTTTTATTTTCCGCGTAATATCCACGGGGTGCTGCAAGGCAAAAGTTCTTGGGCAAGACTCGGTCTTTACGTAGAGTCTGCTGGACTTTTCGATAGTGGTTTTCAGGGCGAGGGTGTAGTCGAGCTGACTAATCAAGGCAACTGCCCGCTCACTCTTAGAGCTGATACAGCTATTGCGCAGATGATTTTTTATCGCAATCTACCTGTCTGGAGACCATACGGCAAGAAAAAACATTCACGCAGTAATTACCAAGGTCAGACAGGCGCTCGCCAGAGTGCGCTTGCTGATGTATTGTCGCGGGATAGAGAGAAGCTGGCGGCTAGGACTGCTGCGGAGTCGATGGAATTGAACTAGTTCTATATCCAGCCAAATTAAACTCATAAAGCATCCTAAACTTCTCGGTGCTTAAATCTTCTGTCCACAACAGCAGCGCCGCTTCTTTATTATCCTCATAATAGTTGGGGCGCAAACCCTGGCGCTGGAAACCGTATTTGCGGTAGAGTTCTTGGGCAGCGAGGTTACTAGCTCTTACTTCAAGAGTAACCGCGCGTACATTACTAGTGATAGCTAAATCTAGAACAGAAAGTAATAGAGCTTCAGCTATACCTTGACGGCGGGCTTCAGGGGCGACGGCGAGGGTTACTATGTGCATTTCATCGACTACTATCCAGATGCCGATGTATGCGACTGGCGTAGTTTTGTCATCGCGAGCCTGCGTAGCAGGCGTGGCGATCCCGATGCTGCTACTAATGGATTGCTTCGTCGCCTGCTGCTCCTCGCAATGACGGGGCTTTTGACGCTGCTCCGCGACTAGGTAGGTCGCCACCTGATTATCCAGTTCGCGAATAAAATTACCGCGAGTCCAGTGATGAGTGCCGAAAGCTTGCGGCTCTATCTCCATGACTCTATCTAAGTCAGCAAGCTGCATGCGGCGGATCTTAAGTCTAGGGTTGGGTTGTAGCATGGTTCTTGTCATTGCAAAAGCAATTTATTGGGTGGCAGTAGTGGGGTCCTTTGCTTCGCTCAGGATGACGACTTCGCCGCTTGCGCTGCGCAATGATGGTTCTATCTCCAGTAGTGGCTTCATCACAAACTCCCTCTCGTGCATGCGCGGGTGAGGGATTACCAGCTCCTTAGTCTCAAGCACGAGATCGCCATATAATAAAATATCTATGTCTATCTTGCGCGCTAGTTTGCGGCCGCGGCTACTACGCTCAGGGTCTATCAGCATCTCAATCTCGCGCAAAGCATTAAGTAGCTCCAGGGGCTCTAGCTTGGAACTAATCTTAATTACCCCATTGAGGAAGTCGTGCGGGACAGCTTCGCCAACAGCTGGGTTCTCTAGCCAGGAAGATTTAGCGATTAGCCTTGTTTGAGCTAATTTGGCTATCATGGCTACGGCGCTTTCTAGCTGCCCTAGCCTATCACCGAGGTTGGAACCTAGCCCCAGATATATTATTTGCTCTTGCTTCAACAACAGGTCTATTATAATTGAATTAGGCTTGTGATAATTCAAACCATCTATTCTTTATTAGCTCTTGCCCTCAGCCTTGCCTTCGGTAGTTTTACTAATGTACTTATATATAGAATTCCGCGCGGGCTTTCGCTCTTGAAGCCGCCCTCATTCTGCCCAGCTTGTGAGACTGAGATCCCCTGGAGCGATAATATCCCTGTACTTAGTTATTTTCAGCTCAAGGGACATTGTCGTTTTTGTTCAGCAGTCATTCCTAAGCAGTACCTCATTATCGAGATACTGGTGGCCCTAGTCTCATTACCTTTTATCGCCAAATATGTTTTGTTCGAGTTTAATCCACTCAAATTTATTTTTTCGCTGATATTTATTTCTATAGCTGTCGCGCTGGCTGTCATTGATCATGAGCGTCAAGTGCTGCCGCATGAACTTACTTTCTCGGCGATACTACTAGCGCTTACCTACGCTTCGCTGATTAATGAAGGGACTGAAGCCCTAGCTGCTGTTGGTGCGACTTTCTTTTTCTTCGATATGCTTACTCACTTTGGTAACCGCTATTACTATGGTGCTAGCGCTTTGCCTGTTGTTCCGGGGGCGCTGACTTTCCATAAGGATAGTTTTAAGCAGCAGATCGATAAGATCTATATTTATTTAGCCACTTTGATTTTGGTCTTAGCGTTTTTCTATCAGCCGGGTTTAGTTTTTATTACTCTGGTGTTAGGTATGCTTTATGTTGCTTATGAGATTTTTATTGATTTTTATTTCAATGCTCACCGCAACTCAGCCTCGAGCAACATTAATGAGCTTGTGACTGGCAGTCAAGATCAAGAAAGTATATTGGGTGGCGGCGATGTGGCTATGCTTGCTTTCGTGGCGGCGGTGACTCAGGTGGCATTCTTGAACACCCTAATACTGGCTTGTGTGCTGGCGCTGGTATACGCTGCGACCCTAAGCTATATGCGCAGCAAGACTATAGACCTGCAGGGGCAAAAAATCCCCTTCGGTGCGGCACTTGCAGCTTCCTTGATTGCTGTTATGATACTTAATGTGGTCATATGACTACCTTAAGTCTTGATTTATCTGATAGCCATATATCCATCGCTCTTGGCGAAGATAGATACATATCGGAGATTAAATCTCAAGAGTTCTGGGACAATACTGAGCCTACGCTCAAATTAGTTAAAGATTTTCTCGCTACTAAAAACATACGCAACTTCGCTGAGCTAACAGTCGTGCTGCCGGTTAAGGCGCTGAACTTCCAGATAGTGACTCTGCCAGAGAAAATAAAAGAGCGTGAGAAGAAAGTTCTTTTAGGACTTGAGCTTGATAAAGGTAAATTCTCGACTAATTTTAATTACAAAAAACTTGATGTGACTGTGCGCGAAGAAGATGGTGTTAGCCTCTGCGATTATATAGTCTTGGGCGCCAAACGCGGTGCTTATGAGCGTTTGCAGCTTTTGGCTAAGTCTCTTGCGGTGAAGCGTCTGCGCGGAGTACCGAGCTTCATGTTGTTTGCACCGCGAGCAGCAGAGAGATTAAGCGCTACAGCTTATGTCGGTGAAGATCGCACTGAGATTAGCCTCTGGGGCTCTGGTTACCCGCTGGCGATAGCAGCTATTCCTAATACTGGCGATCAAATGGAAGACATTAATCGTTTTATTGCTGGCTATTTCGACAAGGTGGAGAACCTGAACCTGACAGTAGTTAGACTCTACGGCGCTAAGATGCGCGATGCCGGTCAAGCGTTTAGCCTAAATTACCCTAATGAAATCCTTAGTGATCCTGCGCATGCTGTTGCTGGCGCTCTATCTAAAGCTCCGGGGCAAATGGATGTATTGATTAAGACTAAGCTGCCGAGTCCGCCTATTGCGATGACGGGGCGTAATATGGTTTTCTTCGCTAGTGCAGTCTTGCTGGCGGCTTTGCTCTCCTACACTACTATGCTCAAGGCTGATATCGGTAGATATAAGCACGAGCTTAGCCGTCTCTCGCACCGCGCGGAGCATATGAAGCGGATCTACGCTACCGCTAAGAAGCTTGAGAGCAGCAAACTTGAGCTTGAACAAGAGCGAGATTTCTATCTTAAGATTACTAAGCGCCGCGCACCATGGCATTTGATCATGTACGATCTGGGTGATTTAACTCCGCGTAATCTTTGGTTTGAGCGTTTTAACGCTGCTAAGAACACCGTGATGATAGCCGGCAAGGCTACTAGCCCAGAAGATGTTGCGGCGCTATCACTTAATCTTAGTAATAGTTCTAGGTATTTTGAGGATGCTCAAGTTATGGGCATGCGCGACTACAAAGAATCAGACAAGACTTACACCGAGTTCCAGCTTACAGCTCAGCTTAAGTCACCACTAGCTAAACCTAAAGAAGAGGTCGTTGCGAGCGAAGCGAAGCCAGCTGCGGCGCCAAGCACTAAGGCTGTGGCGGCGAAAAGTGTTGCGCAACCTACAACTACTGCAGCCCAGAAAGCTAAGATCAGTCACGAGTCTTCTGCAAAGCAATCAGCTACTACAAGCACTCAGCTGGCTAGTAAGCAAGTTCATACAGCAGCCACTACTGTGACAAGCAAGGCAACTAAGGCTACAGCCGTAAAAGCCGCTCACAAGGCTTATCATTCGGCATTCTAGTTATAATTTTATTGTAATATTATTATAATTTTATTAGGTTGCTTCGCCCGGAGCCTGCAGCGAGCGTAGCGTAGCTGGGCTTGCAATGACTGGCGTTCTCACTTTGATTTTATTATTAGTCCTAGCAAAGCTAAGTTAAAATTATATGGTTTGCAAATCGCAACATAAGGAATAAACATGGCACGTACAGTAAAAATTGAAGATTATAGAAATATGGGTATCGCCGCGCATATCGACGCTGGTAAGACCACAACTACAGAGAGAATTTTATTTTATTCAGGTAAAATCCACAAAATCGGTGAAGTTCACGAAGGAACTTCTGTTACCGACTGGATGGAACAAGAGAAGGAACGCGGTATCACCATCACAGCGGCGGCGATTTCTACTGAGTGGAAAGACAAATTCATTAACCTTATCGACACCCCGGGACACGTGGACTTCACTATCGAAGTTGAGCGTTCAATGCGCGTGCTTGATGGTGTAGTTATCGTTCTATGTTCAGTTGGTGGCGTGCAGCCGCAAACCAAAACTGTATGGAGACAAGCTGACCGTTATAAAGTTCCGCGTATAGTGTTCGTCAATAAGATGGATAGATCTGGTGCTGATTTCTTCAGAGTTGTTAAGCAGCTTAGAGATGATGTGCGCGTTAATGCCCGTCCCCTACATGTTCCTATTGGAGCAGAGGATGAGTTCAAAGGTCTTGTCGATCTAATCGAGAAGAAAACTTATATCTACAATAACGACCAAGGTACTGATACTGCTATTACTGATGGTTATCCAGCTGATCTTGCTGATAAATGCACTCAGCTAAGAACAGAGCTTATAGAGTCTATCGCTGAGAACAACGAAGAGATGATGAATAAGTATCTTGAAGAAGGTGAAGACGCGTTCACGGTTGATGAACTTAAGAAGGGCTTGCATGATGCTGTTACTAATATTCAAGTAGTACCAGTATTGTGTGGTTCAGCTTTCAAGAACAAAGGCGTGCAGAAATTACTCGACGCTATCGTTGACTATTTACCTAACCCACTTGAAGTTATGCAAATCAAAGGCATAGACAAGAACGGTAATGAAGTTACTCGTAATTGTGATGATAATGAGCCGATGGCTGGACTTGCCTTTAAGGTAATGACTGACCCATTTGTAGGTAGATTGACTTTCGTAAGAATGTACTCTGGCGTTATCTCTGCTGGTAGTTATGTCTATAACTCATCGAAGGACAACAAAGAGCGTGTATCGCGCCTGGTTAAGCTTCAATCTGATGAGCGCAGCGAGATCCCTGAGATCCGCGCTGGAGATATCTGTGCGGTGGTAGGTTTCAAAGATACTACTACTGGTGATACTCTCTGCGACGAGAAGCAACAAGTAATTCTTGAGTCGCTTCACGTTCCAGAACCAGTTATCTCGGTTGCTATTGAACCTAAAACTAAAGCTGACCAAGAGAAGCTAGCACTTGGCTTGCAGAAACTTGCTGAAGAAGATCCTACTTTCAGAGTTAAAGTAGATCATGAGACTGGTCAAACTATCATCTCTGGTATGGGTGAGCTTCACTTGGAGATTCTTGTTGATCGTCTGAGAAGAGAATTCAAGGTAGAGTCTGATGTAGGTAAGCCTCAAGTAGCTTATAGAGAGACTATTAGAGCTGCTTCTAACTCTGATGTTAAATACGCTAAGCAGTCTGGTGGTAAAGGTCAGTACGGTCACGTAGTGATAGACTTCGAGCCTCTGCCGCATGGCAAAGACGAAGAAGGTAATGATCTACCATCGTTCGAGTTCGTTAATAAGATCGTTGGTGGTGTTATTCCGCGTGAGTTTATACCAGCTGTTGAGAAAGGTCTTAAAGGTGCTATTGGTAGTGGTGTTATCGCTGGTTACGAAGTAATCGGTGTCAAAGCTACACTAGTGCACGGTTCTTACCACGATGTTGACTCTTCTGAGATGGCGTTCGGTATCGCTGCTTCTATGGCATTCAAAGAAGGTATGCAAAAAGCATCACCATGCCTGCTTGAACCAGTGATGAAAGTAGATATCGAAGTGCCTGAAGCTTTTATGGGTGATGTTATCGGTGATATCAGCTCTCGTCGCGGACGCGTAGAGAAGATGAGTACTGCAATGGGAGTTTCTTTTGTTAGTACTTATGTACCACTAGCTAATATGTTCGGTTATGCGACAGATATCCGTAACAAAACTAAAGGCCAAGGTACCTTCACTATGGAGTTCGCTACTTATGAAGAAGTACCGCCTAATATAGCTGCTGAAGTTACTAAAGCTAGAGCTAGTGTGGCGTCTAGGTAGTACTTGCTACAATCGAACTTGTGCCCAAAGTCCTAGTCATAGATAATTACGATAGTTTCGTCTATAACCTAGTGCAGTACCTTGCTGAGCTCGGGGCTGAGACTATAGTTATACGCAACGACGAAGCTATATCTAGGGTGGAAGAAATTAAACCTAGTCATATACTTATATCCCCGGGTCCGGGCAAACCTAGTGATGCTGGTATCTGCATCGAAGTGATTAAACGCTACGCTGGCAAGATACCTATTATAGGTGTCTGTCTCGGGCATCAAGCTATAGGTGAAGCTTATGGCGCGAAGGTAGTGAAGGCGCCTTATCTAATGCACGGCAAAACTAGTCTTATTAAGCATCATGGTGGAGATCTGTTTAAAGATATATCAGAGGAGTTTACTGCAACTCGTTATCACTCGCTAATAATTGACAGAGCTTCGATAATCCCTAACACTCTGCGCGTAGATGCTGAGACTGAAGATGGGCTGGTGATGGCAGTTTCGCATGCTACTGTGCCGGGGCTTTATGGCGTGCAGTATCACCCGGAGTCTATACTCTCAGAATATGGGCATAAGATGTTAGAGAATTTTTTAAACAAAAAGGAGGCAAAATAGCATTTTGTTCAAGCTCAAGGCATTTGCAAGTGAGGCACCGGAGTTGACTGAGCTGTCAATGAGGATGCCGAACGAGCAAATAACACAGAGATTGGGCAAAAGTGCTATTTTGCTACATTAGATGAGGGTTTTAGGTGTTAACACTGGAACTTCTGTGGATGGCGTTGACCTAACGCTAATCGAGTGGAGTCTTGAAGATTTAACTAAGTATCGTATTTTACGCTCAGCTTCTTATGATTTTGATGTTGAGATTAAACAAGCAATAGAGAAGCTAATTAATCTCCAGCAAGCTTCGCTGGAAGAAATATCAGATCTTAACTTCGCTTACAGCAAATGGCTCGCTGATATCGTCAATGATTTTAAGACAGCAGGCGCGAGGAGCCCAGCTGTTAAGCAGTTCGTGCCTGATTATGATGAAGATGGTAGTCCGCGCGCGGAGATAGAGCTTATAGGCATGCACGGACAAACTATATTTCATGGGCTAAGAAGCACTTGGCAGCTCGGTGATGGCTCAGTAGTAGCTAAGCTCACGGGCATTAATACTATAAGTAATTTCAGAACTGCTGATATGGCGCTGGGCGGAGCGGGAGCGCCGCTTACTAGTTACCTCGATGAGAAGCTGATTAGATCTAGGTTCCAGGGTGAGTGCATAGCGACTCTTAATATAGGAGGCATCGCTAATATCACTGTGATGCAGCCAGAGAGAGTGACTCTAGCCTATGATACTGGTCCTGGTAATACTCTTCTCGATACTTTGATGAAGAAGCTTTTTAAGCTTGATTATGATGATGCTGGTGCTATGGCTTTTACTGGTAAAGTCAACGAAAGTTTTATCGAGTCACTTATTAATCGCACTGAGTATTTTAGCCAGCCTATACCTAAGACTACTGGGCGAGAGCTCTTCAATGAAAAATTCGCTGATAAATTATTGGATCTTGGTAATAAGGAGAATATAATCAGTTCGGCCGCATGGCTTACCGTGCTAACTATCTCTAAGGAGCTTGCTAAGTATCCTCTAGCTAAACTGTTTGTTTCTGGCGGCGGGCGTAAAAATAAATTTATTATGGATAATTTAAGGCATCTCAATCCATCTATACAATTCCTTTCGCATGATGAGCTGAATATAGATGACCAATATAAGGAAGCGATGCTCTTCTCCCTACTGGCTTTCACCACTTATTACCGTATACCGAATAATGTACCCGGCTCTACAGGCGCAAGCAAGGCTACAATATTAGGTAGTATTTCTTATGTCTGAACTTAAATATTCTCTAACCAAAATCGTAGCGACCCTAGGTCCTACCTCTGAAGATGAGGCGACAATTCGCCAGCTTATTGAAGCTGGTATAAATGTCGCGCGGATTAACTGCTCGCATGGTAACTGGGATGAGCGCGCGCAGCGCATAGAGACAGTGCGCCGTGTGGCGCGTGAGCTGGGTCGTCCAGTGGGGATATTGGTTGATCTTCAGGGTCCTAAGATACGTACTGGTACTTTGCCTGATGATGGTATTGAACTAGTAACTGATGAACGAGTAATTTTGACTTCTAATGAAACTAAAGCTAATTACACAAGTAGCCCTAAAGTCGTATATATCCGTAACTACCCGCAACTCTCTTCAGATCTTAGTGTCGCTCAGCGTATTTTATTAGACGATGGTCTTCTGCGACTCTCAGTTCTTAAAATCACTGGTGATGAAGTTGAATGCAAAGTGATATTTGGTGGCACGCTTAAGTCTAATAAAGGTGTTAATTTACCAGAGTCTAAACAGCTACTAGTAGAAGTTATTACCCCAAAAGACCGTGAGGATATTGTAGAGGCGATTAGAGTTGAGGCTGATTTTATCGCGCTCTCGTTCGTGCGCCGCGCCGAAGATATAGTTACCCTTAAAGAGCTTATTCATGATGCAAAAACTAAACTTGATGTTAAGTCACCAATTAAGACTATCGCCAAAATCGAAAAACCCCAGGCGCTTAGTTGCATAGATGAAATTCTCGATGAGGTGGATGGTGTTATGGTCGCGCGCGGAGATCTGGGCGTTGAGCTAGAGCCAGAGAAGGTGCCATTAGCGCAGAAGGATATTATTCGCAAAGCTAACCATAAGAAGAAGTTCGTCATAACTGCAACTCAAATGATGGACTCGATGATACGTAACCCATTCCCGACACGTGCTGAAGTGTCAGATGTGGCTAACGCTATTCTCGATGGTACTGATGCGATTATGCTTTCTGGCGAGACTGCTTCTGGCAAATATCCTATCCAGTCAGTAGAATATATGCGCAAAATAGCTCTAGAAGTAGAAGGCAGTGATTCTATTATCTCTGAGCGCTTGGATCTTAAAGAGCTTACTAGGCTTGGACTTAGCTATCTTGAGACGGATAATTTTGCGATAGCCCAAGCTGTCTATGATTTAGCTCAGTTGCCGCATATACGCACTATAGTGGCGTTCTCTTGTTCTGGGCGCAGCGTGCAGCTAATGTCTAAGTTGAGACCTAATGCGCGCATTATAGCTGCTACTACTTATAAGCATACTTATAACTATCTATCGATGATTTGGGGTGTGACTCCTGTGTATTTTGATGAAGTCGAGCATACTACTAAGACTATGATTAATATGGAAGAGTTTTTGCTCAAGCATAAACTGGTGCGTGAGGGTGAGACTATCATCATCACTGGTGGTCTGCCGATAGCAGCAAGATCTGCAGCGAATTTTATTAAACTACATCAGTGTAATGGTTCGCTGCAGGATTTGGTTAAAGTAGCTAATGCCTGTCAAATTACCAATAAAGACCTAGGACCTAGTTTATCAGTATAGTCGGTATGACCCTTCTGGAAAGCCAGATAGCTGCGTTACGCTCTCTGGCTTTCGAGAAGGGTCTGATAAATATTGTGAAGCGACTCTATGGGGATTGCCATGGCGACGGAGCAATTGACGCAAAGCGTCATCCTGAGCGAAGCGAAGGACCCCTATGCTTTGCGCAATGTATGGGGATTGCCATGGCGACGGAGCCTGTAGCGAGCGAAGCGTGGCTATCGCCTCGCAATGACGAATACCCTTAAGGCTCGCAATGACCTGTAATAGAATATAGTTGTGAGACCAGTTCTAATCTATGACGGCGACTGCGACTTCTGCAAGTATTGGGTGGATCAGCTGGCGCGGCTGAGCAAGGATAAGATAGAGTTCAAGCCCTATCAATCTCTTCTAGGCTCTGGTACTTGGAATGGTTTTACGCGTGATGATTGCAAGCGCTCTATTAAACTCTATGACGCTAGTAGTGGCAGGGCTTATGAAGCCGCTCATGCAGCGTTTAAGGCGCTAGATATATCTGGTTATGGTTTGGCGCTTAGACTCTACGGGCAGCTACCAGGCTTTAAGCAAATCTCAGAATTAGTTTATGTCATAGTAGCTCTATTGCGCCCGCAACTTTCTAAGTTCTCTTCCAAGCTACCAGCTTCAGTCGATTGGTTTATACGTGGCATAGGTTTGATTTATCTTTTAGCCTTCAGTTCGCTAATCAGTCAGCTAGAGTTACTCTTCGCACCGCGCGGACTTGCGCCTATAGCTTTTGCTGAGCT
>Ga0172367_10006082_pt1 | contig 14358 bp, 10 predicted proteins | sample Lak10m_FD_114542 | JGI IMG/M metagenome (GOLD analysis project Ga0172367, IMG submission 114542) | Freshwater microbial communities from Kabuno Bay, South-Kivu, Congo - kab_022012_10m | ecosystem: Environmental > Aquatic > Freshwater > Lake | place: Democratic Republic of the Congo: South-Kivu... | reverse complement strand
TCCTTGCCGCCCACCGCGATCTCACCAAGGTCGCTCCTCTTCCGCTCCGTGTAGTAGGCGTCCCTGCCTGTGACAGGGCACACAGCCGGGCACACCTCGATCCGGGTGGCGTAGGGCATTATGTCCCGCACCTCGTCGAAGGGCAGGCCCGACGCGGAGAGCTGAATGGATGAGACGACGACGGTCTTGCCCCGCCGGAACAGGGCGAGGCATGCCTCTGCGCTGCCGTCGATCATGAAGGCCTCGTCGACCGCAACAACATCGCACTCGGGATCAGCCAGCACGGCGGCGATGATCTCCCGACCATGGCCCACACAGGCAGCTGTCGCAGTGAGACCGCCGTGGGTGACGATGCGCTCGTCCTCGTAGCGGGTATCCATCCGGGGCTTGAAGACGAGCACGGAGCGGTTCTGGTACTTGTAGCGCTCGATCGAGGCGAGGAGCCGCGATGTCTTGCCCGAGAACATGGGCCCCGTGTAGATGATGAACTCTGGATCCCGCTGTGTCACTCTGCTCATGTCTCCTCCACTAAATATTGCGGATCGAGCGCAGTCGATCCGGTCAGGTCCTTAAATCTCAACTTTGACCGCTCCCAGTAGTCCCGGTCCAGCTCTGTGCCCGTGAAGGACCGACCTGCATTGTGTGACGCGATCATAGTTGACCCAGCACCGCTGAAGCAGTCCATCACCGTCTCTCCTGGCAGAGTGTAAGCGCGGATGATGCGCTCGAGCAGTGACAGCGGCTTCTGGGCAGAGTGCCAGCCGCAGTACTCCTTCGAGGTGGTGTGGTTGTTCTTCTCCCAGACGCAGGTGGGAATGGTGCCCTGCGTGAATGCCTCGCCGGTCCTGATGTTCACCTTCTGCTTGCGCTCGATACGCACGTCATCGGCGTTGAACAGGAGGTCACCCTTGCTGTAGACCCACACGTACTCGTGCTTCCGGGCGAAGTTCGCCTTGGACCGGCCGCCCCAGTTGTAGGACCACACGATCTCGTTCTGCGGGTAGAGGCCGGAGATCCTGTTGAGCACCTTGAGCTTGTACTCGAGGAAGGTGTCGGTCTTCAGGGTGCCCCAGACGCAGATGGGCCGGTTGCGGCGCAGGACGCGGACTGCCTCCCGGGTCCACAGCTCGCACCAGTCGAGGTACTTCTGCTCCGAGGACCACTGCTTGTCCCAGGAGTCGTGGCCGATGAAGTAGGGCGGGTCCAGGAGGGCGAGGTCGATTGACTCATCCGGCAGTGACCTGAGAAATTCGAGGCAGTCCCTGTTCTCCAGGTTGATCTTGGGCACTGTCATGGGATGTGTGCCGATCCCATCTCGACATTGATCGTGAAGACGCCGCGGGCGGGCTTCGACCAGCCGAGCCTCCCAGCTAGTCGACTGTACACACGGCTGTAGAGGTAGTAGATGAACTGCAGGTCGTGGTGGAAGGTGTCCTCCACGTTGGAGGACCTGCAGTAGACCCGCATGTTGATCTCGGATCCACGCAGCATCGTGTGCACGAGGGAGATGCAGGAGTCCTGGGTGAAGATGAAGCGCCGCGTCCTGTATGGGTCCTGCTTCGCGCAGTACTCGTTCCTGCCGGCGAGCTCGTCCTCGATGTTCTGCAGCACCGAGGCGAGGATCCTGCTGTAGTAGACCTCCTCGGGACCGTGCCGCATGGGAGCTGCATCGGCGATGCTGAAATCGCTGGGGTCGACGGAGAGCTGGAACCTGCAGCCCCGGGCCTCACGATCAGGGACGGACTCAGCGAGGCGCCGGATCTCGGCGGCGACGCCGATCAGGTTGAGGTGGTCGGGCCGTATGAGCCACTGGACGCAGCGGCTTGACAGCTCAACTGCCTCGAGGGCATCACGGACCACCAGGACATTGGGACGAGTGTCGATGCGCGCAGTCTCCTCCTCGAAGATGCCGTGTAGGACCCTCAGGCTCTCAATGTCCTGAACATCATCCCCCCGCTCCTCGAGCCGCTGGGCGATCACCTGGAACGCTGGGAGCAGCACCACGAGGCGGTTGTTGAGGTCGAGGAGGAATGAGTCGAGCTCCCGGCGCCAGTGGTCTACACGGGCCTCGCCCCTGCCAAACTGGCGAGCGTAGCAGAGGGCGCTCAGGTGGGAGCGGTCGTGCATGTTCCACCTGAAGCCTGTGGCGCGGTGAATATTTGAGTAGAGGGTTGACTTGCCGCTGCAGTCGGGACCCTCGAGGACAACATTTCGAACTAAGAGCATCGGACCTCCTCGGAAATAGTATCTGGGACTTGGGACATTTACACCGGAGAGCACCACACGGGGATGCCGCTCTCATCGTCGTAGCAGTTGTGCATGCTGTAGAGGCTGCCTCCGCTCATGAAAGTGATGTTCTTCCAGTCCACCCCTGTGATGATGCAGGGAGTCCCAGGGACGATGTCTGTCCAGGACTCAGTGGAGCGGCTGTAGTACTTTGTGGACCGCCAGGACTCAGACACACGGGTGAGGACGAGCTGCCCAGGGCTAAGCGACACTGGCGCCTCCGTAGACGGGGTACACCTCGTCCTCGTGGTACCAGTCGGGCTGGCGGCCCGCAACAGAGACCATGTAGTAGGTGGGTGCGTCTTCGGATGGATCCGTGTCGAGGACGATCCCTGTGGAGAACTCCACCCCTGACGCGTCCCGCACGCGAACGAGGTCACCGTCACTGAATCGGGGGTCGGTCACTCGAACGCCTTGATCTGCTTGAGCTTCCAGGATGTCGTTGACATGCCCCAGCTAGCGTCATTGTCGACCTCACCGATCCACAGGGAGTATGGGTCGGGAAGCTGCTCGAACTTGCCCCACACTCGGATCCAGCCTGAGTTATTCTCGGTGTCGATTGCACGAATCCTGAGGAAGGGCTTTCCCTTCTTTGTCGCCTTCTGGATCGCCTCGGCGACGCAGAACCAACCCACTCCCTTTGAGCCGCCCTCGATCCCGAAGACGGACTGCACGTCCTTGTCCCGAATGCGGCTCACGAATGCATCGGGAAAGACGAGATCGTGTGGCGCGGAGGACGTCATCTCCACGTAGTTCGAGATCTTCTCGGTCCGCGACCAGTCAGGTAGGCCCTGGTACTGGTCGATCAGCCGGGAAGTGATCGTGTCAGGCGTGCTGCCGTCCTTGGTGGCCTTCTTGAACTGTGACTTCGTCATGCCCCACTGCCCCTTGCGCAGTGTGTCGTAGTTCTTGTCATCTGTGAGAATGGCAAGTAGCTGCCTGTGGTTCCGAATCGTGCCGTCCCGGAGCTCCTTGAGGGACCCGAGCGCCTCGATCATGCACAGGGCGCGGAGGGCGGTCTTGTTCACCTTCGAGTGCCGCCACTCACCCTCACCGTCGAAGAGCAGGTCATCGAGGGACTTGTAGGGGCGATTCTGCATGATCTCCTCCATGGCAGTCTCACCGACGCCCTTGATGGAGCTTAGCGGGGGGACGAACGCCTCCAGCTCCTCGGAGTAGTTCCAGACCTCTCCCGAGTAGTTGATGTCCGCCTCCTGGAACCTGTATCCCATCCCCTTCGTCTCGGAGATCGCCTTCTTCAGGCCGTCGGGATTGCTGTTCTCGGACTGCAGGATTGTGGCGAGCCAGTCTGTCTCGTAGTGGGTGTGGAGCCACGCAGCGTAGTAGGAGTCAAGTGCGTAGGCGACTGAGTGGGACTTATTGAAGCCGTAAAGGCTGAAAAATTCAATCTTGTCAAACAGCTGATGCATTAGGGGCTCATCGAGACCGTGCAGCTTTTTAGCGCCTGAGACGAACTTTTCACGAAGCACAACACGCTCACCGCTCTTCTTGTCAGCCTGGTCTAGTGACTTCTTGACCAGCGTCTTTCTCATCGAGTCGGCCTCACCCTCTGTGAATCCGGCGAGCTCCATGGCCAGGAGCATGAACTGCTCCTGGAACGCGATGAATCCGCGGGTGGGACCCAGGATCTTCTCGATCAGCGGGTGGTCGTACTTGATCTTGGCCAGGTCCTTGCCGGCATCGACGTACATGTTGTGCACGTTCGCCTTCAGCGGACCTGGGCGGTAGATCGCTGTGACCGTGGCGAGGTCCTCGATGCTCTGCGGCTTCGCCTGCATGCAGAACTTTCTGGCGCCCGCGTTGGTGAACTGGAACACGCCGGCGAATCGACCGCCGTTGTAGACATGGTCCCACACCTTCGGATCATCCTGCTTCACGTAGCGGCAGTTCAGGTGCTTGTCGAAGAAGGCCTTCACCTCAGCGAACGTGGGGCTCGGATTTCCCTGCCTCACGAGGATCCTGCGGATGCAGTTCTCGACGTCCTTGAGGAGTGTGAGTCCCAGGAAGTCGAACTTGAGGAAGCCGTTCTCCTCGAGGTTGCGGAAGTTCATCCCCTCGGACCAGGGAGTCTGCATCTCGCCGCGGACTGAGATGATGGGCATCGTCTGCTCGAGGTCCTTGGGGTCACCGACCAGCACGCCTCCTGCGTGGCGGCCAACAGACCTGTTCTCCATGAAGAGCGTGGAGACGTGGGCCTCGACCTCCGGGTACCGCTCCATGAACTTCCTATACTTCTCGGAGTACTTCATGCAGTCCTCGTGCTTGAGGACGAAGACCGACTTCTCGACGTCCTCATCCCGGGCATGGGGCTCGACGTCGGACTGCAGTGGACCTGTCATCTCGTTCACCTCGTCGAAGGGCACATCGTAGAACTTTGCGATGTCCTTGACGAGGGACTTGAGCTTGAGGGTGTTGAAGTTGGAGACGGGGATGACGGCGTCGTCACCGAACAGGTCGCGGGAGGCCTCAATGAGCACATCGCGGTCGGCGGCATCGGAGTTGTGAGATCCGACAGCATAACCGCACTTCAGAAAACTATGAATTTTTGCAATAATCATTTACAAATTCCTGTAATTCTTTGACAGAGTTAGCCTGATCTGTTTCCCAGTCTCTCTCCCAGACCACGAAGACATTTACACCCGTAGATCTCGCAGCATCATTTCGTGTGTTATTTTTATACCACACATCAGCAGCAGTTACACCTGGCCTTATGATGTGATTACTTTCATAGATTTTTGGATTTGCATGAAAATAGTCGCCGTAGAACTCCACTGCAAGGTTTAGATCTGGGACAAAATAGTCAAAAAATCCTATCATTCCATTTGTCTGAAATTTTTGCTGTGAATTCTTATATGATCTGGTTTTGCAGTTTTTAAAAAGCGTATTATCAAGGGTGTCCACCATGTGCTTCTCACCCCGAGAGATTTGCATGCCAGAAGGAACAATACTGTACTCTTCGTGCGGATTAATTCCTCTCCAGATGTTGTCTCTTCCGTATTTTTGAAGCATCGTGATTTTTCTTTTGTTCTCTATAGACACAGACTCTGTGGAAAACATAACACCATAATTTTTTATCATCGTGTTTCTCATTTTTCTCTGCAGTTCTTTATGCTGCAACGGATACTTGACTCCGTATAGACGAGTCATTGAGTCTGCGTAAGTACTCTTATATGAGTTGCACTTGTGCAGGATTGACTTGCAGCACTTTCTACAAAAGGGAGAGTCTTTAGTGAGATGCTTCACAGCGAGATAAAAAGAATACACGCACTGACAGTTGGGGCAAATAAATTCTACATTTACTCTTGCAGACTCAGAGTGTGACAGGAGAGATCCCTCCTGATTTACCACTTTAAATTTATGCTTTTTACCGGCCTGGACGCTAACATTTCCAGAAAAATACAGTCCATTAAGTGATGTTCTTGCGTGTTGATTTATATTTTCAACGCTCATGTTGATTGGTGCCTTAAAGTTGGCACTCATTATTTCTTTTTCACTGTGTGAAGCTCTGATGAATCCGGCTTCATCGGATGCATAAGCTTTTATATCCTCCCAAGAGTTCCAGGAAAACTTCTCAGCTATCTCATTGAGCGATACCTTGTTGAACATGTGCAAGTACCTCCTCTGCAGCATCAGTATCTAAATTATATGTATAGACGCTGCCGAGGATTTTTTCGTTGTTTTTTGTAAATTCAATTACATCGAAAGGAATGACCCAGAACGTGGAGGAGTCCTCTACAGTGATGTCAAAAATTTCAATGTTATCTTGCGGGTGGAGTGACTTTTTAATAACTAGAATAGGTCTATCAGTGCCTAGCAGCAAATCTCCTGGCTGAATATCACTCACGTGAATCTCTTTCCTAGAAGATGTGAGGAGTCTGTGCTTGTGATTTGCAACAATTACGCCAGCTGTTCCGTCTTCGTGCTGAACATAAATGTCATAAATGATGTCATTAGTGTCAGCATTTCTAAGGCGCGAGTATAGAATTTTTCTGGCCTGATTATTGATATCATATACAACATCGCCTGTCTTGAGTGAGGAAATAACCCTATATCCCTCTGGCGTATTTACAAAATGACTAGATTTTAGGCAATCAATATCGGGCCAACCCGCCTTCTGGCGGTTCAGGAACCTGCCCCACAGGAGGTTGTACTGGATCGGATCGAAATGGGTAATGCCCAACAGATAATTCACCAGGGAGCTCGGACCACTGCCGCGACCGGGACCGAGTAGCGTGCGCTCCTCGGCGCGGTGGAAGATCCTGTACATCGTCACGAAGTAGGAGGCGTGACCCAGGAACTTGATGTCTGACAGCTCCTTGTGGGCGCGGTCGACGTAGGTGTCGTTCTTGTCCAGCCCCTCGCGCACGAGGCCCTCCTTGACGAGGCGCATGAGCTGGTCGAAGGCGGTCTCCTTGGGCGTGTCGAGGTGAGGCAGCTTCGCTCGAGTGTCAATCCAGGTGTCCTCGCACATCTGCCAGGCGATGTCGTGGGTCCGCTCGATCGCATCGCGGAGCCTCTCCTCGTGGCCCTGGTAGAACTCGTGCTGCTCGTAGCCCCGCTTGAACTCGTCCCACATCTGGGATGCGTTCTTCGGGTAGAGCATGGTCTTCATGTCCTCCAGCTTGGGGAGCATGGTCTTGTCCAGCTTGGCGCCAATCCAGCCCAGCTTCTTGTAGAGCTCACGGGCCTGCCACTTGTCGGGGGAGGGGAAGTGGGAGTCCGCTGTGGCGATCAGGGGGATGCCGTTCCTGACGGAGGCCTCGATCAGCGCCGCGTTGGTGAGGTGCTGCGCCCCGAGCTCGTTGAACTGGACCTCCAGGAAGAAGTTGTCCCGGCCCACGCAGTCCACGAACCGGTCCACCATGTTGTCCAGCCGGCCGCCGATCGCGGCGCTGCGGACCGGATCTGAAAGGAGTCCGGGGTGGAGCTCGCTGAACTTGAGGTCTGGGAACTCGCTGTAGATGAGGCCGGAGGCGAGGCCGCCCACGCAGGCGGTGGAGACCACGAGGCCCTCACCGTGCTCCTTCAGCATCTTGTAGTCGATGCGGGGGAATCGGTAGAAGCCGTGCTTGAAGGACTTCTTGACCAGGGTGAAGAGGTTGCCGAGCCCCACACGGTTCTTGGCCACAATCACCAGGTGGTAGTACTTCTTCCACTCGGGCTTGCCGGGCTTGGACTCCTTCGTCTCCTCCTCGTTCTCGACGATGTGACCGCCCTGCTCCTCCTCCTCGTCAGGCGGCTTGATGACAGTGGGCTCCTCGGCCCGGGCCTGCGCCTCCTTGGCGGACTTGGCGTCCTTCACCGATTGGTGGTGGGCGTCCATGGACCGCTGCCAGTCCTCCAGGGAGGGGACGAAGTAGAACTCGACGCCGTAGAGCTGGCGGTACTTCTTGCCAGACTTCTGGACCTTGAGGGCAGCCGAGCGGGCGTGGGCGAGACCTGAGCCGTTGCCGTGGTCGGTGAGGGCCCAGGAGTCCATTCCCTGCGAGTCTGAGGTGATGAACTTTACATGATCTCCGGGATAGCCCAGGCCATCGAAAACACTAAAACTTGATTAGTTGTCGCCCCTGCACAAGGCAGGGGCGACCTTACGAATGCGCGTGCAGACCAACGAAGCGGCTCGGCGGTCTGACATCGCGCATTTCCTTGCGGTTAGTCATGTGATATTACCCTTGAAATGAGTAGAGTCCTACTGAGAATTATATCACAGTAGGCCTCCATTTACACGGAGAAGCGTTGTCAGCTGCTTCACTAAAATGATGACTTGATCATCTGCCCTATGAGACTTCGAAGAGTCAGTTCCTCAGGTCGAAAGCGTGCACTCCTGGAAACGCTTCCAAGCTCTGTCAGAGTACTTCCCCTCCTTGCATAGTGACTTAATACAGCATTGGGTTCTGCTTTTTGTGGAGTCCCAGTTGACTCTGGTCCCTGGGCCTTAAATTTTTGTTCAACTTGCTGTCTTTTTGCCTCTATCATTTCCTGTATTTTTTTACCGCTCTCACCCATAAGCTTATCGATCTGAATGAGCTTGGGAACAAAGTTTGTGAGACGCTGCTTGTAATCAGTAAGCCCATATCGACCAACCTCAGTGCGGGCAGCATTGACATACACTTCAACGCTGCCCTTCCTTGACTCCAGCGACAGTAAAGCTGCAAGGGGCTTTGAGGCCAAAATCTGCTCAGTGTTATCCTTGAGCTTTAGTGCCTCTAGGTCCTTGACAGCCTTTAGGTGTCTCAGGAGTATATCCTTTGCTGTGTCTCCCTCTTTTGGCTTCTGAATAGACTTTCCAATATTCATTATTCTCTGGTACCAGTCTTTGCCCACCTCATTGGGGAACTCAACATTTACTAGATAAGCCTTGAGGGTGCCTGCTTCTGACGTGACGTATCTCACAATTTCAGAGTATGTGCTCTTCACAGACTCCTCGTATGCCTGGTTCATCGCCTCTTCGTAGGCTTTGATGAGCTTTTCAGCCTCTTCTTTCTTTTCCTGAGGAACTGATTTTATTTTTTCATCGAAGAGGCTGTTGGCTTTTTCAATTTTCTCACTCTTTCCTAGCTTCATGTCAGGCAGCACCTTCATGATCTTGGCCATATTTGACTCTAGATCACTAATATAAAGATCAGTTGCGTTGATTCCGGTCCTGGAATTGACAACACGCATCATAAGAAGCACAGCGTAGACCTGATCTCCGGGATCCTCTTTTGGATTAAATTTTTTATTGACAACTGCGGGCGTTGGAGAATCTTTTTTATCACTAGGAGTTCCCCCACCTTGATCGGTCTGGCCCTTGTTCTCACCTTGTGAGTCTTCAGGAGCAGGCTCAGTGTTCACCTTGTACTCTGGAAACTCTTCTATTGATGGTTTTACAGCCTCAACCATATTAAAGGAATCAACAGCAATTGTAATGAAGCCAGAGAGCATGCTCTTTATAAAGTCAAAAATCCCCTCATTGAGGATTCTTAACTCTCTTCTTGATATTTCCCTGATTAGGGCTCTTAATATCACATCTCCAGCTCGTGCGGAAGATCTAGATCCAGTTTTTCTTAAAATCCTCATAATACTAAATATAGCTCTGCTTGGAGTAGGTCAAAATAGAGCATCGCTTATTACAGGCAGCTTCTAGCGCTCTCTCGAATAAATTGTCTCACGAGAGACCGGATGATGTGGGCCTCATTTACATCTCCCCTCATCTGCTGGAGCTTCTCTTTGGCCATTTTTGCAGCCTTCTTCGACTGGTGATTTTCAAACTTTCTCACAATTTTCTCTGTGACATTTGGATTTTCAAATAGTCGCTCCAGGAAATCAACAGTTATGGTAGTAACATAGCTAAGTGAGCGCCCTGTGTCCTCTTGACTCATTTTGTCAGATATCTCTTCGAGAAGCCACATTGGTGTGCTACTGTTCTCTGCAATTTCAGAGCTTGCAAACTTTAAATCATCTACTTTAAAATCTCCAGGCTTGATAATAGTGATGTAATCACTCTTGAGCACAGAGCGTAGATCGTCTCGGTGTTCGTACTGGACACCGTAGGTGTCTTTAATAGGTCCTGCATTTTTAAAGTCTTCTGAGGACTGTCGCACAATTTTATGGGCTAAAATATTTTTTAGCTCATCTTCTTCAACATCTTTAAGAGACAACGATTTAGTCTTAGATGAGGGGTCTAACAATATTTGTTTTTTTATTTCTGATGGTAATCCTGGATTTTGCACGAGGAGCGTATTGACTCGAGGAATATTGGCGCTTATGAGCCTTTTAAGGAGCTTTTTATTATCTAAAATTTTTTCATTCTGAGCGAGGCCCATTAAGCCTGCTATTTGATCTTCGTACGCAAATGTGTACTCAAAGTCCTCTTCATCCTGATCCATGGTAGATGCAAAGATTGATTCAATAATGCTGGAATTGCTACTTGGATCCAAGTTTGTTGCAATGTGCCTAATATTAGACTTAATCTCATCTTTCGAGGCCTGCTCATAGGCGAGGCGAGCGATCTCCTGATTTCCCAGGGCTACGCTGTTTTCAGCAATTGACCTAATAACTCGTGTCTTGAGGAGCTTCGACTTGTATGAATCGGCACCCATCTCTAAAAATTTCTTGATCACATCAAGCGGAGTTGATGGATTGTAGCACAGTGCTGCTGCTGCATCGGGATCGCTTCGGAGCTCTCTATTATTGAAAATTGCCACCAACACATCGGGAGGGGTTACACTCTTTGAGGCAAGACGTGTGAAAAAATACATTTCTGGCTTATTAAGCTTTTCTTTTGACAGCGTCTTAAGAAGTCTCTCCATTCCCTTGCCCGCAGAGACTTTATATTTTCTGTCAAGAACTTTTTCTAGCGTGCCGGCTGAGAGATCGACATACTGATTGTTGATTATACTTTCTAAATCTCTGGGCGTCAGGGGCAAGCCCGATGACAAGAGATAGTCGATAACATCAGGAATTGGAGCGTAGATCGATACTAGACTGATAATCTCAGCACTGGGATTGCTGTCAATGATAACCTTGTAGGACTCTGGCGTGGGCTCATTGTCTAGGACTTCTTTTATAAAGTCATCTCTACTGTCCTGACCAGTTAGCTGACTGATCTTCTTCTCAAGTGCTTTGTGGTCCTTCGCCATCCCAGCGTAGTACTTCTTTTTCTTTTCTTCCTCGACCTTTAGGGGATGCTTGCCTCCCATTTCAGCGATTTTTGCTCTCATCCGGGACAGGAACTCGTCTGCAGTGGCTCGACCCAGGGCGCCATAGAATTCCTGTCTTGATAAATTATTATTTAGGGCGTCGACCGTGACTCCTCCGTGTCCTGCACTAAAGACAGGATTTCCATTTATAAATCCCACACTCATCTTCGCGTAGGGATTTGATTTAGAGGCACGATTTCCGTCCTTGATAACGTAGAACAGGATAATACTTTTGTCCTCGCTCCCTAGGACGTAGCGTGTATACAGGTTGGAGGAGTCCTCGCGGGTGGTGCACCACGTTGTGTCACGCTTGCCGCCTGTCTTACCAAGCGCACAGCTCGCTGCAGTCGTGTGGGGCATGTACACAGACCATCCATCGATGGAGGGCCCAATTTTTCCTAGGCTGGATGTTGAAACGACCTCACCTTCCTCCTCTTTCGGAGACTTTTCGCTCAGGTAGAGGGAGAGGGACTCAATATCGGGCAGCTTTTCTATGTCCTTGACATCAACGTCAGGTGATTTAACAGCCAGCTGGAAGCGCTGGAGCTCAGGTATGTAGTCCTCCTCGATCTGCTCGAGCGCAGGAGGATTTGGACCAGAAAGCTGTCCAGTGAGCCAGACGCTGGTGTAAGCCTTTAAATTCTTCTCAACGGAGAGCATGGTCACCCTGTGAAGAAGGGCTATCTGATCCATGCTCATTCGTGTCAGGTCCTTGACGGACGGGTGGAGTCGACCCACAAGCCTTCCGGATCCGGATAGGTCCTGAAAGTATTTTTCTGCCTCAGCAATTGCAATTTGGTCCTGTAAAAGACCAGAATTTTTCTTCTTCCAGACATCGATAGGAGCCTCGAGCAGAAGGCTTCTGATGTAGCTTCGCAGTAGATCGCTCATGCAGCTAAGTATCTACTGCGACCCGCACTGTTTAGGTCACTCGATCTCCTTGTCGTAGGGCTCGTACAGCATCTCGCCTGCGGCCTTGCAGCGCTCGAGGTAGTCCTCGAGCTGCTCATAGGACAAACATACTTTCACCGCTGATCTTGCTAGCATGAGGTTGAAAGGCATACCCTTTGGTAGGTTGGCGCAGATGTAAACGATAGGAGTGCCAACTGCGAACGCGTATCCACACTCCCAAACGGTGCCGACATCGACCTTAGGACCAACCGTTGAGGCAACAAGGAAGTCTGCATTCTTGATGTGCTCTAGGTTGCCTGAAAATGTTGCTTCTTGAACATCCTGGGGAGCATCAGGTGGGCAGACAAAAATGCGCCGTGGCGACTTAATATCAATCCAATCTGCACGAGAGTCGATGATGTTTTCAATCCGTTCAAGGTCCTCAGCTTGCGTAGGATTGAACCAACCTGCCGCAGTGTAAACAGACACTCTATTACCAATCTTCTTGTTGATCATTTGATTTTTTCCTTTGTTTAATCTAGAGTACTCAGATAATAACCGATCTTTGCTTATTGAACAATGCGCACCTTTGCGAACGTTCTCACGTGCTTTTATGAATTCTAAGTTAACAATGTTTCCAATGATCTCTGGCGGAATTTTCTGCTTAAACCCTTCAGCAACCGAGAATTTATGATCGAGATGATACACACCGCGATTGTCGAAATTAGGTAAAAATTTTACGTTCTGTCTACGTGTAACGGTGTCAACTTCCCTGCGGTATTGATGAAATTCAGGAATCTCATCGATGTACTCTTGCCAAGTTTTTCCATGCGATTTCAACATCTTCTTGTCCATTGAAGCGCTGATAAATGTTGGCACCGTAGCAATTGATCGATGCCCATATTTTGAAAGCATCGTTTCTTCAATTTTTGACTTGAGAGCAGGCGATTCAAATGTTGACGGACCTCCCCAGCGTTCGATCATCGTTTGATTTCGCTTTTCTAGAATCTCTGGATTTTCGATTGGTGACGTATAGCCAAACTTCTGAACGCATGTCTCTTTTATTTTTTGCTTGAAGCCCTCCGTCTTAGAATAGACTTCAACACCGTATCTTGCTATTGATGTTTCACGCATCTTTTCTTTGACTTCGTCAAGTTGAAAAACAGAGTCTACGCCGTATTTCTCAATGCAATTCTTCCTACGCTTCTCTTTTATTTCTTCCCGCGTCATTGGAAAATTAACGCTGTATTTTTCCAGACAATTTTTTCGTTTGACCTCATATGTTACGCCGCCTTGACGTTGTGCAGCATATACACATTTCTTGCAGCAAAAGAAAAATCCTTCTGGTGACAGATCGTATTCTTTAATCTGTCGCTTAAGACCGCAAACAGAACAAGTACCTTCAAAACTAGGAAGTGAAAGACTCTCTGCTATAGAATTTCTGTACTTTCCTTTGCTTAGGGACGAACGGGTGCATGCAAGTGAGCAAAAATGAAATTTCTTACTTCTGCACAAATCTGCATGCATTTTTGCGTGGACTCTGTTGAATAATTTGTCGCAAAAATCACACTGCAATTTAAATTCATAGTTTGTGCGATTCTTCTTCTGAATTGTTTCTTCGCTTAGTATCATTGCCAATCCTCTCGCGAATCAGCCTCGCAACGAATGCACCGATCTTCAGGTCTCTCTCAGCGCAGAAAGCCTTGAGGAGACGATGAGTGTCTGAATCGATCGAGACTTTTTCTTGCTTCATGAGGATAACTATACACTTAGTACTAGTTAGTACTAGATAAGATCACTTATTTGTCTTCCACATCTCGTGGTCTGACTTGAGCCTATCGAACTCAGAGGTTGCCGTGTTCCAGTGCTGGAGGAACTTCTTCTGGGGACCGTCACCGTGGGTGCCGTTGAGCTCCTCACGGGTGCACTGGTAGATCGTGTCCTCCGGGCGGTACTCGAACTTATCGTTCTTCGGAATGGGCCAGTACAGGTTTGTGCCGCGGGACACGAACTTATCACCCTCCTTCACGCGGAAGGTCTTAATGTAGTGCATGTCAGGTTTGTTGAAGTCCACCATCGTGGTGAACTCCGGAATCACCTTGGCGACCTCGACTGCCATTCTTGCCGCAATCAAGTTGTCACTAGCGGTTTGAATCTGAGAATCTTGACGCTGATAAATGAAGCCCACCAGGTCCTTGAGCGGCAGGCGCATGTAGTAGAACGACGTCATGCACTTGGGGAGGATGAGCCGAGCGTCCATCATCGACACGACCTTCGAGTCAGTCATGTCCGCGTAGAGCTGCTTGGACTCGTCGACGATGCGCTGCCACCGCTCCAGGAACTCGGGTGAGTTCTGCACGGGCTCCGGGATCACGGCGGCATCATCGCGCAGGTCGCGGTCACCGGTGCACTGTGCGGCGAAGGTGCCGGCCCGGTGGCGGATGATGTGGGTGACGTCCTGGAAGGAGAGGCCGCTGAG
>Ga0172367_10006078_pt1 | contig 14364 bp, 21 predicted proteins | sample Lak10m_FD_114542 | JGI IMG/M metagenome (GOLD analysis project Ga0172367, IMG submission 114542) | Freshwater microbial communities from Kabuno Bay, South-Kivu, Congo - kab_022012_10m | ecosystem: Environmental > Aquatic > Freshwater > Lake | place: Democratic Republic of the Congo: South-Kivu... | reverse complement strand
TGATACTCTTTCATGGTGAGTTCCCTTTCTCTTGGCAGAGATCAGAAATTCACGCAGACCGTCGTAAAGGTCAAACCTTGGTGAGTCCCCCGGCATAGCCGGGGGCTTACCTCTATGAGTTATCCAGCAGACCGGACGCCTGCTGGCCGAAGCTTGCGGGCCTTATGATTTTATCGGGCACATCGGGGGCGACGATTTCATCATCCTGTTCCAGAGCGAATACTGGGAAGACCGCTGCGAGAAGCTGCTGGCGCACCTGACCGAGACCTTCCCCCTGCTTTATACGGAGACGGATAGACAGCGCGGCGGGATAGAGACGGAAGACCGGCAGGGCGAGCGGCGGTTCCACCCATTGCTCAGCCTGTCCATCGGCGCAGTGCTCGTGGAACCAGGCCGCTTCCATACCCACCATGAAGTTTCCGCCGCATCGGCGATTGCCAAGAAACAGGCCAAGAAAATTCGCGGCAACAGCCTGTTCGTGGAGCGGCGCGCCAGCGATCCTGCACTGCAGAGCCAGCCGGGAGTCTACGCATGAATACCGACCATCAACTGACTGGCGAAGACAAGCACATGGATATGCTGGCTTTAGTGACGCACGACCTCAAGTCGCCGATCAACGCGATACTGGGCGCGCTGAGCTACATCGACCAGTTGGCTCAGGAAGAAACCGTCGACATCGCGGAAATCCAGCACATTGCCAAGATTGCCCAATCCGCCAGCTACGACATGCTGGATCTGGTGCATGGCATCGTGACCATGGCGCGCATCGAGGCCGAGAAGGAGCAGCTGGACCTGGACCGGGTCAAGGATCTGCCCCAGGTCATGCACAACATTGTCGCCACGTTTCGCTTCGAAGCCGCCCTGGGCAAGAAGAACCTGCGGGTCGAAATTGCCCAGAGTCTTCCGGAGGTCTGCTGGGACATCAAGAAAATCCGTTATCACGTCCTCAACAATGTCGTTTCGAATGCGCTGAAATTCCTGCCATCCGGTGGAACCGTCGCCATCTCGGCCCATGCAGACCAGCACCATGTCTACATCAGGATAGCCGACAACGGCCCCGGCATCCCACCTGCCGAGAGACCAAAGATATTCGACAAATTCAAGCGGCTGGAGGTCAGTTCGACCAGGGTGCATCACGGGACGGGGCTGGGCCTTTACACGGCACATCTTTTCACCCGCTTGCACCAGGGCGCGATCACCATGGAGGACGGCCTGGACGGCAAGGGCATCGCATTCGTCATCAAGCTGCCCCTGCTGGTTTGCCCTGAGGATGCCAGCGGCAACCTGGCCCCCGGTTTCTGCATTCCCCGGCCTGAGTTACTCCAGGCGGCATAGCAGGCGCCCCCGAAGCAGATTTCAAATTTTCTTAACCTGAATGACACGCCAGCTTCACTTCCGGCCATTACGCTATCCCCGACGAAATGACAGGAGAGTCGTATGCCTTGGGAAATCGCTGAAATGCTGGCCGCTTATCGGGAAGCACCGCTCTATCAGGTCATGGCCTGGGACCGCGACGTGATAGAACGCATGTTCCACGATCACAACACCTTCAGGGCGTTCAAGCATGGTTGCCCGCACACGCGCTGGAGCATTTACCACGCACTCAAATATGCCGCTATTGCATAGCCCTGCACCGGAAGGAGAATGTTGACATGAAGCGATTCACAGTCCGTGACCCCATCGCCTGGGCTATTAACTGGGGGTTCGTCACCGCATTTTCGGTTGCATTTGCGACGATGTGCTTAATGGCGATATGGCAAGGCGCCTGATTTACCTCCGGCTGTCCAGCTACTCTGGCTAGCACCCCCTGCCAGCAAGGCTACTCCTTGGCCGGACGGCCGGTCTTGATCGCCTTGAGGCCAGCGATTGCATCCAGCAACTTCTTGTCTGTCAGTCCGGCAAGGCAGCTCAAGGCCGCCCGCAGCACCTCGCTCTTTTTGGCGCTGACGCCTGCTTTCAGGCATCGCTCCTTGAGTGCGGCGATGTGTGCATAGTCATCTTGCGGCATGGTGAAGCTATCCCGCACCATTTTCTGCCTTTTGGGCTTTTCTTCCTTGGCTGGCTTGGCCGTTGCAACTGCCGGCTCAGCCTTTTTGGCAGGTTCCGGATCGGGCACAGCCGCAGCTTGCCTGGTTCTTTTCGTTGCGGCTCTGGCTGTTGCAGGTTTGGATTTTTCAGTCATGGCGATCTCGTATCGAAAATGCACGCTGGGATTACACGAGACATCAATGTAAACGATTTATATCGTTTACCAAAATGAACTTTTTATGAATTTCCAGTCTACCCGCCTAAGCAGGGCCTGCTGCCGCACCCTTACGGTATCGGCTTGATTGCACCGGATTCCACCTTGGCCGTATCGCATCCTATCGACGCCAGAAGGCTTCGGCATTCGGCTACAATTGCCGTCATTGAAAAACGAGCCAGATATCGTGGAAACCATAGTAAAAGATCACCAGCCGACCGAACTGGAAAGTCTGGACAAGGTCACCGGCCTGCTGCAAAAGCACAAACTGGTGGAAGATCTCGTGCACCGGCAGAACATGCCGCGCCACGACCTGGTCGAGAACCTGGTTCACAAGCAGAACCTGGTGGAATTGCAAAGATTGCTGGAGCAGCTCGACAACCAGCGTATCGCACGCATCCTGGAGGCCCTGTCCGACGACGACCGCCAGATCATCTGGCAGTTGGTGCGGGACGGCCGCAAAGAGGAAGTCCTGCTCGAACTCCCCGACGCCATCCGCGTGGATCTGGTCTCCGAACCCAAGCCGCAGAGCCAGAGCATGGTGATCCGGGTATTCGACCTGCACGAGGGACGTCTGCGGCAGATTCCCATCTACAGCCGCGAAGACCTGGCCGAAGCCAACCCGATCTGGGTCGACCTGGTCACGCCGGAAGAAGAACAACTGGTCTGGGCGCGGGAAATCTTCGGCGTCAACCTGCCCAACCCGAAGGAGTTGACCGACCTCGAGACCAGCGCCCGCTTCTATGTCGAAGACAACGGCGAAGTGCATTTACACTCCGACTTCCTGCTCGACCGGGTGGATGAATCGCGCAACGTGCCGGTAGCCTTCATTCTCAACCATGGCACGCTGTTTTCGGTGCGGACGGAAGAACTGCCGGTATTCCGCCTGCAGCGCCTGCGCGCCAGAGCCCAGGCTGGCTATGTGTCGGAAGCCAAGGATGTACTGCTCGACCTGTATGCTGCCGATGTGGAGTATTCGGCGAACGCGCTGGAAGACATGTACGCCAAACTGGAGGCCGTGGGCCGGCAGGTATTCAGGTCGCACATGACCAACGACGAGGCGGCGAGAATACTGACATCCATCTCGGAAGAAGAAGACCTGAACGGGCGTATCCGCCGCAACGTGCTCGACACCAGAAATGCGCTTTCCTTCCTGATGCGCGGCAAATTCCTGTCGAATGCGCAGCATGAAGACGTGCGCGAGATTCTGCGCGATATCGAATCGCTGGACGGCCACACCAATTTCCTGTTCAACAAGATCAACTTCCAGATGGATGCGACCGTCGGCTTCCTGAACGTCAACCAGAACAAGGACCTCAAACGCCTGACCATCATCAGCGTGGTGTTCATGCCGATCAATGTGCTGGCCGGCATCGGCGGCATGTCGGAATTCTCGATGATGACGCACAACATTCCCTGGCCCGTCGCCTACGGCAGCTTCACCATCGGCATGATCGCCATCGGGGTCCTGACCTTCATGGGGTTGCGAGCGCTGGAGCACCGCAAGATCCGCAATCATCGCGGCGAAAATCCGGGGGCCATGTGATCCAGACATACGATCAAGCCCTACCTGCCCCAGCCCGACGGAACTGAACCATGCAGACCCACGACCTGTCACGCTGGACGCACCAGCATGTATTCAATGAAGCCAATCCTGCCGCGGAGCGCGGCACCCGTGCCGTGATGTGGATCACCGCTGCCATGATGGTGGTGGAGATACTGGCCGGCTGGTGGTTCAATTCGATGGCGCTGCTGGCCGACGGCTGGCACATGAGTTCGCATGCCTTCGCCATCGGCTTGAGCGCTTTCGCCTATGCCGCTGCCCGCAAATATTCGACCGACCCCAGGTTTGCCTTCGGCACCTGGAAAATCGAAATCCTCGGCGGCTTTGCCAGTGCCATCTTCTTGCTGGGCGTTGCCGCCATGATGGTGTTCGGCTCGGTCGAGCGCATATTCTCGCCGCAGCAGATTCACTACCAGGAGGCGATTGTCGTGGCGGTGATCGGCCTGCTGGTCAACATCGTCTGCGCACTGATACTGGGCAACGCGCATCATGACCACGGTCACCACCATCACGGCCATGAGCATGACGCACCCCATCACCATCACGACGCGCATGACCACCATCACGACCTGAACCTGAAATCGGCCTACCTGCATGTCATTGCCGACGCGGCGACTTCCGTGCTGGCCATCCTCGCGCTGGCGGGCGGCTGGTTTTACGGGTGGTCGTGGCTGGATCCGGTCATGGGCATCGTCGGCGCGACACTGGTCGCGGTCTGGGCAAAAAACCTGCTGATCGAGACCGGCAAGGTGCTGCTCGACCGGGAGATGGACCATCCCGTCGTGGATGAAATCCGCCAGGTCATCGAGCCTGCGGCCAACCCGGATGAGTCAAGAATAGCCGACCTGCACGTCTGGCGCGTCGGCAAGGACGCCTATGCCTGTGCCGTCAGCATCGTCACCCGCAGTACGACGCTCACGCCGGAGCAGGTACGGGATCAACTGCGCCAGCATGAAGAAATCGTCCATACCACGATAGAAATTCATCGCTGCGAGTAGGCACCACCCGGCAACTTTATTTGGTGGTCGCTATCCTGTTTTAACTCCCAATTGTTACAATTATGTTACTGACCGGGACATTCCAATCGTCAGATATCTAAACGAAACACAAAGGGAGCACGCATTATGTTCAGCGGCCTGATGCCTCAGCGCAGGGAATTCTTCGATCTGTTGGTTGCACACTCCGACAAGCTGGTCGCCAGCGCCAACGCCACATTGCGCATCGTCAATACGCTGGGATCCGACAAATCGGAAGAAATCCCGTTGCTGGTCAAGGAAGTGGACTTCAACGAGAAAAGCGGCGACAAGATCAAGGCCGATGTGATTGCCTTGCTGCACAAATCCTTCATCACGCCGCTCAACCGCGACGAAATCCACACCCTCACCATCGAGCTCGACCGGGTGCTGGGCGCTTTGCAGAACGTCGCCAACGCCGTAAGCATGTACAACATCCAGGAATCCACGCCGGAAGCACGCGAACTGGCATCCCTGAGCGCCGACTCCTGCCTGCGTCTCAACCGCGCGGTGATCGCACTGGCCGACAAGGATCGCAACAAGGAGGCCATCGTACTGTGCCAGGAAATCGACGACATCGAAGGCAAGGCCGACAAGGTGCTGAAAAAAGCCGTCACCCGGCTGTTCCAGGACGGCGGCAGTGACGTCTGGACCGCGATGAAGCTGCGCGAGTTTTATTTCCTGCAGGAAAACGTACTTGACTGCTGCGAAGAAGCCGCCAAGACCATCGAAGAAATCCTGATCGAGAATTCCTGACATGGACGGCTTGACCATCAACATCTGGATTCTGGGCATGCTGATACTGGTCGGTCTGGCGTTCGACTTCATGAACGGCTTTCACGACGGGGCAAATTCCATTTCCACCATCGTCGCAACCGGCGCGCTCACCCCCAAGCAGGCGGTGCTGTTTGCCGCGACGCTCAATTTTGCCGCGCTGTGGGTGTTTCATCTCAAGGTGGCCGCGACCATCGGCAAGGGCACGGTAGACCCCAGCTTCGTCGATTACTACGTGATCTTCGGCGCCTTGAGCGGGGCACTGATCTGGAACATCATCACCTGGTTTTACGGCATCCCTTCGTCCTCGTCCCACGCTCTCATCGGCGGGCTGGTCGGCGCCACCGTGGCCAAGGCCGGCGGCATTGCACCCATCATCTGGAGCGGCTTCGGCAAGATCCTGCTGTTCATCGTGGTGTCGCCGCTGGTCGGTTTTCTCATCGCCGGCCTGCTGATGGTGCTGGTCGCCTGGGTTTGCCGCAATAAAGCGCCCAGTCAGGTCAAACGCTGGTTCAACCACATCCAGTTGCTGGCCTCGGGCGCCTACAGCCTGGCCCATGGCGGCAACGATGCCCAGAAAACCATAGGCATCATCTGGCTGTTGCTGATCAGTGCCGGCGTCGCCACCACCGATGTCGAGACGCTGCCGGACTGGGTAGTTTACAGCTGCTACGGCGCCATCGCCTGGGGCACCTACCTGGGAGGCTGGCGCATTGTCAAAACCATGGGCACCAAGATCACCAAGCTCAATTCGGTCAGCGGCTCCTGCGCCTCGATGAGCGGCGCCATCAGCCTGGGCCTGGCGACCCTGGGCGGGATTCCGGTTTCCACCACGCACACCATTGCCGGCTCCATCGTCGGCGTCGGCGCGGCGCATCGCACTCGCGCCGTGAAATGGGGCGTTGCGCTGAACCTGATGGTCGCCTGGGTGCTGACCATCCCGGCGAGCGGCCTGCTCGCCGCCGCTTTCTGGTGGCTGGGAACTCAATTCCTGTAGCCTTAGAGCCTTCAGTAGGTTTCATCCTGAAAAAAGCAGATGAACCGCCAAGACGCCAAGGCCACAATGAAAAATCAATACTTATCAGTTGAAGAGCATTCATTTGCTTGGTGAGAAGGGTGTCATCGGTAAGTCGATAAAAATCCTTGGCGTTCTTGGCGTCTTGGCGGTTCAAATACGGTTTTTGGGTTCATCCGGATTGCGGGTTCTAGCAGCTTGAGCGAGACTTGCCTGCCTGAACCCCAATTCGACAACTCCGCATGCCAACCGCAACCTGCCGCATCCCGCTTCCGGCAAATTTTCGCCAGGCGGATTTCTTCGAGTTTCACAGCCGCGACGCATCGGCTTTTGCCGAAACAGTCGCTGCGAACACCCTGCAAAAAGGGCTGGCATGGCAGGGAAATGCGGCCTGCCTGACACTGCGCCTGCATGACCGCCATGCCGATGCCGAGCTGGCGATAGACGACGCACCAGACAAGATCGCAACCGCATCGCTGCCGGACGTGGTGCAGCGCATGCTAGGCCTGACCCAGCAGGTCGAGCTTTTCGCGCAAACTTACCACGCACATCCGCAACTCGGCCCGCTCATCGCCCGCTACCCGGGCTTGCGCGTACCGCTTTCCGCCAGCCCGTTCGAAGCCCTGACCTGGGCCGTGACCGGGCAGCAGATCAGCGTGGGAGCGGCTATCGCCATGCGGCGCAAGCTGATACAGGCGACCGGCCTCCGGCACTCCGGCGGACTGGGTTGTTACCCTGATGCCGGCCGGATTGCGGCCCTGGGTCTGGACGAATTGCGCCATATCGGTTTTTCGCAGACCAAGGCGCAGACCCTGCTGAACGTGAGCCGAATGGTGCTAGCTGGAGAACTGCCGCTAGACGCGTGGATAAGCGACATGCCGCCGGCTGACGACATCCGCGAACAATTGCTGCACATCCGCGGCATCGGCCCGTGGACCGTCAATTACGCACTGCTGCGCGGTTTCGGCTGGCTGGATGGCTCGCTGCACGGCGATGCCGCGGTGCGGCGCGGCTTGCAACGCCTGCTGCAGTCGCCCGACAAGATCAGCGAGGATCAGGCCCGGCAATGGCTGGCCGGCTTCTCACCCTGGCGCGCACTGGTCGCCGCACATCTGTGGGCACTCAATAGCGAGGCCTAACCGGGGTTGGGCGACAACGCCCTGGTAAAACTGCAACATGCGCTCGGCCATACTGCCCGCCGACCAATGATGGGCGTAATCGCGGCCGGCCTCCCCCAGCGCGACCCGCGCCTGCCGGTCTGCCAGCAGCCGCATCACCTTGTCCGCAAAATCCTCTACCTCCTCATGCGCGATCCACACGCCCTGCCCTTCGCGCAGCACATCGCGCGTGCCCATCTCGGCAATCGACACCACCGGCACGCCTTGCGCCATCGCCTCCAGCAACACCAGCCCCTGGGTTTCGGTACGGGACGAAAACACGAAAATATCGCCCGCGCGGTAGCAACTGTTGAGTTCGGTATGGCGATCCAGGTAGCCGATGAACAGGACGTTACCGCTCAAGCCCATGCGTCCGACCTCTGCTTCCAGCCCTTCCAGCGCCGGGCCTTCGCCCGCAATGACGAACAGGATATCCGGCACGTCCTGCCGCACGCGCTGCACCACCTTGAGCAGAAAACCGATGTTCTTCTCATGCGCTACCCGTCCGACGAACAGCAGCACCGGCCTGCCCTGCGCAATGCCGTATTTGTCGCGGAATGTGGCACCGTCGCCGGCGGTAAAACTGGAAGGCTGCAAGCCGGTGGGAATCACCTCGGCATGGGTCGTCACGCCATACTGGCGCAACACCTCCAGCATGGGGCGGGATGGAATCACCATGCCATCCAGGCTATTGCCCTGCTGGCGCGAAATGCGCCGGGCCGTGGCCTTGAGCCAGCTTTTTGGCAGAAACGGGATGTAGTGATAGAAATATTCCTCGAAGAACGTGTGGTAGGTCTCGACACACGGAATGCCCAGTTTTCTGGCGATGTTGCCGCCCAGATAATGCGCCACAAATGGCGTCTGCACATGGACCAGATCGTATTTCTCGGCATGCAGGCGCGACAGATGCTGCATCGCCCAGCCGTAGCGCATCAGGCGGTCTTCCGGGTCCATCGGCAGCGACCGTGCCGGCACACGCAGAATGTCGCTTTCGTCGTCGCTGGGGGCAAAGTAATCCGGCGCGATCAGGTGCACGGTATGGCCCCGCGCCCGCAACTCGCGGCGGAATGTATCGATGGAAGTCGAAACCCCGTTGATGCGCGGGAAATACACGTCGGAAATGTAGAGTATTTTCATGTTCGGCCTGTGCTTTCTAGTCTTGATTTGAACCACTGGGGACACGGGGAGCTCGGGGAAACTGAAACCTGATAGAAGAATTTGAAAAAATGTTTTTCCCCGTGCTCCCCGTGGTAAAAAACATCTTTACTCCGCCCCCTGCCGCCATTCGATCAACTCCAGGCGACCGTCGAAATGCTCGACAATCGCCGTGCAACTGTCCACCCAGTCGCCGCAGTTGATGTAAAGCAGACCGCCGACGTCCTTGATGGCGGCACTGTGGATGTGGCCGCACACCACTCCGTCCAGCCCGCGATCGCGCACCGAGTGGATGACGGAATCCTCGAAGTCGAAAATGAAAGTGACGGCCGATTTGACCTTGCGTTTGGCATAGCCAGCCAGCGACCAGTAGCCGGAAATGCGCAGCGTACGGCGCCACCAAGACAGCCAGCCGTTGATGCGCACCAGCAGGTCGTAGCCGACATCGCCCAGCACTGCCACCCAGCGGTGATGCTTGATCACCTGGTCGAACTGGTCGCCGTGGATCAGCAGCAGCTTCTTGCCGTCGGCCGTCACATGCAGCCACTCGAACGCGATCAGGATGTCGCCGAAGGTCGTGCCGTCGTATTCGCGCAGCGCCTCGTCGTGATTGCCGGGAATGAACACCACCTGCTCGCCATGCCGCGCGCGGCGCAGGATTTTCTGCACCACGGTGTTCTGCATCGCCGTCCACTGGATACTGCGCCCCATCGCCCAGAAATCGATGATGTCGCCCACCAGAAACAGGTGTTCGCTTTCGTAGTCGCGCAGAAAATCGAGAAGTCGGTCGGCCTGGCAGCCACGGGTGCCAAGGTGGATATCGGAGAGAAATATCGAACGAACTTTCACCTGCCCAGATTAGTGGGCCTGCATGACAGTTCAGAGATGATTAGGTGACAGTTTGATGAAATTTCAACCCGGATAATCCATTAGGGCACGAGATGGTGGTGAGGCGGGTTGCGAATCAGTTTTGTCGGTTGGGAGAAGCCCATAGCTGGCTATGGGCGCCGAGCAAACGGCGGAAATGGCCGCAAACCGACCGCTAGCACTCGGGCAGTGCCCGCAGGGCCGCCTAATGGATTATCCGGGTCAATAATGGTAGCGACACTGCGCGACCAGAACACAGCCGTCCTGCACAGCATAAACAAGCCGGTGCTCATCATCGATGCGCCGCGACCAGAAGCCGGAAAGATGGTGCTTGAGCGGCTCCGGTTTGCCGATTCCCTCGAATGGCGAGCGCTGAATATCTCGAATGAGGCTATTGATGCGCTTGAGAACCGCCTTGTCGGTCACCTGCCAGAACAAGTAATCCTCCCACGCCTGTTCGGAAAACTTAATCAGCATCCGGTGCCAATGCCCTGACCGTCCCGCCATTCGCCACCAGTTGCTCGATCGATGCCATCAGGCGCTTGGCATTTCTTGGGCTGCGCAACAGATAAGCGGTTTCTTCCAGCGCGTTATAGTCGTCCAGCGACATCATCACGACAGGCTTGCCGGTCTGCCGGGTGATCAGCACCGGCGCACGGTCATCGCTCACCTTGTTCATGATTTCCGCCAGATGCTGGCGGGTGTGGCTATAAGTAATGGCATCCATGGCAATATCCGAAACGAAACATTGTACGCATAATAGTACAATTACTCTGCGACTTCAAACCTTCTTGTTCCAAGTCTCCGGGGCCTTGCCGAATGACTCCAGAAAAAGCAGATGAACCGCCAAGACGCCAAGGTAAATCAATACCTTATTCGGTTGGGGAGCATTCACCCACATGATGAGAAGGATGCCATCGGTAAGCCAATGAAAATCCTTGGTGTTCTTGGCGTCTTGGCGGTTCAACTACAGTTTTCAGGATGACTCCGGCATTTTCCTGACGGGGATGCGCCACAGCAAGATCGCCAGCGATATCCCGATGCCGGCAAGCATGATCTTGAGCCAGAACAACTTCACCAGCAGGATGGAACTGCCGAAAGACAGCGCCATCAGCAAAAACGCCCAGCGTTTGATGCCCGGACGCATGCTGCGATGGTGATACCAGTCACGGATCAGTGGGCCGCTAATGTGGTGATCGAGCAGCCAGTTGTGAAAGCGCTCGGAACCCCGGGCAAAACAGGCCGCCGCCAGCAACACGAAAGGCGTGGTCGGCAGCACCGGCAACACCACGCCCAACAGGCCGAGCAGCAGAGCAACGAAACCCAGCGCGATAAAAATCCGCCGCACGACCAGCGAGTCGTGCAACTGCAGCTTGCTCATACCTGCACTAATCGAGCTTCTGCCGGATCGAAATCGCCCCGCGCACCGAACCGGCGCTGTATCCGGTTGCCTGGTCGTCCGGATACTCCTTCGCCAGCAGCGCCTTGACGTCATCCTTGATCTGATAAGGCTGCCCGTGACACTGCAGGCACATGACCTGGGTCGGGATCGCCTTCAGGTAGCGAAACCAGCGGCCATCGGGGCCATCCGTCACGGCCGAGAATTCCATTTCCGACACCGGCTTGCCCTCGACCACGCCGCGGTCGAAGCTTTGCAGCCGCTGCACCTCCCAGGCGTCCGGCGTCCCCAGGGTCTGGTTGCGCGGCTTGAGCGAAACCCGCTTCACCATGCGCCCGTCCTTCGAATATTCCGCCGCCATTGCCGGTGCCACCTGCTTGCACACGCCGATGGCCGATTCCGCTCCGCCGGCTGCGAGCTGCTGCTTGAGCGTGCCGCCCAGCTTCTGCACGAAATCCTGGGCAAGCTTTCTCGATTCAGCCAGGTTTTTCGCCTGGGCATCCTCTTCCGCCAGGGCGGGCTGAATAAAGGCTGCCAGCAACAGCATTGGGATCAATCGCATTTTCATGTTGGTCTCCTTTCAGAAATAAGCACAAATCATCTCCGGAGCGGATCGCGTCAGGCGCTCAACGCTTCAGCTCACGATAAAAATTCTCATGCGTGCCGACCAGCAACAACAAACGGGTTGCCGGATCGTACTCGTACGCCAGCAGAAACAACTGGCCCACGCACTGAAACTTGTAAACATGGACGCCGGCCAGATCGCCTTTTTTCGCTTCGCCCAGCATCGGATCGGCCACAACAGCGGCTACTGCATCATCGACATCGGCCTGCTGGTTGGGATGGAGCTTCTTGTAAGCACGTCGGAACGGCGTGCTTTGCAGCACCTGCACGCCATCGCTCAATTGCGCGAACCTTCGGGCTTGAATGGAGTTGCCGCCTCCCGCCCCTCGGCGCGGGCAATCAGCAGATCCCGCACAAAATCGATAGGCAGGTCGGGGTTATCCAGCGCCGCCTTGCCCACCTTTGCCCAGAACTCGATCTGCCCGGCAATCGTGCGGCACTCCGCCTTGGCGTGAATTTTCGCGTCTTCGTAAAGCTCGTCTTCGATACGTACCGGCATGCCCATGATATCCACCTCGCTACAGTTGACTACAAAAGTAGTTTAAATGCATTCCATTGCGGCATCAATTGGATTCGCGATCAAAGTAAGGCGCGCGCCGCTATTGGCGTCCTGCCTGATGGATGGATTGGGCCGGTTGCTCACAGGTGCCTGAAGAATGCCGGTGCGCTTTGCCATTCGTCATGCAGCCCGTCGACATAAGTGACGGGGACTTTTGAAAGTTCCTCGTCTGTGACATCGGTGAGACACCCGAGATTGACGCCATACATTTTGCCGATAGGTGTTTCATTGCCGACACCAAAGCAGCGAACGCCGCAGTGCTTGCAGAAATAATGATGGTTTTTTCTTGTGTTGAACAAATACTGTGTCAGCTCGGACTCGCCAGTTAGCAAACGGAAGTTTTCTGGCCTGGCTACCGCCGGCCAGAAACGGGTGCGCCGACAGATGGAGCAGTTGCAACGGAATGAGCTTTGGGCGAGGTCAAGGTCGGCCTCGAAAGTTACAGCACCGCAATGACAACTGCCGCGATAGGTTTTTAGCATGAGGAGTTCCCCACAATTCCTGAGAGCGGGCTTTCTTGGGCCCACCGTACCAACTAACCGGAGCGCCGCTTGTCGGCGCGACCGGTTGAGCGCGAGGTTAGGCTTGATGCTTTTTCAACCAGGCGGCCAGAGGCATATTTGTGCAAAACGCTGGCGATAAACGTCTGGTATGGAATGCCTTCCTCCAATGCTCGTGCCTGTATATCCATCAGGTCGGGGGACGACAGCCGGATGTTGATGCGCCTATCCTTGATAAAGGTTGCGGTAGCTGCAGCCTTGAACTTGGTCAGGTCGGCTTTTGAAGGGGATGCGGACTTGAGCTCCCCCTTTTCATAAGCAGTCAGGAGTTCCTCTTCGTAGGGATCAAGTTTTTTCATCGGAATTATTCCTCAGCAAGTAGTCTCGAGTTGCCTTTCTGCTGGGAATCACGGTCTTCAGAAAGAAGTAATCGGGTTCTTCAACGTAAGGCACCAAATAAACATAACCATCAAGCGCCACGACAAGAACGGACTGGTTGGGATATTTCTCCGGGTTCGGGTGGCGTAATTGATCCAGTAAACCATCGGCTTCGATCGCGAGAACAATTTCCTCGAAAGAAATGCTGCGATCAATTTTCAGTGCCTCATTCTTCTCGTGGTTCCAGCGGAATGGCTTCATGCTGCCACTCTACGCTGATGTGTGCCTTTTGTCACCCGTTCAGGGTAATCCCACTCCGACCCCATTTATTCAGTACTGGCAGGCCTCGGAGACAAGCAGGACAGCTTCAGCCGCTGGGCGCGCAACCTTGTCGAACGACGAGGCTACTGGAAAGCCGTGGTTGCCATCGCCGCCAAGAACGCCCGACTCGCGTGGGCGGTGCTGCACTACGGAGAAGACTTCAAGCGTCAACTCGCCTGACGTGCCTCCAGCACGAGCCAGAAAAACCAACGGCCATCAAAACAAGCGGCGTCATCAGAAAGGAAGCCCGCATGAGCGGATAAGGAACGAAGCACGGAATCACAGCTGCACTGCCAGCGTTGATGTGAAGCGGGTTGGATCCGCGCGAGGTATACCTGGTTAACTTTAGGGGAGGCAACAGACTCCCGGCTAACGAATGAGGCCCTCGCGTGCGTCTTTCATCAGGGTCCGGGCCAAAGGCTCAATATGACCGATTGTAGTACCGCAGTCCTTCACCTTCTCGCATCCAACTGGTCGGAGCAGAACAGCAGGAAAAAACAAAAAACTTGTCGGCAGGTGTTGCTAAGGTCGGGGAAGCCCTTGTAGCAAAGCTAAGGGGCGCGCCGAAGGCGCGTCCCAGCGACCGGAGGGAGCGAACTTGAGCGTAGGGTTAGGTGCGTTTTTGAACATTAGCAAGCCTTTCAAAGTGAGCCTCAAGCTCAGCCATGGCGAGGCTAAGGAAGCCCTGAACAAGCCATCGTTCGGAGCTTCGTGTTTTGCAAATTGCCATTCTTGGCCGGATTTTTGTCTGAATCCGACCAGAAACAGCGGATTATCTTCCCAATCACCGGGCTTC
>Ga0172367_10006075_pt1 | contig 14373 bp, 25 predicted proteins | sample Lak10m_FD_114542 | JGI IMG/M metagenome (GOLD analysis project Ga0172367, IMG submission 114542) | Freshwater microbial communities from Kabuno Bay, South-Kivu, Congo - kab_022012_10m | ecosystem: Environmental > Aquatic > Freshwater > Lake | place: Democratic Republic of the Congo: South-Kivu... | reverse complement strand
TATCCGTTTCATCTCGATTAATATGATGCACCAACGCAGCAGCAACCGCGACACCCTGTTTCAAGTGTCGTTCGCACAATGGATCCCTACGTCGCTTCATTTCCCGAACCTTGCGCCAAACTGCTGAATTCAGGAACGTCCTTTGCTCACCTTGGTTACGCTCCCGATCGTAACGACGGACTTCCTGCTTCACGTATGGAGCGCACTCTTCGCAATGAGCGACGCCCCTAGGGAGAAGGTTGGGGCACCTGCCATACCTAGGCCCGTGCCCTTTGCAGGGACGCCGTAGAGATGCTGCCATAAGACTCCTTTGTTGCTTGGGATGGAGAAAAGGTGGAACGCGGTGTTACAGAAGAACGCCCTTCGAGAACACTTCTACAATCATGACCAACATTCTCAGATTAATTTCAGTTTGAAGCAAGCGAAAATTTATTATTTTTCTTCTGGCGAGGGAGAATACATGGAGCATTGTCCAGCCTGAAACGCTCTACAGGAGCGATGTGGTTCGTGCCTATCTCCTTGAAACACAAGCATTCCACGACAGCACAGTTGTGTTAGGAACTGCCTGTTAGCGTTCGACGCGACGCCCCTAGCGTGATAGTTTTTTATATTTTTAATCCGGACACGTTCTAGATATAGTTTTGTGAGGCTACGGCGTTTCCCATTGAACCTGCAGAACAGGACCAAGACAGTCAAGGCATCAGCATCAAAATCCTCTCCGGCGGCATTTCCACGCAGCACGCTAGGATCCAGGATTGGGCAACGGGGTGATCCACGCTTCTCCATATAGCGTATCATGAACCCGACGGCCTGATGCCCCGATTTATACTTCAATCTATATACTTCCCGTGGTATTCAATCTGTGTTCTCGCGAAGTCCAGTCCGCACTGACCGGAGGAATACCCGCTTCTTTCTCGGCGATAGGATCGTTCGTTCAATGCTTTCTCCTCAGTGGGGCAGAAGAGTTTCATGTGATGCAGAAAACACAAGTCCTTATTCTGGTTGTACATGGACAGGTGCTTACCGCATATCCGGCAGGTTCTAATTTTCATCTTCCCCGTCCGCGCCGTACTCCCGCTCGTAGCACTCCTTGTAGAACACCTTCGGGTTACCCAGAACCGTCTGGAGCTCTTTCTTCAAACCCATGCCGTCCTGGAAGGCAAGTTTGGGTCGATGCGTGATGTGGTCTGGAAGCAGCCCCTCGAATGCCTTCTGGATGACAGCCTTGTAACTCTTGGCGTTGCGTACGGATTCTTTCTTCAGACGGATCGCGTACTCCACCAGATCCTGATTCAGGAACGGTAGGCGGCACTCCACGCCGTGGGACAGGAAGATCTTATTGCACCGGGCGAAGTTCTTCCGATGCTGAGACAGGAACAAGTCTCGCCGATAAGTATGCCATTCTTGCGTCTTCAGTGCATGGAACGAGAACCCATACGACGCCCACATCTCATCTGACCCTTCGCCGGAGAAAGTAACCTTGAACCCGTCCTCGCGCATTCGTCGAGCGAGCACCATACAGGGCCATCCGATCTCCACGTGGGCTTTCAGTGGCATCTCCAGAGTTCGCACCACGTCTACCATGTCCGCCGAAGTGGGGACGCGGACATCCACTTCCCTCATCTCGACACCCAAGTACTCAGCGACGGAACGCGCCGCCTTCAGGTCCGGGGATTTCTTGTCCAGCACCGCGTGGTACGCCACGATGCCAGGTATCAAATCTTTCAAAGCGTACACAACTGCCGCCGAGTCGATCCCGCCCGACAGCAACGTGCACACTGGAACGTCGGAGATCGTTCGCTCGGCAGTCCCGGCGATCAACTTCTCCCGGACGACCTCGGAGGCGCGTTCCAGATCATCCTCGATCGGAGTGACATCGATCTTGTTCCAGGTGAACCCCTGCCACCCAGTGCGGTCCAAGCGAACGAATTCTCCCGGTCCTACCCACTTAACAACCCCGAGGTCCACCCCCATCGTCCGCAGGGCTTTCAGTTCTGAGGCGAAGTACGACGGGTATTCCTGGCTATAGTGTATTGGGATCTCTCCGTACCGGTCTCGGGCGAGGTACAGAACTTCCCCGTCGACCGTCCAGGCCATCGCGAACATGCCGCGCATCTTTCGTAATCCGTACGTCCCCCACTCGGACAACGCCGCCGCCACCACCTCCGTGTCCCCGGTAGTCTGGAACGTGTGACCGTATGTTTCTAGTTCCGCCCGCAGTTCCTTGAAGTTCCATAGTTCGCCATTGTAAGTGAGCGCCACGGCTCGGTACAGGAACGGCTGGTTGGATCGCGCGTCAACGTCTAGGATGGACAGGCGCGTGTGACCGAGGACCACGTCGCCCTTGACCACCGATCCCGAGGCGTCCGGACCGCGATGTCTCAGTGAACGTACTCCGACTTCCACCCGAGGAAGACTACCGCCGATCGTGCCTACGATGCCGCACATCAGACGTCCCACCCGCACCGGACATTCTTGCGCGGTACATCGACGTACTCATATACCATGTTTTTATTAGCATCCAACGAATGAGGACGAGCGACCCCGCCGAAGTAGTGTAGTGGAGCGCGAGCGTTCTTCGGGTCATTCCAAGTATTGATCAATTTATCTGCCCACGTAGTGTATTTCTGTGCGATAGCGCCTTTAACTCCACCGACAAGGCACATGCCTATGATGCTCTGCTCGTATGCCCAAGGCGGAACTATATCGTCTACGTACATCAGTGCCGGCAATCCAGCGTCGTACTTCGCCTTGGCGGTGACGAGTGCGTTCGTGCCGTTCTCGCGCTCCCAGTTGCCGAACACGGGATCGTCTGGGAGCATTCCGCAACAGCACCCGGTGTCGTTGAGTTCCTTCCAGTGCGGATCAGAAACTGAGAACACCATGCCCAATGCATGTGCCTCCTCGCGGATCGCGAAGGTCAGTTCTTCCTTCCACGAGCGACTAGCCCGTAGACACGCTCCCCACCGTGATGTGGCGCTCTTGTAGAACTTGGTCATGTCGAACCCTGCCATATCGCTGATGGCGTTGATGCGCTTCTCGATGTGGGGCGGTTGCACCCCCGGAACGAACATGAACTCCATACTGACTGCACCAGCCCCGGCGTCGCGGGAGCGCCGCATCAGGTCACGCCACGCCTTCCGATGCCTCGGGGTTCGGTCCGTTACGTTACGGATGATCGGGCGCAGCCGCAGGGACGTTCGCGCCCCGAGTTCGGACATGCGTTTCATCGCGGCGAGCCGTTCAGTGGCATTCGGAGCGAAGCGATCGATCTTCTTGAGCACGTCGTCGTCGATGGAGATGATGCTGAAGGCGACCCAGAACAGATGTGCCACCGGGCCGAGTGCCCGAAGGTATTGTTCCTCCTGGAGCAGCAGACCGCCCTTCGTGGACACCCGGACGGGTTGGTTGTACTTGGAGAACAGCGGGATCGCTTCCAGCGTCCACGCACGATGGCGTTCGATGTTGTCGAAGGGATCCCCGAGCGCACCGAGTTGAACGGGACAGCGCGGGCCTTTTTCACGCCTCAGTGCGGATTGCAACAGGGAGATCTTCTGGTTTTTGGAACCTGCGTCGAAGTCTAGGAACCGCTCCAGTTGAGAAATAGGCATCACGCCCACCCGGAAGGATTCTTTACGCTTCGGATCGCGCGACAGAAAGTTCGAGAAGCAGTACAGGCAGTCGAACGAGCATGTATTGAACGGGTCGATGGACACCGGCAGGGCGCAGTCGAACCCGTCCGCCGTGAACCGTATCCCGTCGTACGACGGCAGTTTACCCTGGAACGCCGTGCACATTCCCCCGCCGCAAGCCGTGTCGCAGTTCCCACACGGATCAACATTCTGCGCTGTGGATTCCATATTCATCCTACCTCCTCGCGATCCTCTTCCCACAGGTTGCACTGCTTGAGCAGATCGATCAACTTGTCCGGGTCGATCTCTCGACGCTTGGAACCGATCGCCGACAGGATCATCTCCATTTCCTCCTGCGACCGGCAGTCGCACCATACCCAGTGTACGACCTTCTTCGCGGGAGTGCCGATCTCGGCGGACTCGTCCGCGACCTTCTGGAGTTCGCCCTTGTCCTCCCACGTGCCGTGTGCGAACATCGTTACCAGTTCGTTCGAGTTGAACCCGAGCAGGTCCATGTCCATCGTGCCGTCGTCAATCTCAGTGACGATCTCCTTCAGCAGTGGAAGGTCGAACTCGCCTCCGTGCTGATTCGCGGCGATGTTCGCGGCACGCTCGCGCTTCTCGTCCCAGTCGACCTCACGGTACGTCCAGAGGCCGAACGGCGTGTGGATCTTCCCGAGGGCCACGGTGCCGGTGCTGTCCGTGGCGTCGTGTTTCTCGATCTTCCAGGACGGGTCTAGGTGCTTAATGCGTTGATGCCCGCCGATGAGAGTGCTTGTGCGGCGATTGAACGTGATGCCGGAGAGGTCGCCGAACTCCTCCATCGACTTCTTGAGCATACCGAGTTTCTCACCGGTGATCTTGCGTGGATTGTACTTCGCTGGTTTCAGATCACGAACTTCCATCTTGTCGCTCCTCCTTCATGGGATTTGTCTTACGAACGTATTTGGTGCCGCGTTGCCCTGAGCCCATTGTCCAGGACGTTATATCATACTGCCATACTTCCCACTTCGCCTGATCCAGTTCGATCAATTGCCGCAGGGGTTCCTCGCAGGACTCGCAGGAGTACATCTTCCGCTTGCGCAGGTGGCGAATTGATGACTTCGCGCCACACTTCGGGCAGGTGATCATTTTAGTTGCCGGCACCTGCGGCCTCCTCCGCTTCGATATGCACTCTGACTGCATATTCACCCCGCTTGCCCTGCTCCTGCCCGTACCGCCATTCCACGCGAGCGTCCTTGTCGTCCACGTCTAGCACCGCAGCGATCTCGTCGACGCACGCCTTCAGGGACCGAGGTAGGTTATCATGCCCGTCGAGCAGCCCCGGTGCTATGCGCGTGAGCGTCACGACGAACGTCCCCTGATGCGCCCGCAGTCGCCGCCGAAAGTTATACAACCCGACGTTGACGACACCCCGCTGGAATCGAACCCGTCGCGCCTTCGTTCCCCAGTGTTCATACCGGGACTGATTCGCTTCGGACACCGTCTTCAGCGGGAGCAGGATGTTTATCGAGGTCAGACTCATTAGATCCCTCCTCTACCGGTAGGTACCCTTCGAAGTACGCTTTCATGCCGAAGAAGTTATTCGCATGATATCTTTTTACTATCTTTTTCTCGTCACATTCGTCCGCATAGTTCGCGATCGATTTTCCCAGTTGGCGGTATGAGTACCCCTCTCTGAACCGCTTCGTGATGTTCTTGATGGCATCCTGTTTTTTCGCAGGGACTCTGATGACGTTTTCCGAGTAGTAATTGTACAGTTGAAGAGCGTCGTCCCCCAGTGTTTTATTGTCTTTGTGAGAAGGAGAAGGAAGAGGAGAAGGAGCATTACAATCCTTATGCGCACCGTATGCTGTTTGTATGCGGTTTGCATCACCCGCTTTCCGTTTGTTTTTCCACCGTTTCGCTGCATTTTCGCTCGCGACCTTTGATCGTTCTTCTGAATAGTATGCGAATCGTTGGTGAGATTTCCAATCGTGGACACACAACGAGTTTTCGCCGTTCCTGTTGAGCCAACCGATCTCCAGCAGGACGGTAATGAACACACCCTCCGGGCCATCCCACTTCGCCACTATTTCTATATCCTCATCCGACATTTTCCACAAAACACCCTTCGGCCTGTACTCTCGGCAGAAGAACCACAGACGGAGCAATCCCTTGAACCCTGCTAGGCCCAATCTACGCTCCAACTTGAGGGTCTTAGGGTGATCAAGAAAACCCGACAGCAACCGAATATCGTTCCTCAAAAGTCGTTCCTCCGATTCTTTGCCTTCTTGGGGTATTCGTCTCGGGTCGCAGGTACATATAAACGCTTCGATCCATCTAGGCGTACGTATCGCTTGCCTCCTTTCCCCCATCGCGGCTTGCCGGAGAGCACGTACCCGACTTGGTGCCGGGACTGATCCTCGTCGCCCGTCAGCGGGTGGTGCAGGATGAAGGCGTCGGAGGCGACCTGCGTAATCGCACCGGACCCGAGAACGCTATGCGCTGTCGGCGACGGTTCGGAGTCGTCCCGGTCTGGTTTACGCAGGTGCGCTATCACCAGGATCGGGATCTCCAGTTCCTGAGACAGACCTTTCAGCGCCTTCGCAGCCACGCGCTCCGTCTCGTAGGAGTTGTGATCGGTGGAGGTGAGGTAGGAGAAATTGTCGATGATTACAAAGTCGATTTGCTCCTTACGTACGGTATCGCAGATCAGGTCGATGCTCTCTCGCCACGTGGCGTCCCTCGACGGCTCGAAGAACCTGTACCCCGACGACTGGATGATGGCGTACGCCTCCGCCTCGTCTTCCGGAGACATCTCCGTTTTCCCGAGGACGTGGCCCGCGACCAACTCGAAGGTCTCCTCCGCCGTCAACTCAAGGCAGAAGTTCCAGACCTTCATGCCAGACTTCGCCATGTTCCATGTGAGATTCACCGCGAGCGTCGACTTGCCCCCGCCTTGGTACCCGGCGATGCAGTAGAGGTTCGCTCTACGGAATGGCCCTACCCAATCGTCCCACCATCCTACGCCCGTGGGGATCGCCTTGATTCCCTTCTCGCGCCTCAGGAGTATCTTAGCGTAGACGTACTCAGCGTCTACAGCGCGGGAGAATCTCTGGCGAAGATCGTCTAGCCCGCGCAGGTAGGACTTCTCAGAGGCTATCCGAGCCAACGACCTGGCACGTTCCTCCTCGACGGACAAGTGAAGTTCTACAGACATCATGCAGCGTTTTTACTGCTTTTATTTTTACCTCGATATTTTTTGCGGCGTGATTTAGCAGGAGGCCGACCGCGTGTGAACCTTATTTGTTTGCCGTCGATAGCAGAGATCCCATCCAAGTCCACTAGACCGTTCGACGCGGCCTGTATCTTCCTGAAATCCGCCGCGAGATCGCGCAGACTGATTTTCGCTGGTTTGCGATAGAAGTAGATGTGTCCTCGTTTGAAAGGAATCTGCACCCGTACGCAGAACTCCTTGATGGATTCCTTGCGGGTGTCGAGGTACTCTCGTAACGTCATTTCGGCATTTTCCTCCTAGGATGGCGATCGGCGCGGGAACGGAATTCATTGTCCGGTTCCGAGGAAAAAAAGACAAGCGAAAAAAGAAAATAGTCTAACTCCTTGTAAATGCGTGTAATCTTTTTTGTTGCGTGTATAACTCTTTTACTCCACAATGAAGGCACGATGAGACACCACCCACTCCCTAGGAGGACACGATGAGGATCGAACTTCTCAGAATCGCCAACGATGAAAAAGAAATGACGGTGAAGATCGGCACAGAAGTTCGCACTCTCCGCTGCTACAAACCTCGTGCTGATTACTTTCTGGTCGAGGGATTCGCCGTTAGGTTCCCGACCGGCAAGAAGGTGTGGAAGGGTGAAGTCCCGTTCTGGATTGAGAAGGGAAAGTTCGGGAATGCCACCTGCTCCTCGATGGACGTCCACGGCGGGCGCAGGAACACGATGACGCTGCTTGGGTTCTATGACATGTTCGCAGAGCAGAAAACTTCTCAACACCTAGGCAACCGATAAAGGAGGACGCCATGAAGGTTCTGGTCGCCACGAAGGAGACGCAGGGAAGAAGGAAGAACGACTTCAGTTGGACGGACGAAGGCGAGTTCGTCGGGTTCTCATTCGAGTGTGACGGCGAACGGGTCGACGGGAGATGCGGGTGCAGACGGGCGTTCAGCGGGTTGCACTCGCATAAGGCGACGACCACCGCGAGAGTCGTTGAGAAGGAAATGACCGTCGAGCAGTACCTCGGGATCTACCACAAGTCCCTGATCTCCGCAGGGTGGATCGAGGAGGGCAACCCGCTACCACTGGAGTCGAAGGGCGAAGCGATGGAACTCCTACGACTCGCCGCCACATTCCCCACTGGGATGGTGGTCGAGAAACGTGGGGACACTCTCCAGACGAGAGTGCTGTAACGGCAGATACCAATTTAAGGAGGAGTGGAGATGGCGAACGGTAAGGTGGCAACGAAGGGGATGTCGGTACGGGAGTTGCAGAAAATCCTCGGGCCGGAGGAACTCAAGGCGATGCTCGGAGAGTGCGAGATCGCGGACCTGCGGAGGTACGTGAACGAGGTCGCGGGTCAGCCACCGCATACCAGTGCGCCGAAGGATTTCATCGTTGCAGCCCTAGGACGGTGGATCGACGGCGACGAGTACTGGGCGTACGAACCGAATCATGTGGCCAACATCCAGAAGGGAAAGAAAAAGTCGAAGGTGAACGGCAGTACAACCCAAGACGCGCCGACGGGAACGCCGAGCGCAGAGGAGGACGAGATGAACACCATGACATCCGCCGTGAAGCATACCGGCGAAAAGAAGTCGGTACCCCCGAAGGCGAAGAAGGAGAAGGTGGTGGTATCGCCGGTCATCCCGCAACCGACCGGCAAGACCTCCGGAGAGACCCGAGCGAAGTTCATCCTCAACCTGCTGATCGCGAACCGGAAGGAGAAACTGTCCGACGCCGAACTGCTCAAGAAGGCGCAGAAAGAGTTCAGCGAGGCACTCATTCCGGGAGAGTCCGGCACGTTCTCGATCTCCCGCCAGCGGTACGTTGCAAATAAGGACCGCGAAAATGGAAAGCGCGGCCTGAAAAATACGGACCCGGAGTTCGTGGAGTACGGCAAGAAGGAGTCCGCTCCCAAGAAGGATGGTAACGGCAAGAAGGCGACCGCGTAAGCAACCGTGCAGTACTAGACAGGCCGGGATCCGCAGTCGGGATCCTAGCCCTGTAGATGGGAGGTCCAAATTATGACGATCAACGAGAAGGCGGTGCAGTTCGCCGGTTCAGCACGCGGGCGGTTAATCATCAGCCAGGCTCTGTATATCGCGTCCCGGGAGATGGCGAAGGTTCCATCACCCTACCGCGAGGGATCGAATATCGCCGACATGGAATACCTGATGGCGGAGGTGTTCCCGATCTACCCGGCGGTCGCACAGGCAGAGCGAGTGTTCAAGAAGGCGCAAGGTGGAGGCTCTGATGAAAAACCCGCAGCCTGACCGCCTCGTGACGGTCCAGGTCACTACGTGGGAACCGTTCGGAGACAAGGACATCCTGAACTGGTACGCATGGCTGAAGGGTCGTGGCGTGCCTGCAGCATTGATTCACCGCAGCGCAACGCGCTACTGCAGCGATCCGAAGATATCCGTATGGCGGTTCATCAACGGGGAACACGGCTCCAGGGAGTTCATGAGGCCGGAGTGTACGATCGTTGACGAGTGCAACGGATTCAAGGGTCTACCGGTGGGGAGGTGGGGTGCATGAACCGACTGCCACGGAAAGATCGCGCGAAGGATCACCCGCTGATGGCGTCCTACGAGGAAACGCTACCGCTGTTCGCGAATATTCCCCGGATGCCACACGTCGTCGACTGGAAGAGGGTGGACGCCCTCACCGTCGCCACGGCGGTCGGGCGGCTATTCCACCTATTGACGGACGGCGACTGGCATTCGTCCGTAGAGATCTCTGGGCCGATGTGCGCCGGGTTGGGGTACGGGGCTTGCCTCTCCGACCTGCGGAAGATGGGCGTCGTACCGGAGAGCAGGTATCACAGAAACGCGGCGGGAGAGAAGGTGGCCTACTACGACTACCGTCTACCCGAAGATATCGTCCAGTTGTGGGAGGGGAGATGACGAAGGAGATCGTTAAGTACACGACGGAAAAAGCGTGGTTAGCGGAGCGTATGAAGGATATTACGAGCACGGAGATTAGTGCTATTCTTGATGTCAATCCATACTTGTCGCCGTGGGAACTGTTCCAGCGCAAGAAGGCCGGGGTCGTGCAGCCGTTCGAGACGAACGAGCGTATGCGGTGGGGCACGCGCCTCCAGGACGCCATCGCGGACGGGGCGGTGGAGGAACTCGGCCTGAAAGGATGCGTCCGCCTGATGGACTACATCCGCATCCCTGAGCACCGCGTGGGATCGTCGTTCGACTACAAGGTGACGGACGAGAGCGGCGATGGGATCCTGGAGACGAAGAACGTGGACTCACTTCAGTTCCATCAGAACTGGAAGGAGGAGGACGGACTGTTGGAAGCACCTCCGCACATCGAGTTGCAGGTCCAGCACCAACTGCTCGTCTCCGGAATGCCGTTCGCCTACTTGGTCGCCTTGGTCGGTGGAAACACGTTGCGGCACACGAAGCGCGTGAAGGACGAGGCTGTCGGGCGCGTGATCTTGCGGAAGGTCGCAGAGTTCTGGCAGATGGTACGCGACGACCGCCCGCCGCCTCCGGACTTCACTCGGGATGCGAAGTTGATCGCCGCGCTCTACAACAAGAGCAATCCTGGAGAGGTGATCGACCTGTCTGGCGACCAGAAGGCAGACGAGTTGGTCTATTATTTCCATTCTGCGCAGGAATCGGTCGCCTTGATGCAACGGAAGATCGACGAGTACAAAGCGCAGATGCTGGAGATCATCGGTACGGCGGAGAAGGCGGTGGGGTCGAAGTGGTCGATCTCCGCGAAGGAGGTCGCCGGAACCCCCGGCAAGATCGTGACGCAGGATATGGTCGGCACGTACATCAACCAGCGGAAAGGGTATCGGCGGTTCGCAGTTACCCTAAAGAGGGAGGAAAAATAATGGCGAACGAGGCCAAAAAGGATGCAGTCGCAATACAACCGATCGATGTGATGCGCAATACCATCACGGCGCTAGTGCCGGAATTCAAGGCCGCGCTGCCACCGCAGATCCCGGTGGAACGGTTCATCCGGACGATCATCACGACGATCCAGATGAACCCTGATCTGCTCCAGGCAGACCGGAAGTCGGTGCTCGCTACATGCATGAAGGCGGCTCAGGATGGCCTCCTGCTCGACGGTCGGGAAGCAGCACCGGTAGTATTCAAGGGCAAGTGTCAGTACATCCCGATGGTCGCCGGAATCCTGAAGAAGATGCGCAACAGCGGTGAGATCGCGAGCGTCGATGTGCAGACGGTGTACGAGAATGATCACTTCGAGTACGTACTCGGGGACGACGCTCACATCACTCATAAACCCGTCATCACCGGGGAACGCGGTCCATCCATCGCTTGGTACGCTATCGTTAAGACAAAGGACGGTGGGATCTACCGCGAGGTCCAGAACAAGGACGACATCGAGAAAGTGCGGAAAGTAAGCAAGGCCAAATCGGAGGACGCGCCTTGGTTCCAGTGGTACGAGGAGATGGCGGAGAAGACGGTTCTGAAGAAGATATCCAAACGTGCTCCGTCGTCCGCCGACTTGGAGCAAGTCATCGACCACGATAACGAGATGATCGGGTTCGTCCAGAAGGTGCCTTCCGTGGAGGTCCGTCCAGAAAAGGAAATCTCCACCCAACCGTCATACCTGAAAATGCTGACGGAAACTGACGAGGGCGGGACTGTCCAGCAGGAATCGGTCGGCCCAACCGAGAACATCGCTCCAACCGCATCACAGGGCGCTCCGCCAGTGGACGATAAGGCCGCGATAGGGGTTCCTCCCCCACCTACTGACCCATCTTCCTCTGTTGAGCAAAATGCCGTCATGGCCCCAATGGTATCTCCGATGGAGAAGAAGGCGATGGATGCGATGACAGTGGCCATGGGCAACCGAAGATTGGACAAGGCCTGGACGGATAACGTACCCGGGAACCTGAAGACGACCGACCCGGAGGCGTATAAACGGTTGGAGGCTCACTACACTCAGAGGCTCCATTCGTTTCGGGCGAAGTGATTGGAGGCAACCCGAATGAAGGACATCGTAATCCGCTACATGCCGAAGTTCATGGACCGGGATTTCTACCGCGTCTACGTGCCGATCCGGGAGGAACTATTCCCGTTCAACTTCTTCGACAAGGGAGTGGCATTCAAGTTCGCGGAGGACATCATCGACGGTGCGTTTACGGAGGAAGAGATAGAGAACCTGTTCCGTACGCCGCTCCTGCCGGAGAAACCGAAGAAGGCACGACCCGTTCGTCCGGATACCCTGCCGCTCGGGGAACGGTCGAACGGTGCCTGGACCGCCGCGAAACGTGTCAAGGTAACTTTCGATACTATCCACGAGAAGGCGTCCAAGGGAGTGTCCTCCACGGACGTATTCAAGGCGGCGAAAGCGCAGGGAGATACCTGCACGCAAGCAGCATATCTATCGCTATTGCACCGCCTGGAGAAGAAGGGAACCCTGCGGATGGACGGGAAAGCGCGTCCTACGCGGTTCTTCCTACGAGCGGAAGGATTGCCAGCCGCGCCACAGAAACCTTCGGAGGAGGCCTATAATGACTAAACTTGTCGGCAGCACGAAGCGAACCGAGTGGGACCGCCGGTGGGGACACGAACTTCCGCGTGGTTGGGAACGTGGGCGCATATCCGTGGATGGCGATCCGATGTTCTCGTGGACGGACGTGTTGCGAAGCGCGGCGACAGCGATCATCTTCATGGTCGTCGTGTCGCTGATCTTCTGCTTGTCGTCGCGGTGATGCATAATAACCTCCGCGCCACCGGTGGGAGACGGTGCTGCCCGCGCTCAGAGTCGAGGCCGCGAGAAAGGAGAGGCGTTGAGCAATCCAACAGGAACGTGTCAGCGTTGCGCGTTTTTCCAGTCGAGCATAATCGGAACCGGCAGCGGGACCGCCGGGGGGTTCTGCCGCAGGTTTCCGCCTACCGTGTTCCCGATGACGTCCTCACTCGGGCAGATGCAGTTCATGAGCCAGAGTCCGCCGGTAAAGACCGACGGCCGGTGCGGGCAGTACGAGTCAAGAATGGAAGTGGCGAACTGATGCAGCAGACGATCGCGTTCTTTTGCTTGCTCGGCGCGGCGGGGATGGTTGCGTATGTAGTCATCGTTGCATACTTCGGATGGGAAGCCCTGCTCGTTCCTTTCGGCGTCACCGTCGCCGTCCTTATGGTGATTCACCACGACCGGAAAAAATACGGGCCGATGTAGCGAGAGGAATTACGACTGATAAAGGAGGCAACCATGACGCGGGTTGAGATGTGGTGTCGGCGGATGCGGTGCAGGTTCTTCGGGCACGACGACATTCGGCTGTTTCCGGTGCCGGGCTCGAAGACCCGGTACACGTGCCTGTGCCGGAGTTGCGGCGAGTTCTGGCAGGAGGGGGAATGACGGCCCAAGGCCCCAAGGAGGAAAGATGACGAATAAACCGCTTGTCTTATTGGGCGACACGGGAAAGAAGTCCTTCATCGCAAGGATGAAACAAGAGGGGTTCGGCATGATGTACTGCGAACGTGTGCCGAAGAAGTTGGCCTACGATGGTATGCCGTGGGCATGGGACAACGGAGCATTCCCGGCATGGAGGAACGGTACCACCTATGACGTCGGTGCGTGGCACATAAAGACATTGCAGTTGCTCTCCCGTGGACTTCCCCCGCCGTTGTTTGCCGTAGTGCCAGACCTACCAACGAAGGGAATCGAGTCCTTGAAATACTCCCGCGATAAATCCGAACTTGTCCCAAATGAGTTCCCCAAAGCACTCGCATTGCAGGATGGCATGACTTACCAGACCGTAAAAGAAGAAATTAAAACCGGGGTCTACGATTGGTTGTTTATTGGCGGATCTGATGCATTCAAACTCCATGCAGGTGACTGGACGAAGTTTGCCCGTGACAACGGAAAGAAAATCCACTACGCCCGCGCTTCCACGCTGGAGAAATTGGAATGGGCGTTGCATTTGGAGGTGGATTCGCTGGATAGTTGCTTTTCCATTGTGGACGGTTCAACGCTTCAACCTGTTCACGGATACTTATGTAAACGGACATCCCAACGGTGTCCTATTTCCGAGGTAATCGAATGAAGCGCACACAGATATTTCCGTTCATCATGTGCGGCCTAAGCGTAGGAGCATCGCTACTGTACTCCATTGAGCCGGGTAAATGGCGCAACGCGGTCTATTGGGCTGCGGCGGCAGTTATCGCATTCGTATTGGCGGAATGACAGCCCAAGGCTCCAGGGAGGGAAGATGACGAGGGAAGAGAGGGAACTGAGGAAATATCTGTTCGGCCCCGATGAACTGATGGATGTAGAGTTGCTCCGTTCATTGATGCTCGCCATGCGCCGCGCCGTCATCGCGCAGGAGCGGGAAAGGTGCGCGAAATACATCGAAACGAACGGACGCGGGAAATGTGTATCGGATGATTCCGCAAAGGCACTCGCCGCCGCGATCAGAGGAGGTGGATAATGGGATCATGGAAAGTGACAGTACACCGAGCGAATCAAGGGAACGAGTATTTCTCGATCTACGATGCGAACGCCATCCTCGCCGCGAACGAAGT
>Ga0172367_10006074_pt1 | contig 14373 bp, 9 predicted proteins | sample Lak10m_FD_114542 | JGI IMG/M metagenome (GOLD analysis project Ga0172367, IMG submission 114542) | Freshwater microbial communities from Kabuno Bay, South-Kivu, Congo - kab_022012_10m | ecosystem: Environmental > Aquatic > Freshwater > Lake | place: Democratic Republic of the Congo: South-Kivu... | reverse complement strand
GTAAAATAATTCCACCGCTATTTTTTTTCCAGCCGAGTAATAAACCTGAAATAGCAACGACGAAAAAAAAGATGAATAAAAAGGCACCAGTGGTTCGATGAATTTTTCTAAAAACCCTTAATAATTTTACTTGCATACCTGTGGAAAAGATAACGGTGATTTAACCAAAGATAATCATTCCTTCTAATTTGATAAGCAATTAAATAGTTTTATTTGACGGCGTATCATTAATTGAATGTATCTTTGTGCCTTTTGATGGTAAAACCAAATCATGGTATTTGAAGACTTAGGCGTCATGCCTGCCATTCTCGAGGCATTAAAAGGAGAAGGATATCTGAATCCTACCCCAATTCAGGAAAAAGCAATTCCTATATTAATAAAAGGTAAAGATTTACAGGGTTGTGCTCAAACGGGCACAGGTAAAACAGCAGCTTTTGCCATTCCTATCCTGCAAAGACTGACCCAACACCCCCTATCAAAGAATGGATCCAAACCTATTCGTACCTTAATCCTGACACCCACAAGAGAACTTGCTATCCAGATTGGGGAAAGTTTTTCGAATTACGGAAAAAATGTGCAAATCAGTCATACGGTCATTTTTGGTGGTGTTTCTCAGGGGGCTCAGGTTGAGGCTATACGACGCGGCGTAGATATAGTCATCGCTACTCCCGGCAGATTAATTGATTTACATAATCAGGGACTAATCAGGCTAAACCATATTGAAATATTCGTTTTAGATGAAGCAGACAGAATGCTTGATATGGGTTTTGTTAATGATGTCCGTAAAATCATAAAGTTAATTCCCAGACAAAGACAGTCCATCTTTTTTTCGGCGACTATGCCAGATTCGATTACAGCATTAGCCTCTTCCATCCTTACCAATCAGCAATATGTGGAAGTAACGCCCGTTTCCTCAACGGCAGAAACAATCGAGCAAGCGCTTTATTTTGTGGATATGGTGAATAAGCGGGATTTACTGCTTCATATTTTAAAAGACAAGGTCTTAAAGACTATTTTAGTATTTACCAGAACCAAACATGGTGCAGACAAGGTAGTAAAATTATTGGAACGCGAAAATATTAAAGCCGCTGCCATTCATGGGAATAAATCTCAAAATGCCCGTCAGAAAGCACTGAATGATTTCAAAGACAAAAAATTAAGGGTATTAGTGGCTACAGATATTGCCGCCAGGGGTATTGATATTGATGAGCTGGAACTCGTCATTAACTATGAAATTCCTAATATTCCCGAAACCTATGTACATAGAATTGGCAGAACCGGACGAGCCGGTCAGGTAGGAAAGGCCATTTCCTTTTGTGACAGTGAGGAGAGAATCTACATGAGGGATATACTTAAACTGACCAAAATAAACATTCCGGTGGTCAGTGAGCACCCATTTTTACCGGCAGACGGAAATACCGATTTAAGTACTGCTGTAAAACCAAAGACCAAGGCGCCACTTCCCAGGGAAAACAGACCCAGAAACCATGCTTATGGATCTACTTCAAAAGGAGGAAACAAGCAAAGAAAAAAAGTGAACAGCTATTAATTGTAAATAAACACTTAGTAAAATAAAAAAACAGCCTCCGGTTAATACTGAAGGCTGTTTTAATTATTAATCCAAGGTAAGTTTCTGATAAGGAGCGCGGTACTCCCGCTGAACATATTGATTGGCGGGTTCAAAGTTGGTAACTTTCATACCAGCTGCATCCCAGAGTAATTTGATATATCTGCCTGGATAATCAAAGCGACCTGGTCGTATAGTGGAAGGAGCCCTGTAATCATAACTTCTAATAGCCAGATTTCCAATTAAGACCATTTCAGTAAGGAAACCGGCAATTTCAAACGGAGAACTCAATTCTTTATTACCATAACCAGCCATACATCCGTCAACCCATTGCTGATAATGCCCTTCCGGTACTCTGGCATACTTTTGAGGAACCGTAACATCTTTTGTTTTGGAAACGGGAATCAGGCGGGGATTAATTCCATAGGTATTAGCCATCATTTTTCCTTTATCACCGGTAAAAATGATACCATTTCCACCATCCCCCATCATTTCAGAAATTTCCAGTTCTTCAGGACGCTGGGGAATGATACCACCGTCCATCCAATGCAATTTCAAATCTGGTTTCCCAGGTCTTGGAAATTTAAAATGAATCGTAGATGATGCAGGACAACTTTCAGGATAGTGAGCCATCGTAAAGTTGTCTGAATAAATGGTAGTCTGGCTGCATTCTACCTCAGAAGGATATCCAATCTTCAGCACAGAAAAGGCAGATTCAACAATATGGCAGGCCATGTCACCCAAAGCACCGGTTCCATAATCCCACCATCCTCTCCAGTTGAAAGGAACTAATTTTTGTACATACTCCCTGTAAGGGGCGGAACCTAACCAAAGATCCCAATCCAGTTCTGAAGGAACAGGTGCTGAAGTCGCTGGCCAGGAGATACCCTGAGGCCAGACAGGTCGGTTTGTCCAGCAATGAACCTCATTCACCTCTCCGATAATTCCTGCCTCATACCATTCTTTGAGCTGGCGAACACCATCACCTGAAGCACCCTGGTTACCCATCTGGGTGACCACTTTATATTTTTTTGCGGCTTCCGTAAGCATTCTCGCCTCGTAAATATCATGTGTCAGCGGTTTCTGCACGTAAACATGTTTGCCCATTTTCATTGCCATCAAAGCCTGAATGGCATGCATGTGGTCGGGAGTGGAAACAGAAACAGCATCAATCCTGCTGTTTTCCTTTTCCAGCATTACCCTGAAATCTTTATACTTTGGCGCATTAGGGTGAAGGGCATACGTTTTGGCGGCTTCACGATCATCGACGTCACAAAGAGCAACCATATTTACTTTACCACCCTTAACAAATTCAGCAATGTCACTGGCACCTTTGCCTCCGGCACCGATAGCGGCAACATTTAATTTATCACTTGGCGCAATATAGCCTTTACCACCCAACACATAGCGAGGTACAATCATAATACCAGCAGCTGCAATCGTTCCTGTTTTTATAAAATCTCTCCGCTTCAGGGTTTTATCCTCATTAAAATTTTTAGTTGACATAAGTTAGGTTAATAGGGTTTTCAGGATTAATTTTCCTTTGCTCCGGTAAGGACTACAGCGCCGCCACCAACGGAAATTTTAATATTGGAAACGTTACCTCCGGTTCTGGAAAAGCTGATTTCTGCATCATATCCCTGAATATTTGCAGTAAATACATCTGCTTTTCCTGATGCCTTTAAAGGTGCTGTGTCACCTGTATCAGCTGCAAGGGCTAAAGCGCCATCTTTAACTACAACATTCACCTTTTGTACATACTCATTCGATTCCATTTTAAAAGAACCCGCATAAACTTCCAGAGCGGCTGCAGATGGAGCAGCTGCCGGTGTGGCAGCAACAGCTGTCGCAGGAGGTGGAGTTACAGCTTCTGTTTTTGAAACAGCTGCTTTTTTAGTACAAGCCAGAGCGGTCAATAAAACCAGGACATAGACAAACTTTTGCATCATTTTATTTTTTTGATTAAAAATTATGCTAATTTACTTAAATAAAATAAATATTGACATTAATTTCCGGAAAATGCAACATGGGCTTTAAATTACGCTCTCATCCAACTGGTACCCGGTTTAATGATCCTATATTTTCCAGAAAACACCCCTTTTCGTGGCATAGGAAACGAACCCAATTACTATCAACGTAACAAAAACAGCTCTTAACAATATTAAAAAAGTAAAGGGTTGTATGATTTCACTTAATCCAGTTAAGTTAAAAAGGGGCATTATCAAAAATCCAGCCATAAAATATGCCATTAAAGCGTTCTGCCCCAATCGTTGTATGGGTTTGAAAAAAACATACAGCTTACTTAATTCCATATTAAGAAATGAATATACCCAAACAAAGGCAATGCCTCCGGTGATGAAAAAATAACTGAGTGTTGAAGGGTCTTTTTTTACCCCACCTTGAAATGGCTCCAAAAATAAACCACAAAACAAGAGGAATATACCCGTATAAAATATTTGATTTTTACCCTGGAAAACTACTTTTTTAATTTTTTGTCTGTAAAAGAAAAAAGAAAGACATAATAATCCTGTCATTAGCGTCAGTGGAAGTTGCCGAACTAAAAGACCCGATAAAACACCTGTTGTGAGGACCAGGGATAGAATGAAATGATCTGGATGAAAGACGGGTTTATCAAAAATAAATGCTTTTTTTAATAGCCAGTCTCCGGCCAGGGTGCCCAATAAGAATAAAATCAGATATTTCAACAAATAAGGGCTTATCAAATGCCCCGGGTCCTGCCAGCGCCAGAAATTTTGTAAATACCCTTTGTCTATATCTCCCAGATAAGCAGACAAAACCATAAAAATCAATCCTATCCTGAACAATTCACTTTTTCTGCTCACATACCAGAGTATGGTACCAACAAAAGAAACATTGGCCAGGACTCTTAAAATGGCATCGTTATGCTGAATGTTAATTCCCCCCCAGTAAATCTGCTTCATATAAACAAGTCCTGAAAGAAGAAAAATGCCCGATATTTTTAAAGAAAGGGCACGTTGAGGTAACCATCCCGGAAATCGGAAAAAAACAAGAAACAACCCAATATAGGCAGTAATGCCTACCAGATCAGCAAGATTTCCGGCGCCGGTATTTTTTAATGGTGCAAAATTAAATGAACCTACAGCCAACACCAATAAAAGGATGAATCGTTTGAAAAGCTTTATAAACGTATGTTTTAATCCATCTTTTTCAATGGCAGCAGGAAAAACAGCCGGAACGACGGCACCCATTGAAAAAAGAAAGAAAGGAAATACCAAATCTACCCAGGTGAGTCCTGGGAGACTGGGATTAAAAAGATGCGCAGGAGGTGGTACCTGGGCATGATACATCCAGGCTGGCAATGCCCCGTTAAATGGAAGTATTCCAGAAAAGACCATGCCAACGACAGCAATTCCCCTTAAAAGATCTATTTCATTCAGTCTCTGATGCATGGTTTCCCTATTTTTCCGGCCTTGTATGTTTTTGTATAAAATCAAAAGTGGCCTGATAGGCTTTAATCCAGTGCTGGTGCATCAAAAAAGAGTGTACTTCATCAGGGAATATCAGTTGTTCTATTTGAATATTCTTACGACGTAGTTTCTCTATAAAATAAACGGTTTCATTAAAAGGCACATTTCGGTCATCGTCGCCATGTATAAACAACACAGGGGCTTTCCAGCCATCTATAAAATATTCAGGAGAAGATCTAAATGCGAGGTCAGCTGCATCAGGATATTTAACAGGGTCATACCAGGGAGCAAAGGTTGGCATTTCATCATTCCAGTTATGAACCCCATGGATATCAACGCCGGTTAGAAAAAGTTCACTTCGCTGAGCGAGTCCGTGAGCGGTGAGATATCCACCATAACTTCCACCCCAAAGAGAAATTTTGGTGGCATCCACATCATCCCTGTCCCTCAAAAAATGAGCAGAACCAATTAAATCTTTCACTTCACTGGCACCAGTGGCTCCGTAATCTGCAGCTTCCCTGAAATTTAATCCATATCCAATGCCACTTCTGTAATTCAAGATTAACACCATATATCCTTTTGCGGCAAAATACTGATTTAAAGCATAGGCATGGGAGTAGTATAAACCATGATGAAACCCCGATAACATTTGCCTCCGGCTTCCTCCATGCAAAAAAATAAGGGCCGGATATCTGGTTCCTTCCTTATAATTGGCAGGTTTTAATAACTGTCCGTAAGAAATAAATCCATCCGTTGCTTCAATAGAAACCGTTTCCGGCTCAAGCAGCGTTGCCGGGAATTTGACAGGAAACAATTCTTCTGCCAATGCCTGTTCCTTGCCATTTATCTGGATATAAGGCCAGGCTGGCCGTTGTCCGGTCGATTTAAGGTAAATCAATCCCTCATTCAGCTCCTGACATTTCCAGGCAATATTCATTCCTCCTACTTTAATTTCGGTGGTAAGTTGTTCTATATTTATTTTTCTGATATGCCTTCTGTTTATATCCCCATGATTGGATGATATAAACAACGATTTTTGATCAGTTGAAAGTCCCCAGTTCTCCACTTCCCCATCCCCAGGGGTAAGATCTTTTACCTGCCCTGTGGCTTCATTTCTTGCGTAAATATGCAGCCAGCCTGATTTTTCCCAGGGGAATAACATATATCCGGATTTTGTCCATAGCAATTTATTTTCAGCAACCGGGAGATCATCATTAAAAACAGAACCTGACCCAACATCTGCCCGCCAGATTTCCCTGCTGGTATGATTTGACAAATCGATAACTCTGATTTGCCAGGGATAGGCTTCGCGTTTTGGTGAAAATGGAAGATTAAATCTGATTGGGGCAATTCTGATAAAAGCAAGTTTATTCTCAACAGGATGCCATACAGGATCCGTATCTCTGTCTGCAGACGGATCGGGAAAAAATACCTTTTTTTCTTCTATATGATAAATCCCGATATAGGCATGCATCCCTTTTTGTAATCTGAAGGCCAGCCGTTTTCCATCAGGTGCATATCGCAACTGTGATACACTCCCCATCACCTTAAAATATGGATTTACCGCATAACCTGATGCTTGCAAGGCAGCATGATGAACCTGATTATTTTGAAGAAATACAATTGATGAGCCATCCGGAGACCAGGCAGGCTCATAACCTTTAGCTACACTGATTTCCATTTTATCTTTCAGATGTATGACATAAATATGTCTTTCCGTTGACTCCTGGCGTTGTGCCGGATTTGCTGCCAATCCATTTTTATTGGCGGGGTTACCTCTTACAAAAAGCAATTTCTTACCATCCGGAGAAAAGGAAAGATTACTTATTTCCATGCCATCATCCCCTTTGAAATGGGTTATTCTGGTGGATTTATAGGAAGGGCTTTCTGCAAGATATATGTTTCTGCTGCCGGCTTCATTAAACACCCATGCTGTTTTATCCCCCTGTTTATTAACCGTTAATTCAGTGGGAAATGGGACAGATAAATAATCAGGAAGAACCTGTGCTGACAGATAAATCGGAAATAAAAGGAACAGATAACGTATCATAGATTGCCGGTTTTAACATTTGTTCAATAAGCCAAGGCCAGAGATTTTATCCCCGCCAGAAAAACAGTTAATCAGTCCCAATAATCAGTAGGACATGACCCGAAGATAGAAAATAAGCGGAAGAAAACAAATAGGGACTCCCTCCACTGCGGAAGGGTAATATGGATGGGAAAGGTAAAAACAGGAAGGAATGATGCGCATTCCTTCCTGATTCTTCTTTAATAGCCTGAATTCTGGACTAAATTTTTATTGACATCCATTTCCCTTTGTGGAATAGGCATAATCAATTTGGGTGAATTCCATTCTGTTTTACCAACCGATTTTTGTAATCTTTTGGCCTCATGTAAAGTATGCCCTTCAAAAGCAAGTTCGAGAGATCTTTCTTTTAAAATATCATTTAAAGTAACCGTTGTTAATGCAGGTAAACCAGCACGAACCCGAATGGCATTCACATCGGCCAGCGGTGTAGCGCCAATTGCAGTACCTGAACGGACATTACATTCCGAGCGGGTCAGATACATTTCAGCAAGACGAACTACAGGTACATCACCAAAACGGTCGAGATGTTTTTGAGTATAGTTACTTCCTCCTGAAACGACAAAAAATTTACGGGTATCGCCGGGCTCATAAAGCGCCAGATGTGCATTGGTAATTTTGCAGTCACTACGTCCAGCTGTCCCCGGAATGGTTGAAATGGTTCGTCCGAAATAGGTATTTAAAGCATTTGTTCCATCCTGAGTTGTCACTTTAACTGCAAAAAGGTACTCTGAGGGCGTTACACCTCCGTTGCGTATGGCAGTAAACCAAAGCTTGGTAAAATCAGGATTTAACCCTTTGCCGCTACCAGAAATAACTCTGTTGGCTGCATCACGAGCTGCCGGATAATTTTTCAACATCAAATGAACCCTGGAAAGGATGGCGGCAGCGGCCCATTTGGTGGCATAATTGCCATTTGAAGCCGGGAGGAGCGATTCTGCGCGTGTTAAATCGGTAACAATCTGATTATAAACATCTTGTACGGAGCTTCGCGCTCGATTATCTGCATCACTTACTACCCGGGTAGGCTGAAGGACAAGTGGAACGCCAGGATTTGAAGCTGCATTTCCATCTCCGATTGTTTTGGCGAATAAACGAACGAGTTCAAAGTAAAGGGCAGAGCGTATGAAAAGCGCCTCGCCTTCCACAGAAGTTTTCTTAGCGGGCGTTGTTACCTTATCTAAAGCACCAAGGACATTATTACAGCGATTGATGGTATTATAAGCTGACGACCATGTTCCGGCAGCAAAACTATTATTTGCTACCATCAGGGTATTAAAAGCATCGTTAAGCCCTGCAAAAGTACCTGTAAAATTTATGTTAGGCTGATTGCCAATCAGGTCATTGAGAACCATCATCTCTCCACCCAGCGTAGAGGCACTTTGAATCCCGTCATAACAGCCCGTCAGGGTTACCAGTACATCCGCTTCCGTATTTAAAGCGAGATTTTCAGAAATGCTTTGGAATGGTATAATGTCTAAGCGCTTTTCGCAACCAGTCAGCCACACAAATACCAGGGTCACCCATACAGACCATAATTTATTATTTATTTTATTTAGTTTCATATGATATGAATTAACAGATTAGAAAGTAACATTTATACCTACCAGATAAGTTCTGGGCTGAGGAGGTGTGTAAAAATCATTCCCCTTTGCGATATTGGAGTCAAAAGAATCAGCATTTACCTCCGGATCCCAATAGGGATATTTGGTAAATGTCAACAGGTTCTGACCAGAAACATACAAGCGTAGTTTCTCCAGTTTGAGCCTTCTTAGCTGTTTGGCATTCAGTGTGTAACCAAATGCTACATTTCTAAGACGCACGTATGATCCATCAACAATATATCTGCTACTGGCCTGTGAACCATTTACGCGGTATAAACGAACCTGGGGAATATCTGTTATATCGCCCGGATTTCTCCAACGGCGAAGCTGATCAACGGTGTTATTATCCTCATAGAGCATGCTGGCAGAAGAATATCTGCCCATACCGTAAATATTATTCTGATTACCCTGCACCCCATTAAAGAAGACCGTCAGGTCAAAATTCTTAAAAGAGAAATTATTGGTAAAACCAAAGATAAGATCCGGATTGGGATCACCAACTACCACCCGTTGTGCTTCGCTGTAATTACTTGTGGTAGAGCGATCCAGGGTACCATCTGTATTCTTTTTGTTCTTGTAGAATAAAGCATTTCCATTGGCTGGATCAACACCTGCATATTCAACGGTATAGAATACCCCTACATTATAGCCTTCTTCAACCCGATTCATGCTACTCACCCCTCCTTCGATAATCTGACCCTGAATATCGGTTACCTTTCCTCTGTTTAATGCAAAGTTCAGACTTGTATTCCATTTAAAAGCACCGGTAAGATTTTGAGAATTAATAACGAATTCCCAACCCCGATTTTCCATTTTACCTACATTTCTGATGATACTGTTGAAACCTGTCGTTGCCGGAATATTGACATTTAATAAAAGGCCCTCCGTTTTTTTAACATAGTAGTCAATTTCACCTGAAATTCGGTTATTAAAGAGACCAAAATCAATTCCGACATCAAGCTGGGCTGTTTGTTCCCATTGCAAATCGGGATTACTTAATTGTGATGGCCGTTGTCCTGCAGCACCTGCATATCCTGCATCACCCGCAAAAAGACCTAATTGTGGGAAGTTTCCAATTTCTGCATTTCCTACAATACCATAAGAGGTTCGTAATTTAAGTAAACTAACCGCTGGAATTTTATTGAAAAATGATTCATTGGAAACAATCCAACCAGCTGAAACGGCGGGAAAAAATCCTTGTCTTGCATTTTTACCAAATCGGGAAGATGCATCAATCCTGCCACTTGCGTACAGGATATAGTTCTCTTTAAATACATAATTTGCCCTCATAAAGTAGGACAAAAAACGGAAATCTGTCTGAGAGGAACTTCCTCCAGATTTTGTTGCAGCACTGGCAATCTTCTGGTATGAATTTGACGGAAAATCTAATCCTTCTGTAAAATTATACTTTGCCTGAGATTGTTGATATTGCATGCCCAGGGTTGCATTAAAATCGTGGGATCCCTTCAGCTTACTGAAGTTGAAATAGCTGTTGGTATTGTAGTTGGTGACGAAAGTACCGTAATTGGATCCAACCCCTCTAACCGCTCTGGTCTGATTTCTTACCGTTTGCGACTGAAAGTAACTTTCTTCGTTCTGGCTTAAATAATCTAACCCAAATTCAGTCTGGAAAGTAAGACCAGGAAGTAATCTGGCTTTTAAATAAGTATTTCCGAAAGTTCGGTACACATCCTGAGAGAAGCGTCCATAATTAACGGTGAGTAAAGGATTATAATAAACAGGGATATTGACATCACCCGGGGGAGTTCCGGCATCTAATCCGGTATTTGGATCCAGGAATGGAGTCATTGGCATTAAAGCAACTGCCTGTAGTGGATTAGAAAATGCGTTATCATCCGGCAAACGACGACTAAAAGTCCTGGCTAAACTAAGGGAAACACCAAGATCAAACCATTCATTTACTTTCTGATCAAGATTCAGACGTCCGGTAGAACGCTGCAGGTTATTTCCTACAATAGTTCCAGTCTGATCTAAGTGCTGAAATGAAGTAAAAAATTTTGTATTGGCATTACCACCAACGATTTGAAGATCGGCTTGTCTGTACGGTCCCTTTTGAAAAACGGCATCCTGCCATTCATACGTCTTTGTAGGATCCGATGCCCATTTACCATAACTATAATAGCCCATTACATCGTTTTTTACATAGGAAGTCCATGAATCAGGATCACTTACTGGTGTCTTATCCAGATTATCCCTGTAGGCTGCTCCCTCCAGAATTAATTCAGCGTATTGCTCGGAATTTAACATTCCTACTCTCTTTGTTGCTTCACTGTAACCGGTTTGTAAATTAAATGAAACAGAAGTTTTTCCTGATTTACCTCGTTTTGTAGTAATCAAAACCACTCCATTGGCTGCTCTTGATCCATAAATCGCGCCGGCAGAAGCATCTTTCAAAACCTCAACAGATTCAATATCATTTGGATTCAAATCAGTTAACGGATTCATATCTCCACCATAAGAACTCTGATCATTTGTCGTAATGGGAATACCGTCCAATACATAAAGCGGCTGAGAGTTGGCACTAATAGATGAGTTACCTCTGACACGGACTGTTACCGCTTGTCCAAGCTTGCCTGATTGTGCGTTGACGAATACACCGGCAGCTCTCCCTTGTAATGCCTGATCTACACTTGGTACAGGAACATTCGAAATTTCATCTGACCGGATTTTGGCAATATTTCCCGTCAAATTCCTTTTGGAAGAAGTACCATAACCAGTAACTACAATTTCTGTTAATTCCACCCCGGGTTGTAAAATAATTTCAATCATTTTACGACCATTTACAGGTTCTTCCTTGTTGGCATAGCCAATATAGGAAACCAACAATACATCGGTTCCTGCGGCGGCTATTTGAAATGAACCATCCAGATCAGTAACTGTACCTACGGTAGTCCCTTTGACCACTACGCTGGCGCCGATCAGTGGTTCACCCCCTGCATCAGTCACTTTACCTGAAACGGTACTCTGAGCATAAATTCCAAATGAAATTAGCGGAATGAATAAAAAAGTTAACATTTGTTTTTTCATACTTTTTTAATTTGATATTAATAAATATTTGGTAAACTTAATGAAAAAAAATTTATTTACGTTTTTATATGATATCAATATAAAAATAATATTGAAAAAAATAAAACCCCGATATTTTATTTTTTTCAATATTAAATACAGCGTTTACCCGATTCAGGGTTTCTTTAAAACGGTTCCGGCACGGACATCTTTATAAACACCCTGATCGACTGCCATTTTACCATTGATTAATACATAAGGTATTCCTTTAGGGTATTGATGTGGTTTATCAAAAGTACTCTGATCTTTAATGGTTTGCGGATTGAACATAGTGATATCTGCATAATAACCCACCTTCAATGTTCCCCTGTCTTTCAATCCCAGGCGTTGAGCTGGTAAAGCCGTCATTTTATAAAGTGCCTGACTTAAGGTAAGCACTTTTTCCTCGCGAACATAATGACCTAAAACCCTTGGAAACGTGCCATAGGCTCTTGGATGAGGATGCCCTTTTCCCGGTTCGCTTAATCTTCCGTCAGAGGCTATCATAGTCATGGGATGTTGCATAATCCGGCGCACGTCTTCTTCCGAAATGACATGAAAGATACAACCTGCACCCTGATGCAATTGTGCCTGAATAACTAAATCTGCGCCATGTTCCATGGTCGGTTCCAGATTTTCCTTCAAGGCCCAGTCATATAAAGTTTTTCCTTCCAACTCGGGTTTCCAGGCAAACTGACCAAACTGGATTTTTTTCAAATCTCCTCCCCCCCTGTCATTTAATAAATTAAAAATTATTCCCTTTTTTATCGAATCCCTGAGGATAGGGTCGGATATTCTGGAGGCAAAATCAATCTGCTTATTTTTTTCCAGAGCCCAGGCCGGAATTAAAACACCGATACCGGTAAAACTTGCCGTGTAAGGATATTGATCCATCATGATATCCAAATGCTGCTTCCTGGCTGAGTCAACCAAAGCCAGGGTTTGTTTGCTGGCTCCCCACATGGGTAAACCGATGGCTTTATGGTGCGTAAGCACAACTGGGATTCCTGCTTCTCTTGCAATAAGGATAGCCTCCTGAACCCCTTCAATTAAACCCAGCCCTTCTTCCCTGAGGTGAGAAGTATAAATACCGCCGGATGTTGCGGCCACCCTGGAAAGTTCGATTACTTCATCTACCTTTGAAAAGGAACCTGGCAAATATTTGAGCCCGGTAGATATACCAAATGCACCCGATTTCATATTGATGTCAATCAGCGCCTTCATTCTTTCAAGTTCCGAGGTAGTAGGCGCTCTGTTCTCCATACCCATTACTTCATTCCTGACCGAATTATGACCAACCAGATAGCCAACATTCAACCCAATACCCATTGCTTCCAGTTCTTTAAAATAATCGGAAAGGGGTAAAGGACCTCCGCCGTCCGGACCACCAAGAGCTGTGGTAACACCTTGCATAACATGGCTTTTTGCCTCCGGATCGAGAGTCAGCGGCTCCAGGTGAGCATGAAGGTCAATAAAACCAGGAGAAACGATTAAACCACTCGCATCAATTATTTTCCTCGCCTTTCCTTTAATCCTCGGAGAAATTTTTACTATTTTACTACCGGTAATGCCTATGGAAGACTGCACAAAAGGTTTACCAGGTGTTCCAGTATATAGGGTTCCATTTTTGATGATGAGATCAAAAGACTGGCTAAAACCAGACCTTGAAAAAGAAAACACCATTATTAAAAAAATAATTCGCAGCATTTCATAAAGTTTTAGTAAATTGGAAAAACAAATTAGTTTAAATTTAAGTATTTACCAGATGAGTGAATCAAATAATTCCTTAGATCCGAAATTGGCTGGTATCATCAGTCATTTTACCCTTATTGGATGGTTTTTAGCCTTTTTGACCAGAAAAGAAGGACAGGAGAATCTGCATTTTTACTTGCGGCAAACCCTGGGTATTCATCTCATATCTATCGCCCTTTACTGGATACCTACCTTTATGTTTTTTGGCGGTACCCTTAGGCTTATTTCGGGTTTATTTATGTTTGCCTGCTGGGCGATATCGCTTTTAGGAGCCGTTAACGATGAACAAAGAAGTGTTCCCGTCATTGGCGCTTTTTTCCAGGAACAATTTAAAAACCTTTAATTTTTTTTCTTTTCAAGGAGCGATTGTATGACAAAAGAGGCAGCATGCAGGCCAAATAAAGCCGGCATGTAAGAAATAGTTCCATAAAACGATTTTTTATATCTGCTTCCATCGGTCAATTGCATGGAACCTGAGATAAGCGGTTCATTGGAGGCAACTACGGGAATGTTTCTTAACAACCCGTTTTTTCTGCAAAATCTCCTTATTTGCTGAGCAAAAGGGCAGTTTTTAGTCTCAAATAAATGGTAAATGCCAACACCAGCCGGATTTATCCTTCCCCCAGCTCCCATAGAACTAATTAATGGTGTTTCCTCGTTCTGACAGCAGGAGAGCAGATTTAGCTTGGGTTGAATACTATCTATGCAATCCAAAATATAATCAAATGGTTGATGCAACAGCAGACGCATATCTTCAGGTTCCTGAAATCGGGAAACCAGCTTAAGTTTAATGGCAGGATTTATATCCAATAATCTTTTACCCATCACTTCCGTTTTAAGGTTGCCAAT
>Ga0172367_10006073_pt1 | contig 14377 bp, 17 predicted proteins | sample Lak10m_FD_114542 | JGI IMG/M metagenome (GOLD analysis project Ga0172367, IMG submission 114542) | Freshwater microbial communities from Kabuno Bay, South-Kivu, Congo - kab_022012_10m | ecosystem: Environmental > Aquatic > Freshwater > Lake | place: Democratic Republic of the Congo: South-Kivu... | reverse complement strand
TAATTGTCCACGTAATGATGATATTATTGAATACCTGCTATATCGGCCTCTGCGCTAATCGCTAAAGCTTCTAAAAAGAATTTTGTGTTATATGAACATCTTAATGCTTGTGAATCATATCGATCCAAAAGAGCATTTGCTGTGTTTAAGGCTTGTTTTGCATTTGAAACAGACCATACTTGAGGAATAATTTCCTTTTCTTCATATGATAAACCAGATCTTTGTAAAGTTACAACATATCTTGGATAATTGTGCATGTTCATTGGATCGACGAATAAATCTCTATTCATAATTTGTTTTCCTTTTTGTTATTTTGATTTGTTTTAATTTATATTCTATATTATACTATATTTTTTTTCTTTTACAAGTTATTTTAAAACATAGTTTAAACCTAGCAAAAAAGTGCCAGATATATCTACTATGTTTTTAATTTGATCATCTTCATCAAGAAGATCTGTGTTTTTAACTTCTAATGAAGGACCAATTAATATCTCAAACCCATTTAAATCTCCAATGTCCCATCGATAAATAAAATCAAAAGAAGTCATTGTGTACGTATTGCTATTGTTTAGTTTACAAGAAATAAAGTTTATTCCAAATCCAATATTGTGAGTACTTGATTCTCCAAAATAAGTCTGAAAGCTTAAACCGGGTATCGATTCTTGCGATTCATATTGTAATATTCCATAATTGACAATCAATCGATAAACACCTGTGTTTCCATTATATGAAAATCCTAATTGATTTCCAATTCCTGAATAACTTAATGAATTTCCTACGCCTGCATTAATTGCCCATCCTGTATTGTCTATATTTGATGATAAATTTTCATATTGATTTAAATCAATATTTTCTTCTTTTTTGTTTTTATTTTCTATTTCTTTAAATTCTTCTGTTAATTGATAAACTAATTCATTCTTTTTATTTTGATCTAAATTTTCTTTTTTGACATTATTGTTGTTATTTCTACCAGAAGAGAATTTAACAGGCAATGAATAAGTAATATCTTCAAATTCTGTTTCTGCTTCTATTTCTTTTTTAATATCTTTCTCGTTATTGATCAGTACTTCTTCTTTTGATTTTTTAATTGAATTGATTAATTTACCTGTTGATACAGCTATTGATTCTTCTACTTCGTCTAGATTATTACCTTTTGAAATTTCACTTGCTAATAATGCACCTTCTTTAGTTTCGTGTACCTTGATATTTAATCTATAATTTTTGTTGAAAATCAAGATTGAACCAGTCACAATTAGGGATGCCCCTAGATTTCTCCCAACATCGACTTCACATTCATTTAGGCAATCTTCTATTTTTTTATTTTCTGGTAATAAGGTCAATATGTTTTCTTGAGTCATTACCAAATAATTCTTTCCCATGCTTGTCGCAAGATTTTGCCTAATAATATTTGTCAAATGTTCAATTTCTTCATTTTTTAATTTTGCCTGATTGTTAACATTTAAAACAGCAATACGATATCTTTCTTGGCCTAATAGGTTTTTTTGAAATAAAAGGCTAAATAGAAAAACAAATAAAAAATTTTTATATGTGTTCAAAATCTTCATCATTATCTTTCTTTAAATATAAAAACAGTTCAGACTCAATATAACTTTTATCGTTTTCTGAAAAGATGCTCAAGTCGCTCACAATACATTGCCCGTCAATAGTATTTAGAATTAAACGACCTTTACGTGAAATACGATAATTTGTTACATAAGGTCCCCAAACATGCAGATTTCTTTTAGTGATATTTCCTGATTGCATATTTTCTCCTTTCTTTAAAATAATAAATCAGGCAGATTTTTTATTTGCTGTTTTCATTGAAATAATAAAATCTTTTGAATCGATATTTTTATTACCAAAATGAAGAGTGTTACCAGGAGAAATAACATAACATCTTCTTAATCTTGAAAGTATTGGTTTAGGTGCACCACCATCTGTCATGATGATCATACCATCATATAATTTTTTATTGTCATTTGCATGTCTTGTAGGTGCATTAAAATCTGTGCCACCGGTCCTAGTTCTTTTTGTTGTAAATCTTTTACCTTTTTTAATTTCAAAAGAGTTTTTAATATCTACTTCTGTATCAAACTTAAACATAGTAAAAGAACAAATTGAAGATAAATTATTTAGTTCTGAATAAAATGTTTCTAAGTCAGAGTCAGAAACAGATCCACTTTCATCAACATAAACTGCGATGTGAGGCTTATAGTCTTTTTGAATACCTAAATGAACACCAGGATATTTTCTATTTAGACGAGTAACCGATGTTGTTCTTTCATTTCTATTTGAAAAACCTACAAATCTTTTAAGAAGATCTTCCCATGGTATTTCTTTACTTAGCATTGACTTAATGTCTTTAATTACTTGAGATGGAACTGTACCCCAACTTTTATTTTGTTCACATTCTTGTTGTGCTTCCTTAACAAGCTCTTGGACTTTTTGTTTAACCATTTCTTTTTCATCATCAGATAATTCATCCCATTTGTCATGACTATCCATGCCTTCACCAAAAACAATTTCAAAGTCTTTTGATTTTTCAAGCATGTCTTGAATTGTTTCATCTTCCATAAGGCGTTCATAATAATATTCAGAAGATTTATTAGGAGGCAATGAAGCAATCAATCTAGAAATGTTATCATATCTTTGAATTTGTTCATTTGTCATAGAGGCTTTTTGTTCCATAGTCAAAGCCTCTAAATATCTACCAGGAATAAGTCCGCCTTTTGGAAGTTCAGAAACAGATAATAAGGTATTAATAGCTAGGTCTGTTGCATAATTCCAAATAAGATGAGGTGTCTTTCTTCTTGTCGTTGTATGTTCATAAAGCAAATGAAGACATTCATGTTTAAGAACACCAATGATTTCTCTGTCTTTTAATGAAGCAAAGAATTCTTTGTTGTAATAAAAATTGATTTTATCTAATGATGTTGAAACAGCAGCAGTAGGAATTTCAGTTGTTTCAATTTTATTCATAGATCTTAATAATCTACTATAAAAAGGTTCAATCCATAAAAGTCTTGTAAGATAAGTTGATATATCAAAAGAAGCTAGTCTTGCTGGATCTACTTTTCTTTTAATGTTTAATTCATTTGATGTTGTATTTTTTGAATTTGTAGTCATGTTTTCTCCTAGAGATTGTTGTTAATTAAAATGATTGGTTAAATTTATTTAATTGAATTTGCTGTATTTAAAATTGCTAGCAATTCTTTTTCGACAAACTTATGGTATTTAATAATATTGTTTTCTCTTTTGCATTTAGAAATCTGGTTCCATAAATAAACTTGCATTTCATTTGAAAGGAAAGAGTTAAACAATGCACAATTCATTGCTTGATCGATGGTCCAATCATTTGAACAAGCATGTTCATAGATCTTTCCAATCAATGCATTTAATTTATCATTATCAGACTCTTTGATTTTTTCAATATAGTTATTAACATCATCAAGTACATTTGAAGCAGTTAAAATTGTTTTGTAATTTCTAATGTACTTAACTAGTTCTGCCGCTGCAGATTGACCTACTAAACCTAATGCTAGTGAATTAAGTAAAGATGCAGATTTATTTGTGCCGGCAGACTTTTGTAAATCTATATTTGCATATTTGATACAATCATTAAGTCTTGTCCAAGATGCTGGTGTAGGAAATACTTCACCAGGAGCAACATCTGAAACCTTAACATTTAATTGTGCACCATGCATATCGATAAATTCAATAAGTAAAGGATCAACATTATTATTCCTAGCCCATTTAATCCAATCTTCTTTTGTTGATTCTAAATCACAAACATAAAAACGTCTTAAAAGAGCAGGATCCATGTCATTAACATCATATTCATTACCAGCATTAACTGCAGCATAAACTCTAGTTTGTGGATGTAACTTATAAGGACGACCGTTTTCATCATTACCTAATTCACGATCCAAAACAATTTGAAAGAATGATTGCATAACCTGTGGAGTTGCACGATTAAACTCATCTAAGAACAAAACAACAGGTTCATTGCAAGCCTTAATGAACCATGAAGGCATACAGAAAGTCATGATATTTCTTTTCTTCATACCTTCAATATCAGGATAACCAGCAACATCACCTTCAGACATTGTGCTACCACGAACATCAATCATTTCTACACCAAATTCTTTGGATAATTCTCTTACGATATGGCTTTTACCAATACCAGTAGAACCTCTTAAAAGGATAGAAATTTGTGGAGGAAGAACGCGAGCAACAGAAGTAAATGATGTGATATTCATAAAGAAAAATCCTTTAAATTGGAGTGTGTTTTTATTGGTATACAAATTATAATTACAGTTTTTATAATTTTTACCTGAAGTAATATAATTTAAACTTGATAAAATACAAGAAAAAAACAATAAAATTTAATAATTAAAATGTAGATAATATGTCTGTACAAACAAGTATCCTACAACCTTGAAAATAACATAACGAATAATTATTCATTTGATTTCCAGAGTATTGTCTAATCAATTCAACTGAACCTAGTTTAATAAACATTTTGCTTTCATCGGAGTCAAAGAAATTTGCTTCTAAAACAACCATAATGTCATTAGGTTTAATTTCAACTGATCGATCTGTTGGATTGTCGATGTTTGTGTAATTGTAATACTTATACATTGAGTCATCATTGATCTCTCTGATTTTAACCAATTGACCTTGTTTCAAATTCCATTTGGCTATTTTGATTTTTTTAGGTGCATCAAACTTTGAAACGTCAGGATTCGAATAGACAATTTTATTAGTCTTTTGTGTAGGTTCAATTGAACTATTTTTCAATTGACTTTTAATTTCTTTTAATTGGCTTTTATCAAGTTTTATTGTCATATTCACCTCAGGTGTTTTAAGAAGTTTATAAAATTATAATAAAATTTTTTATAATTTTTACATGAAGTTAATATTAAATATTTTCTAGTTTTAACTCTGTTTAAACTTAAATGTGTTTATATATAAATTTATTTAAATTCACACAGGATTAAACCTGATTAAACTGGATATCACCGAAATAACTATTTGTTTAATATTTTTGCAGCATGCAGAATATATGCTTTAATCGCATCTGTCCATTCTAAATCAAAGTCAATAGGATCAAGGGATAAATCTAATTTATAAATCAGTTCTTTCCCTGCTGACCATGCCAAATTTTCTTCAAGTATATTTGAAACTTGATACCAGTCTTTATTGTATTCTTCATTGTCATCAACGTTTTCATCCAAAGTATATTTGAGATGCTTTTTACGCCAAGTCGCATTTGATTTCTTCCATTTTAAATGATTGATCAAATGACCTGTTTCATGTAAAAGATACAACAACATCATTTTGAAATTGTCATTTCTTTCTTGAATGACGATTCGTTTACTTTCTGGATAAAAATAATCATTGTCAGTGTTTTTTGTAATTTCTACATTATGATTTTTAGTGTTAACAAAATTTACTACTTTATAAAAGTCTTCTTTAAAATGCATAATTATTTTCCTTATGAAATTGTAAATACAGTTAAATTATATTATAATTTTGTTTTAATACAATACAACGATTAGTGAGAATATAGAATAATGGAATACGTGCTAATATTATTATCAGGCGTTTTGTTTTGGTTTAAATCCAATTCAAAAATTTTGTTTGGTTTAAACTGGTCACCATGGGAATGGTGGTTATATACAGGTCTTATAAGCAACTATATGTCACTATATGCCTGGTGGGGATTAATGTCAAAATACGACGTTTGGTTTGCAACAGCAGTCTGGGTATTGTTAACAACAACAGCAGAGGTGATATTGAATTGTACGTATTTTGAATTTAACTATATTAAGTTGATTGGGGTTGTGTTATGTATTATTGGAACATTCATTGCTAGTTTATGACATTTCATCTTCTTCTTCAATGAAGGTGTTATTGTATAATCTAATTGCTGTGTCAAAAGCGAGAACAGAAAATGAAAAATATAGATTGAATAATTCAAAAAACAAATAATGAGTAATATAACCTATTGAATAAAAAAACAATGTAGTCAATAAATAAACAATTGCAATCTCTCCTTTTTCTGATTTTTCTTCACGTATTTTCTTTTTTATAGAGGCATTCACCTTAAAAACTGCGTCCAGAAGACAAAATACGAAAAAGGATTGTGTTAATATTAAAAACATTTCTGTTTTATTTAGCATGATTAAATACTCTTTTCATTATGAAACCGATTTTTGAAAAATACTTGTTGATATTGAAATCAAATTTATTGTCTATTTTTTCTTTAAATCTTTGAACCAGATTTGATTTTTCATTATAGCATTCGTTTGATAAATTCTGAACAATATCATGCGCTTCATCTCTGGAATAATTTAAATCAAAAACCATGTGATCTAGTAAATGATGTGATGCATACAATTGCAATGGATCAATATTGTCATTCATCTTTTTAGAATGAACATTCATGTTCTTAAGGATTAAATTCATTTTAAGAATAGAATAATGCAATAACGTTGTCACGTCAGGTCCTATAAATCTTTCAACAGAACTATGAGACATATCTCTTTCGTGCCATAATGATATATTCTCCAATGATGACATGCAATTCGATTTAATAATTCTAGAAATACCACATAGGTTTTCACATTGAATAGGATTTCTTTTATGAGGCATTGCACTACTGCCTTTTTGTCCACTAGAAAATCCTTCATTGATTTCATCGATTCCGCTTTGTGATAATAAACGAAATTCAGTTGCAAATCTCTCGATGCTTCCTGCCATTACAGCGAGGTTAACAAAGAATTTTGCATATCGATCTCTTGGTATAATTTGAGTTGAAACATTTTCTGTTTTTAAACCTAATTTCATAAGAACAATGTCTTCAAGTTCAGGTGAAACGATTGTGTAATTTCCAATAGGACCGCTAATTTTTCCATATGAAACATGCTCAATTAGTTCATTGATCGTATCAAAATGACGAAGCCATTCAGAGTAAAATGAAGTTAAGACTAAACCGAATGTTGTTAATTCAGCATGCATTCCATGTGTACGACCTTGCATGATAACAGTCTTATTGTCATTCGCTTTTTCTTTTAAAGATGCTAACATATCTATGATCGCTTCTTTAATAGCAATTGCAGATTGCTTCAATTGAATCGAAAAAGCTGTGTCTAAAATATCGGAAGAAGTTAATCCTCTATGAAGATATTTCTTATTCTTTGATTTAAGATTTTTATTTAAGACATTGATGAAAGATAATAACTCATGTTTTGTTATCTTTTCTTCTTCTGAAATTTGGTCTTTTGTTATTTCTAAATCTAAAATTTCTTTTGAAGCTTCATGTGATTGTTCATCCATGCATTCATAATAATAAACAACATGACTTTCAATTTGTTTCCATAGATTTATTCTGTTTTCATCTGACCATATTTGTTTCATCAATGGCGTTTGATAACGATCAATCATAATATTTCCTTAAAAGGTCAAATTGTTTTGTTTGAATTGATTGACATCTAAATACTTTAGATTACGACCTTGTTTAGGTTTAGAATTGTTTGAAAAGATAACTGATTTATTCTTGATTTCATCAATGTTTGTATTGATATTCTTTAAGAACGAAAGAGCTTCATCGATTTTATTTTCAAAAACAATAGGATCACAATCTTCAGAGACAGCAGGAAAATCATTAAACAATGAATTTAGATTAAAGATCCTGCAACTTGATGTAGGTTTATTGTTATTAAACAAGCCTTGCGTAATCAAATCTTCAAGGCCTAAATCTTTAATTAAGTTTTCTCTTAATTGCATAATAGCCTGATTTGCATTAGGATTTGGATTTGCACGTCCATTTGCAGGTAGCATTGACATGGCAGTTCCAATTTCAAAAGCAAACTTAAGTTTCTTGTTTTTTCTTAATTCAATTACCAATGATAATAAAGGTCGACCATCTTGTCGATGTTCTAAATCGGGTTGATATGCAAGAAAACTACCGTGTCTTTCTAAAGGATTTGTAGACTGCAACCAGTTTGCTGGATGCGCAAAGATGTATTCTGCATTACCTCTGTATTTTCCACCAAAGATGCAATGATAACCTTTTCTTTTTAAGGTATTCATTATTAAATCTGCATTTAATTCTTGTTGATTATTTGTGTTTGTCATTTATACGCCCATCATGTCTTTCTTGATTTTTTCAAATTTTTCTTTCATTTCGTTAATCTTGTCATCAGAAGATTCATCTGTACTTAAAGCTTCAAGTAGTTCTTCTTTGCTCTTTGACTTTTCTTCAAGTTTTTGTTGATCTTTTCTACTGATGTTTCTACTTTCAACACCAATTCTAGCGATCTCTTGAAAACCGGTTTGATCTAAATCTAGGAAGAATGTCCAGCCATTTGAACCAAAACGATTTTTCTCAACTGTCAATAATCTAAATCCTCTCATGTCTGGTTCATCACCCTTAGGTGGTTTGCTATAAACAGAAAGATGAAGCATTGCATCAACAATATGTTTTAACTTTTGGCTACCAGCCATTGTACCAGATTTATTTACTTGACCAATTACAATAACATTAATAAATTTTTCCTTAGCGTAATCTGTTAATCGCTCTAAACATGTAATTGGGTTCATTGCATCTTGAATACTTAATGTTTGCAATGAGTCAATGATCAAAAATAATTGTTTTCCTTTATATTCATTAGACTCTAAAATCGCATCGCAATTACGAATAATTTGTTCAGTGTCTGTTTCACAACCAGGAATAAAACCATTTTTTAGTTTAAGCCTTTCACATGTCATACTGATTTGTTCTTGTGCTTCTTCAGCAGAATTATAATAAACTGCATTGTCTTTACCGCTTAAAGCGTCTGCCAATTCAAGCATCAATGTGCTTTTACCAGCACCAGGTTCACCAGTGAATAAACATACACAAGAAGGTGTAAACCCCATACCAAATGCATCGTCAATAAAAGAAATATCACTTAAGTATTTTGATCTAAGTCTTGGATCAATTCTTACATTTAAAATATTGTTACGAACAGAAAATGTAGAATTTGTAGTGCTTCTTAAACGCATTATAAAAATCCTTTTAAAAGGGTTGAAATATAAAGGGTATTTATATTTTTTTATTGGTATGCAAATTATATTATAAATTTTTATTATTTTTACAAGAGGTTAAATTTTTAAAATTTAAAAGCTAATCAAAAAAAGTTTCAATATCTATTTCTAGAGTATTTCCTTGTTTAATATTCTTCTTTAAGATATTTTTAAAAGACTCAATGTCTTCTTTAGATAATAAATTACTCTCAATTGCGCATTCCAATAGTCTCTCGTGACATTCATTAATATTGTCATGCATAATATCGATTCCATAAATAGAATTAATGACTTTTAAAATGTCATGGGTATAATTTAATTTTCTTTTAAAGATTTCTATCAAAATATTACCATTACCGCAACTAGGATCTAGAGTTGTAGCAAAAACATTATTTTGATAGAAATCAATAATGCAATCGATTAATAAATTTGTAGTCTTAGGAGGAGTAAAGACTTCGGCTAGATTTTTAACTCTTTCTTTTGATTTAATTATTTTGCTCATTACTTCTTCTTTTCTTTTTTCTCTGTTTGGATAGTAGAAATATATTTCTTTTCATCTTCAGTCAAATTAAATAAGTCACATACTTCGTCATCTGTATATGTTTTTGACATATCGACTTTTGGTAGATAATTCATATGATTTACATAACCATCAAATCTTAAATCTCTAATTAAAAAAACAAATAATTTTGATCTTAAAACGCTTTTCATGCCATCAAAAGTCCAATTATCTTCAATTGGAGTAAAAGCGGCACTAGTCCCTACGATTAAATTTCCATTCAGGTCGGCATGATAAATAGGATTATCGGCACAGCCTACAGGCCAAATTAATTTTTTAATATTATGGCCTCTTTTGTTTTTTTCTTTTGATGTTAAAATATTGGCATTGATCAAAGCTTTTTTAATGACAACTGATTTTCCTCCAATATTTCCTCCGCCCATATATATTTCACCATTTGGATCAATATCAATGCTTTTATCTATTTCTCCATTTCCGTTAATTCCGCCACAACCTGTAGTAAATAAATTATCATAACCACTATTAAAAAACTTAGTAATAATATTTAACACATCACATGTGCTAGAATATTTCATAGGAACAAAGCTTATATCATTAAATTCTTGTGCCATTATCTTTTTACTATATTCTAATTCCATATTTTTATTATAATATTCAATTTCAATTAAGTCATTAAAATTATTTCTTTCAGTTTTCTGTAAATGAAAAAACATATTTTTAGTAGATACATTTTCAAACCAACTATCAGTTCCAATCGCTATTTTTTTTCCTAAATATTTACTAAATGTCTTTTTAAAATTAAAACCATTTGGCCCAGTGCCTTTTAATGAACTAGCTGGAATAATAAATAAAAAATGACCATTGTCTTTTAGAAAATTTTCTATTGATTTTTTACAAAATTTAGGCCAGATTTTTGAGGAAGACTGTTTTCTTCCATTTTCTCCTTTTTCTTTACTATCATCTTGATATGGAGGATTTCCTATTATTACATCAAACTTCATGTCGCATCCTTGTTTAAAATCAATGAAATTACAGTTATATACATTATAATTAATTTTTTCTTCATTTACAACCCAATTTAAACGATCAAGAGCGGCTTTAAATAACATAATTTGGATTTCATTAATATCAAATGCCCAAATTTGTTTTTCTAAAATATGACGTCTTCTCTCTTTCTGATCAGGTACAATATTAATTAATCCTGAATCTAATTTTTCAATGATCCTTAATAAAAATTTTCCACTACCACAACAAGGATCTAAAAATTTAGCATTAGGATTTGAAAAATATTCTATTGGAATATTGTTAATCATTTGATCGACCACAAAAAGAGGTGTTTGTGTTTCAATATTGTCGGAGTTAATTGCTTCAATTAAAAAAATTAAATCAGAGATGGCCATTTTTACACCTTTTGTGAAAGTAATTGGAAAGACTTAATTCTTAAATTAAGTTGTTCATAATCAAGTATATGTTTTTTTAACATTAATTCAAATAAATGTAATTGTAATTTTGTAATTTTTACAAACAGATCTTCATTTTTTCTATGAGTTAAAATGTCATCAATGCTTTCTTCATGAGAATTAGAAATAAATAAATATTTTGGTAAATTAGCCAAAAAAGCTTTAACTTTTTCTTTTTTCTCTTCAAGGCTTGTGTTTATAAATTCTTCAATTTCTTTTTCCTGTTTTTCATTTCTAACTATTTCTTTGCTTTTTGCACCTTCTAGCCCGTGATCATTAATTTTAATATCATGATTTTGTTTATTTCGAATATTTTTTAATTCATTTGAAAAACCGATATTAAGTTTTTCAAGATTAGAATTATTAATGGATATATTCTTAAAATCATTAATTAAAAAACCTCTATTTTTATCCGAGAGACTTAGGAAATCCATTGACATAATTTCACAAACATCTAAGGTTTTCCATTGATTTTTTCCGTCTAATTTTAGAATAGGTGCACATTGCAACCACATTTCAAATCTCTTTTCAAAATCTTTGGTCCCTTTTCTATTGTTCAAATTATATTCATAAGACATTTTAACTAATCTTTGAGGATTATAATCGAAAATATATCCGTAGTTTTTACCTTTATATGGAGTTTGGCAACGGAAAATAGTTTGAAAATATTCGGTGACACTCTTTCCGTCATCAAACATAAACACTGCACCCCATTCAGGCACCGTGACACCAACCGTAAAAGCGTCAACTGTTAAAGTGACCGTTGAGATATTTTTTTTAATTTCTTGACGTAATTCTTTAACTTTTTCTACATCGATATGATTAGCAGCAATTATGATTTTCTTGTTTTTAAAAGAGAAATGATCGGATAATAATTTTTTTAATGCAATACACGCAGCAATACTAGGTAATTTCCATAAGGTGTGTTTTAAACTAAATGATAATCCTTCAATTTCATTTTTTTCAATTGTAATATGGTCATCATTTAAAGCCCAAGGAGAACAATTTTTAATATCTTTTACAATATTTGTAAATTCATGTGCAGAATTTTCCTCGATTTCCGCCATTAATTCAACAGAATTGCAATCCTCAGATATCAAATTTAAAAGTCTTTTAACTAAAGTTTCATTTTTAAACTTAACCTGCATCACATTTTTATCATTAATCTCAACAACATTAAGATCTAAACTATCTTTATTTGTTGCAAATAGTTTTGTTAGTTTAAACCCTTCCTCAATTGAAAAATATTTTTGAGATTTATCAATTAAATATTTTTCAATTTCAATCGCATAAAATTTTAAACCTGGCAAATCAGCATAAGGATTTTTTCCATTACTCCATTCTTTTTTAGCGAGTTGTTCATCTTCATATGTCCAAGAAAAAATTTGATTATTAGTAAAAATACCACTCATTAAATCTTTGTAAGGGGTACCACTCAAATATAATTTAAATTTTAAGTTTAATCTACTTAAAATACTATCACATTCCTCGGTGTTTTTACCATAATGTTCTTCATCAAATACAAACAAATCCCATGCTTTTTCATAAACCCAATTTCTAGTTTGTTTATCAATTTCTTTTTTATCATTAGCAATTGCTCCTTGAAAAGAAAAGAAAAAGACTTGATTTTGATCATTATCAAAAATAGATGCATCATCTGTTACTTCATGAAAAGAATATCCTGCAAAATCCACGTGGCTATTTAAATCTTCTTTCCAAGATTCTTTTACGCTTGGCAAATAAGTACCAATCAATATTTTTTTACATTGCATTTTTTTAGCAATTTGATAAGTCGTGAAACATTTACCAAATCTCATTTTGCAATTCATTAAAAAAGGTTTGTCTGGGTAACTATTATAATGAGATGTCACGGCGTCAATGCATCTTTGTTGATCAGGTCTAGGTGAAAATGTATTTGGTCTAGCAACCCCTACGAGAAAAAGATTTATCGCCTTTTGAATGTAATTAAAAACTTCCTCTATTTTTTCATTGTCACTTAAATTTTTTCCTTCAAAACAATTAAATTTAAACCATTCTGTACCATCACTATCTTCGGCTTTTTCAATATCATTTTCAAAGATCGTAACCAATAAAGAATGTAATTCTTTATCAAAATTCTTTGTTTTATTCGGTGATGTTTCTTTAGATTTTTTTATAAAATCTTCCGCATTAAACTTCATGCCGGCATTCCAAATTAATTTATCGGAATGAGATGTTTTATCATACTGTTTAACACGATCAGCAACTTCCTGTTCAATTGTTTCACCAATTTTAAATTTATTTAATTTAATATCATCGCTACGTGTATAAAAATAAAAATGAGGAACAACCATATATTTTTCCTTTGGGAAAAGTGTGAGTCTTTATTGGTGAATAAATTATATTATAAATTTTTATTATTTTTACAAGAGGTTAAATTTTTAAAATTTACATGTAAAAACTATTTACAGTTTTTTACGCCAGGAATTATAAAAATTCCACTTACGTTTTCATCATGTTTCTCAACAAAAAAATCTTTCTTCTTTAAGAAGCTATATAGATTTCTAAAGTTTTCATCACTATAATTGAACCATTTTTTTAATCTATCATCTAATTCATTATGATGAATAAAAAACATTGTTGTTTCAAAAAATCCTTCATTGCGAAGATCTTTAAATTCTCTAGAAAATAACTTATTTCCTGTTTTTGAACGCAGGATTTGTGTATTATTTTTTTGATCTTCATGATATAAAAATTCAATAATCGCTTGCCAGGCGTTTTGAGCTTTAGGATGTAATTTTTTAGGAAGACTAAAATCTTCAGATACGTTAATTGTTTCTTCTTTCATTTTTCTTTCTTCTTTTTAGAACCTTCTTTAAGTTCAATACGTTTGTTTGATAGATTATTGATCATACCAGATGTAGGTTTCATAATAATGTTTTTAACTAAACCTACTCTTTCACCTCCATTGATTTCATCATAAAAGTAAAAGGCAGGTCCAAGTTCACTTTCAAAAAGTTTGGTAATTTTACCAAAACCTTTACCTTCAGATTGTTCTGCGGTATATCTAAACAAAGAAAAAACAGTTGTCCAAACTTCTTGGCCAACCTGGATTTCATAATCTTTAACTGTTGATTTCATATTTTTTACTCAAATAGTTATGTCGAAGGAAAAAGAATGCAATATTGCACATTACAAGCATTGAAAGTAATCCTGTGTCATTATCAAATTGATTGATATTATCAGATCTTATTGCAATTAACAGAATTCCAATGACTGTCATATAAGACATTTCAACCAGAAAATTAAGTTGTGTCCTAAGGCTAATTTCTCTTTGAATGTCCAC
>Ga0172367_10006072_pt1 | contig 14378 bp, 11 predicted proteins | sample Lak10m_FD_114542 | JGI IMG/M metagenome (GOLD analysis project Ga0172367, IMG submission 114542) | Freshwater microbial communities from Kabuno Bay, South-Kivu, Congo - kab_022012_10m | ecosystem: Environmental > Aquatic > Freshwater > Lake | place: Democratic Republic of the Congo: South-Kivu... | reverse complement strand
CGCGCGCCTCATGGGACTCGATGAGCGCGCGCATCTGGATCACGGCGGACACGCACTTCACGCACACCGAGGCGATCGGTCTCTTTGCGCGTCCCGTTGCAGCGGGCGATGTGAAGGGCATGGATGATCTGCTCATCGAACGCATCAACGACCGCGTGGGCGCACGCGACCGCCTGATCCACTTGGGCGATTTCCTCGGTCCGCGCGATTGGAAGAACGAGGGATGCGACCAGACCCGTGCCGACGCGCACGCGCTGCGTGAACGCATCCGCTGCAAGCATGTCGAACTGGTTCGCGGCAATCATGACCCTACGCCAAAGCGTCTGCGTGGGCTCTTTGAGGATGTGCATCAGATGCTCTCGATCAAGGGCTGGAGCGGCGGGCCCGAGCGCATCGTGTGTTGCCACTATCCGCTGCGGACATGGCAGGGCATCTTTCATGGTGCGTTCCACCTGTATGGCCACGCGCACGGCGCCATGCCGCAGCATGGTCGCAGTTGTGATGCGGGAGTCGACTGCTGGGACTACGGTCCCGTCCTGCTCGACGAGATCATTGGCGGGCTCGCACAGTTCGCGCCGCCGTCGCTCGAGAGAGTCGCGCCGCGCGCGCAACCGATGCGCACGCCCCGAAGCGGCCTCGTCGAGCGCCGCTAGCATTCGCTCATCATGATGGATCCGTCCAAGCTTTCCCCGCGCCCCCGATTGTGGCGCATCGTGCCCTGTGTGGCGATGTTCGCACTGGCGTCGGCGACGGGTTGTGTGTCGGACGATCCGATGAACACGACCGGCGGATCGTCGCGGCTCTCGCAAGCGGCGAACAACTCATCGCAGTACACGGGCTCGTGGGATCTGCAGACGACGAACATGGATGAACGCTGGAGCGAAGATCCCACCGTCATGGAACCGGACTACCCCTACGCGGGGTTGCAGCCGGGCTTCGGCTCGTCGGCGTTCACGCAGTACGGTTCTTGATGCGCGAGGGATGAACCGCGGCGCGCCGCGTTAGCGAGTGACCTTACGCACCTTGCCAGATGCCGCTGGCATCTCCGTGGGATTCATCCCAGGTCGCCACACGCGATAGGACCACTCTTCGCTGTCCGCACGCTCGAGAGCGCTGCGCCAACCATCCGCCCACACGATGGTCGCCACACCATTTTCAACACGCCAAAGTCCCGGGTCGTATGCCTCGCAGGTCTTCATCGCCATGCCGTCCGAGCGCAGCGCCATCGTGACTTCGTAGTGCGTGGTCTCGCCTCCGCCTGGTACGGTCCAAACTCCCACGAACGGCAGTCGATCACCCGTCACCTTGACCGCGCTGCCTTCGTTCGCAGGCTGATCCTGCGAGCCTGTTCCCGGCGCGAGCCTCGGCGGATAGCCGACCTTTCGGTGACCGAGCGCGCTCCGCGAAATCAGGTCTCGCCAACCGCTGCCATAACGAATGTCGACGCAGCCATTCACGAGCTCCCATCGACCGCGCTCACCCTTCGCGCCATCGGGCCCCTTCCAATAGGTATCCACTGCAGATCCATCCGGGGCGACAATGACATTGAAGAGTTCGTTGTCACTGTCGGTGATACTCCAGGTGCCCACCGCCTCTTCGCGCGACATGCCGCCTGCCGCAGGCATACTGCGCGTCCCGCTCGTGGCGCAGCCGACGACCAACGGGGAAGCGGCCGCAAGCAGCACACTCACTGTGATGAGCGAGCGCGGGAATCGAAAGACGCGACCTTGTTTCATACGAGGAACGCTACCACGCGACAGTTCTTACTATGACGCCATGGCACGGCAGCGCGCACTGGTTGGAGTCATCATGGGCTCTCGAAGCGACTGGGAAACCATGCGTCATGCATGTGAGATGCTTGCGATGCTTCGTATCCCTCATGAGCAGTCGGTCGTGAGTGCGCACCGAACGCCCGCGCGGCTCTTTCGCTACGCGGACGCTGCACGCGCGCGTGGCATCCGAGTGATCATCGCAGGCGCCGGTGGCGCGGCGCATCTGCCCGGCATGACGGCGAGCCGTTGCCCGCTGCCGGTGCTCGGCGTGCCCGTCGAGAGCAAGGCGCTCCGCGGGCTCGACTCGCTGCTGTCGATCGCGCAGATGCCCGCGGGCATTCCTGTTGGAACGCTTGCGATCGGCAAGGCAGGCGCTGTGAACGCCGCGCTGCTCGCTGCAGCGATCCTTGCGCTGAGTGACGCGCGCATTCGTGCGGCGCTCGATGCATTCCGTGTTGCGCAGACGGAGGCGGTACTCGCCCACACTGATCCAGCCGTCCAAGTTCCGGCGCGAAAGGTGCGCCCAAAGAGGAAGTCGACGAGTGTGGCGCGGCGAAAGGCCTCGCGGTGAAAGTCGGGATCGTGGGAGGCGGACAACTTGGGCGAATGCTCGGGCTCGCGGGCGTTCCCCTGGGCATGCAGTTTCGATTTCTTGAGCCCGCCGCGGATTGCCCCGCATCACGACTCGGCGAGATCATCCGCACGCCTTACGACGATCCCGAGGGGCTTGAACGCTTCGCGCAAGACCTCGGTTTTGCGACATACGAGTTCGAAAATGTGCCAGTGCACACGGCGCGGTGGCTTGAAGAGCGCGTCGCACTCGCGCCGAACTCGCGCGCACTCGAAGTGGCGCAGGATCGCATCCGAGAGAAGACCACGCTGCGCGATCTCGGCGTTCCTGTGCAGGCGTTCGCATCGATCGCCAGCGCGAGCGAGATCGCCGCTGCCATCGAGCGCGTCGGTTTGCCCGCTGTCTTGAAGACGCGCCGCATGGGCTATGACGGGAAGGGCCAGCGCGTGCTGCAAGGAATCGGGGATGCCGCCGCAAGCGTGCAGGAAGCTTGGGATGCGCTCGGACGCGTGCCATGCATCCTCGAGGCGTTCGTGCCATTCGTCGCGGAGGTCTCGCAAGTCGCCGTGCGCGCTCGCCGAGCAGGTGGCGGCGCGCACCACGCGTTCTGGCCACTCACGCAGAATGAGCATCGAAATGGCATTCTTTGGAAGAGCGAAACGCCCGCACCCTGCGACCCCAACGGTGCGCTTGCAGCCGCTGCGCGCGCACATGTGGAGCGACTGATGGACGAACTGGACTATGTCGGCGTGATCGCCGTCGAGTTCTTTGTGGCGAACGGAACGCTCGTGGCAAACGAGATCGCCCCACGCGTGCACAACTCTGGCCATTGGACGATCGATGGCGCCGAGACCAGTCAGTTCGAGAATCACCTGCGTGCAGTGACGGGTTTGCCGCTCGGGTCGACTGCAGCGCGTGGCACGAGCGTCATGCTCAACCTCGTCGGGAAGTTGCCGTTGTCGTCACGCGTGCTTGCGCAGTCGGGCGCTCATTTGCACCTGTACGGCAAGAGCGCACGCGCAGGGCGCAAGGTTGGTCACATCACGCTGACTGGGCGAGACCCTGATGCACTGAAGCAGTCTGTCGCCGAACTCGCGGCGGTGCTGCCGTGGGATGCGTCAGACGCATCGCCTCCTGTTCGAGACGCCCGCGCGCGATCGTGAGCGCATCGGCGCTGATGTCGATGCCCAGCGCGCGTCGTCCGCTCCGGACTGCGGCCACGAGGGTTGTTCCGCTGCCGCACGTTGGATCCACGACGAGTCCGCCAGGTCGGCAGCATGCTCGCACGAGCACATCCAACAGTGCGAGCGGCTTCTGCGTGGGCCACCCCGTTCGTTCGATCGCCATGTTGTTGAGTGCTGCGATGTCGAGCACATCCGTGGCCTTCTTCGTGCGACCGCGCAGACGCGCGCTGCGTGCAGGAACGCGCGGCGCTTCAAACCAGTAGTCCGTGCTCCGCCCGTACAGCAGTATGTCATCGTGCTTGCGAGCGAATGACCGCGGACCTGAACCACCGAGCCCATACGACCACACAAGGTGATTCACAAAGCAGTGGGCACCAAAGATCTCATCCAGGAGGAAACGCGCATGATGACTCGTTCGCCAATCGACATGCAGCAGGAGCGAACCGTCCATCGCCAGCGCGTGGTGTGCTGCGCGCAATCGCGGTTCCATGAACGCACGCCACGCACCGACATCGTCAAATCGGTCGGCGAACGCGAGTCCGCCTCGCCCCTGCCGACGCAGCCCAGTGTTGAAGGGCGGATCGCTGTAGATCAGCGATGCGTCTCCCGCCGGAAGCGCAGTGAGCGCGGCAAGGCAATCAGCCTGCTCGAGCCGCCACGCGGGCGATTGGTCCGTCATGGGATGCTCAGGATGCTTCGGCGCGCGGATGGGCTCGGTCATACGCCTGCCGCATACGAGCCGTCGTCAGATGCGTGTACACCTGCGTGCTCGACAGCGACTGGTGTCCGAGGAGTTCCTGCACCGCACGCAGATCCGCTCCGTTGTCGAGCAGATGCGTGGCGAACGAGTGACGAATGGTGTGCGGTGAAATGTCCGGGTCAAGCCCTGCGATCTTGAGATACTTCGACACCTTTCGCCGCACCGAGCGGCTCGACAGGCGCGAGCCAAGCTTGTTCACAAAGAGCGCGTTTTCCGCACCCATCGGCACCTTTTCCGACTCCGCCCGCAGGATGTAGCGCGCCACGGAACCGAGCGCGTGCGAGCCAACGGGCACGGCGCGTTCACGGCGTCCCTTGCCCTTCACCTTCAGCAGACCTGCCTCAAGATCGAGATCACCGCGGTTGATCGCCACGACCTCGCTGACGCGGATGCCCGTGGAGTAGAGCATCTCAAGGATCGCGCGGTCTCGCGCACCGAGCATGTCGCTATCGCTCGGCGCGGCAAGAAGCTTCTCGACTTGGTCGACCGTGATCGCCTTCGGCAAGCGGCGCGCCTGCTTGGGCGTCTTGACGAGCGTCATCGGATTGTTGGCGGTGAACCCAGCCTTTTCCATCCACTTATGGAACGACCGCAGCGTGGCGATCTTTCGCGCGGTGGTCGCCGCGGAGTACTTCTGCTCAGCAAGGTGAGCGAGGAATCCGCGGATCGAATCGATGTTGGTGCTGAGGATGTGCCCGCACACGGTGTCGAGCGCTGAACCGTCGCGCCGCTCGGTCACCTGCTTCTCGCGCGCATCATCAACCTTCAGGTCGTGCTCGGCAACGAGGAAGTCCGCGAACTGTCGGAGATCGAGCCCATAACAGCGCGATGTGTATGGGCTGAAGCGTCGTTCGTCGATGAGATAGGAGAGGAACCTGTCGATCAGTGGAACCGTCGCACTCATTCTGTTGCCCTTTGCTTTGCGCCAACTGCGTCGGACCCGCCTCGTGCGGACCCTCTGCGACTGCGTTGGCGGGGACAGAACGCTCTGCCCGCCCCCAACGGATGCATTTATCGGCGTTCCGTGCGCTTGACAATAATGTTCGTCCGATAAAGGGAAACGCAGCAGAAAACCTGGGGAATCCACGATGTTTGTCGGCAGGCGGCGAGCGGACGAACGGCGGCGCCGGCCCAAAAGCTTCGCCCGACGGCGGCAGCGGGTTGGCGACGGTGGCTCGGTACACTCGTCCATCCGCCACACGGCCTCTCGATTGCGTAGCTCAGCTGGTAGAGCAAGTGGCTTTTAACCTCTAGGTCCTGGGTTCGATCCCCAGCGCAATCACTCCCCCTTCCCGACCCGCAGCGCCCCATGTTTGTTCTGCACGCCAACTGGGCTGGTTCCGCTTTGCACGTTTGGGGCGAATCCGTGGACGCTGCCCGCAGCGGAAAGAGCGCCACACGCTCACCTGCGCATCCGTGGGGTGCGGCGCAGAGTGATTTGTCGAAGGCGCTCGATGCAGTGAAGGCAGGGCTCGGCTCTGGCACACCCGACACACTTCGACTGATGCTTCCCCACCTCACGGGTGCGCAGTCGCAGGTGCTGCCATCAAGCAAGTTGGCTGCTCTGCTCGGCCGCGTCAATGACGATTCACAGTCGCTGACGCTCGAGCCATGCACAGTGCCGAGCCTCCGCGTTGCCGCACCGCACGCGCTTGATCGCCTCCTGACACTGCGCGATGCGATTGCCGCTTCAAGTGGCGTGATCGTCGCCGGCCATGACCTCGAGTGGTGGTATGCACTTGCGGACTTCAGCGTGAACGCAGTCGCGGATCAACGAGTCGTGCCGACCGTGATTCAGGGACAGAGCGGTTCGTTCCGTGGGCAGTGGCGACCGTGGCTGAATGACGGCGACACGAACGAGTCCATAGCGGATTTCATCGCGAGCATGCCGGCGGTGGTGCGTGCCATCGACGGTGCGGATGGCCAGGCGTGGCCCATCGTCGACGGGTTTCTTTCCGCAGCGACCGACTCGCTGGTGCGGGACTCGCTCGTGGCGGAGGCCTACGAGGAGTCGATCGAGGAATGTGACCCAGCCGCAGATCCGCATGTTGCGTGGCTCTCCGGCTTGGTGCGTTCAACAGATGCGATCCGCGTCGGTCGTGGCGGAGCGTTCGATCTGCTTCGCGGGGCGCGTGGCTGGCTCGGGCTGCTCGACGACGCGCGCGAATCGCGTGCACTCTCGCTCGGACTTCGTCTCGAAGAGCCTGCACTCGATGCGGCGGACAATGGCATCGATGCGATGTGGCGCGTTCACTTCTCGCTCGTCGATTCTGAGACCAATGAAACAGTCATCGATGCATCCGCGCTCTTCCGCAGCGACAACGGACGGCGGCGCGGCGCGGCGCAGGCCCGCGACGAGGAACTGTCGGGAACGCTGCTGCAGGAACTCGCGCGCGCGAGCCGCATCTGGACCGAACTTGACGATGCACTCGAGGAGGAGTGCCCAACAGGAATTGATCTCGATACGCGCCGCGCCTATCAGTTCATGCGCGAGATTCGCCCCGTGCTGCTCGAAGCGGGATTCGTGGTCGAGATTCCGACATGGTGGGGCGAGTCGACAAGTCGCATCAACGCGCATCTCCTGATTGACTCACCGGATGAACTTCCGCCGATGATGTCCCATGGCGGACGCGGCGCTGCGCTTGGCGGCGGCCTGCAGTCGCTCGTGGGCTACCGCTGGCAAGTCACGCTTGGTTCGCAGATCGTTTCCGTGGACATGCTCGAACGCCTCGCCGCAAACAAGGCCCCGCTCGTTCGGATCGGCGGACAATGGATTGACCTGCGTCCCGAGGACATCGAGTCGGCGCTGCGTTTCCTGCGCGGCCACCCGGGCGGCACGATGACGCTGATCGAAGCGCTGCGTATGGCCAACGGCATCGACGGCCCGCCCGAAGCACTTCCCGTTGCGGGCATTCAGGCGACAGGCTGGGTGCGGCAACTCATCTCCGGCACCGACGCTTCGGAATCGTTCCAACTCGCGGAGGCGCCGGGAGCGTTCAAGGGAACGCTCCGTCCCTACCAACTTTCAGGACTCAGTTGGCTCGCCTTTCTTGATCGGCTCGGACTCGGCGGCTGCCTTGCCGACGACATGGGCTTGGGCAAGACCATTCAGCTGATCGCGCTGCTGCAACATGAACGCGCGGTCAGCGGTGGGCAGCCAGTCGGTCCGACGCTGCTGGTGACGCCGATGTCCGTGATGGGCAATTGGCGGCGCGAACTGCAGCGTTTTTCACCCGAACTTCGCGTGCACATCCAGCATGGGCTCGATCGGCCCGCGGGCGAGCAGCTGCGAAGTGCAGCCGAGTCCGCCGATGTTGTGCTGACCACGTATGCCATCACTGTGCGCGACAAGGATGACCTGCAACAGATCCCGTGGCGCCGTGTTGTGCTCGATGAGGCGCAGTACATCAAGAACCCGCCGACGAAGCAGACCGCCGCGATCCGCGCGATCCAGTCGCAGTCGCGGATTGCCCTCACGGGAACGCCCGTCGAGAACCGTCTCGCTGAGCTCTGGTCGATCCTCGAGTTCTGTTGCCCTGGGTATCTCGGCAGTCAACCAGACTTCCGTCGGCGATTCGCCGTTCCGATCGAACGCAATCGCGATCCGAAGTCGGGTGAACGCCTGCGCCATCTTGTTCGCCCGTTTGTGCTGCGTCGGCTGAAGACGGATCGGACTGTCATTTCCGATCTACCGCCGCTTGTGGAGGCGCGCCAACACATCACGCTGTCCGATGAACAGACTCGACTGTACGAACAGGTTGTGAAAACGATGCTGCAGCAGGTCGATCAGGCCGAGGGCATCCGGCGTCGCGGGCTCATTCTCAGCGCGCTCGTCAAACTGAAGCAGATCTGCAACCATCCAGCGCACTTTCTCGGCGAGGCTGCCCCGACGGCGCCAAAGGACAAGAAGGGTTCGGATGCTGTTGCGAAATCGGGAAGCAAGAAGTCCAGCAAGCGCGCCGCTGCGACGACACCCGAGCCACGAACAGACGAGACGCTTGACGCGATCGAGCCGCAGGATGATCTCGTCGGGCCAATCGTCCTGCCACCGGATGCGCTGCTGCCTGCGCGCAGCGGCAAGACGCAGCGACTCATGGAAATGCTCGAAGAGATCGTTGCTGCGGGTGACTCAGCGCTCGTGTTCACACAGTACCGAGCCATGGGTCACCTGCTTGTGGCGATGATCCGTCAGGTACTCGACGTGGATGCGCTCTTCCTGCACGGAGGCACACCTCAAGGCCGCCGCGACGAACTGGTCGAACGCTTCCAGCGCGGCGATGGCAGCACGCCCATCTTTGTGCTCAGCCTCAAGGCGGGCGGCGTCGGCCTCAATCTCACGGCCGCCAATCATGTGATCCACTTCGATCGCTGGTGGAATCCGGCGGTCGAGAATCAGGCGACGGATCGTGCGTTCCGCATCGGGCAGACGCGCACTGTGAATGTGCACAAGTATGTCTGCACGGGGACGCTTGAGGAACGCATCGACCAGATGATTGAGCAGAAGACGGAACTTGCGGCAAACATCATCGGCGCCGGCGACGCATGGCTGACGGAACTGTCGACGGGTCAGCTCAAGGACCTGCTCTCGCTGCGGCGCACAGGTATGGAGTGCGGTGAATGACGCAGCTTCCCGACCAAAGCCGGCAGCGCCAGCCGGAGAATCCACGCCGCGTCATCGGCGGCTTCCGCTTCAAGCGCAAGGGAGGCATCGAGAACTTCCCGTGGCACGCGGATCCGCTGCTTCGTTCGATCCTGACGGCTGCGACTCCCGAAGCGGCCGAGGAGGGAAACCGATACGCCGCCACAGGTCAGACCGCCACGATGATCGTGTCTGCGGGCAAGGTCGCAGCGGGCGTTCAAGGTCGTGCGTCGCGCCCTTATCAACTGGAGTTCCACTTCCGAACGTGGACACCAGAGGAATGGGAAAGCCTGATCACCGCGCTCAGCACGGAGGCGCTCTACTCCGCTCGCTTCCTTGTGGATGAAATGCCGCCTGGCGTTGCGACGCTCGCGCAGTCACTCTCGCTTGGCGCACCACTCGTGCCATCGAAGCCCGGCGGGAAAACCGCGAGTGATCCGCGCATCACCTGCACCTGTGGCGGACAGCAGCCATGCAAGCATGCAGTCGCTGCCATGCACATTCTTGTCGAGCGACTTGAGACCGAACCGCTTCTGCTGTTCACGCTGCGCGGCATGCCGCCCAAGCAGCTGATTGAACGCATTCAGGAACGACGCACGCTTTCGGCGCGCGGAGAGAGCCACGCCCATCCACTGCCGACCGCAGCGTCCGACCATTCGCTCACGCCCCCACTGATATCGCAGATGGAGGACTTCTGGCGACCTGGTCGCAGGCTGCACGACTACGCGGCGCGGCCTGCCCACGCGCATGTGCCACATGCGCTGCTGCGGCGGCTTGGCGCGAGTCCGCTCGGCGGCAAGTTCCCGCTCGTCGGGCTGCTCGCAAGCATCTACGACTCCGTGCGGACGCGCGGCCTCCGCACACGCGACAGCGATCCGACCAACGGCACCTGAACGCGCGCCACAACTACCATCGCCGCGTGGCGGTTCCAGCACATCCGACTCGTATCCGAAACGCAAGTGTCCGCACTGCGCGCGCGATCGCCGCGCAACTCGCTCCGGAACTTCGCCGTCATCGCAGTCTGCCGAGTGATGTCGCGGTCGCATGGGCGGGAAGCCGCCTGTGTGGCGCACTGCTCGGGCTGCAGGGCGTCGCAGGTGAGTCACGCGCCGAGGTGATCGACGACTGCGTGGACATTCTCGAGCCTGAACTGTGCGCCGCCTTCCGGGCAACTGGCTTGGGTGAACAACCGTCCAACGCGAAGGCGCGCCGCAGTGTCCGTTCACTGCTTGCTGCGCTACCCAAGATTCAACGGACGCTGATGCTTGATCTCCACGCGGCATACGAGCGTGATCCTGCCGCGACGAGTCGAACGGAGATTGCGCTGGCGTACCCCGGCATCCGCGCACTGTGCATCTACCGCATCGCTCACCACTTCCACCGACATGGCGTGCCGCTCGTGCCGCGCATTCTCACGGAGTCTGCGCATGCGTCGACTGGAATCGATATCCATCCCGGTGCAGAGATTGGTGCGGGATGCTTCATTGACCATGGCACAAGCGTCGTGATTGGTGAGACCACCGTGATCGGTCGCAACTGCACGCTGTATCAGGGGGTCACGCTCGGTGCGCGCCGCTTTGATCGTGCGAAGGACGGATCGATCCGCCGCGGATTGAAGCGGCATCCCACACTGCGCGATGGCGTGACGGTCTACGCGAACGCGACGATTCTCGGTGGCAGCACGATCATCGGAAGCGGATCAACGATCGCCGCGAGCGTGCTCGTGCAGGAGAGCGTGCCATCGCGTTCCGTGGTGCGTCCCGGCAAGAACGAGATCATTGTGGCACGCAGCGGGCGGACGCACGCTGCAAGCAAGAAGCGCGCCAAGTCGCCGACGCACTGAGTCGCCGACGCGCAGCTGCGATGCCTCGCAGAGGCGCTGAATGCTTCGCCTCGCGCGGCGTGCCCCGCGCGAGATCCGCCGCGCGCGACTTGAAATCAGTTCGTGCCTTGCGGAGGCGGAGGCGGTCGATTGCCACGACCGCCGCCAGGACCACCGCCTGGACCACCGCGACCATCAGGACCCCCGCGCATGTTGCGGAACACCGCCTCACGCTCCTCCTCGTCGATCACACCGTCCTTGTTCTTGTCCGCGGCCTTCGCGGCTTCCTGGAACTGCGGCGGCAAGTCGGAAATCTTCCCCGTACCGAACGCGCCTGCGTTACGCCCGCCATCACGGCCCTTCGGAAGTTGCTCCTGCTGCGTCGCCGTCAGAAGACCGCGCAACTGCTCGAGGTACTTCGTCCCCATCTTGCCGCGCTCATCCATCAGGTCGCCGACTGGGTCGCCCATACCTCCCATGAACCGTCCCATCATCATCGTGGGCGACATGGTTCCGGCCATGACACCAATCAAACGCTCTGACTCCTCGAGACGCTGCGCAGGTTCTTCCTTTCGCGTTGTTGCGACAATCTTTTCGTTCATCGCACGCAGTTGCCCCTCGTACTCCGCCTGCAGCGCGGTCACAGCCGTGCGCTGCTCGGGAGTGAGATCCGCCAACTGCAGCGCTTTCTCGAACGCCTCCGAGGAACGCGTCGCACGGAAGACGCGGCGATACGCCGAAAGCAAGGCCGCCTTCTTGAACTTTGCACCCTCCTCGGGCGACATCGAATCGGCGATCTGCGTGATGAAACGGTCATTTACATCACGAACGCTCTTGCGCAGCGCGATCTGTCGCTCCGCCATCGCTCGCGCTGCATCGGCGTTGCCATCGAGCGTCACTCGCATCATCTTCGGCTCGCTCTGCTCGATGAACGAATCCCGCGCCACCAGCGCGGAGTCCAGCTCCACCTCGTACAAATCCAAGATCTTCGCCGAGCCGTCGATCGAAGGCTGCGACAGTTCCGCCTCATCGATCACCAAGAACAGGTTGGTGCCCTCGCCCGAGAGCGCCGCGTTTCCCATCGTCTTTTCACGGCGAAGGAACCGCTCGAACCTGGGAAAGTTGCTCTTCTGCGCATCCGTGAGGAGCAGTTCGATCGACGAGACGACCTCCTTGCGCATACGCACCTTCTCGGCGGTCCATCGGTTCACTTCTGCCACGATTTCTTCAAGGATCGCCTTGGTTTCCAGATCAGCGCCCGTCGCCTTGCGCTCTTCCATCATCTCGTTGCCGACCTTCTCCATCCGTTGGCGCCAGAACGCGCGCCGCGCCTCTTCGGTCAGTGGTGCACCGCTCTCGATCTCCATTTGCTCGAGATCGGTCTCGATCGACTCGCGGATTCCGCGCATTCGCTCGCGCATATCTCCCTGCATGAAAGTCTGGAACATGCGCATGCCCGCTTCCTGAATCTTGCCCTGCGACTCCTCCGCCGCAGGACCAAACGCCAGGTCGTAGTCGTTCACCAGTGACTCGACCACTTCCATCTGCTGATCATCAAAGTTGAGTTGCTCGCGAAAGAGCGGCACATCGCGGCGCATGAAGTCGGGCTGGAATCTGGTCATGAATGAGGCGAACGCTCCCATGCCTCGGCCACCGCCTCCACCCCAACCGCCGCCACCCCAACCGCCACGCCGTTCGCCGCCGCCTTCACGCCCACCTCGCTCGCCACCTCGCTCGCCCTGCGGCTGTGCGGGACGATCGCTCGCCCCTGCACCCTGCGGAGCAGTCGGCACGGCGGGCACCTGTGCAGCGGCGTTCAAGGCAAACAGCGCGGCTGAGCCAAGACAGAGAAGCACGGAACAGGCACGGGCGGACTTGATGGAAGTGTTGGGCATGGGTTGCTCCGATCAGAACGGTCTCTGCCACGCCACCGAGGCGGGCAATATGGGGGAATCGTGGAAAGAAAATGAATGATACGGCGGCGCAACATCTGACACAGCGGCTGCGCAAAGAAAGTCTGCCGCTCGTCAAGCGCTTGGGACGGTGCTTTCTGCTGTTCCAGTGAACAACCGCACAAGCTTTCGGCGAGCGATTCAGTCGCCTGCAACAATCTTGAAAATCATCCCAGGACCGTCGGCTCCTGGCGCCGTTCCGCAAACGAAGAGCGTTCCATCATTTGCCTCACCGAAACTCGCGGGGCAGAAGCCTCGCTTCGTCACCACGACCTTTGGCTGTGCCTTGAGAACACCGCCCTCTGCACGCAGTCCCCAAAAGGTTCCAAACGCATAGTCCGCGTAGAGATAAACGCCCACAAGCGCCGGGTACTCGCTGCCTCGGTACACAAATCCACCGGTGACCGAGACGCCCTCCTTGTGCGGGTACTCGACCAGCGGTTCGATGAAGCGGTCACTTCCCTCGCTTGCGTCGGGAACTCCGTTCGTCGGATGGAATCCCTCACGCGGACGCCATCCGTAGTTGCCGCCCTTCACGATGATGTCGATCTCCTCCCAAGCATTCTGTCCGACATCGCCTGCGTACAACTCGCCCGTCTTGCGATCGAAGGACATGCGCCACACGTTGCGAAGTCCGTAGGCATAGATCTCGGATCGCGCTCCCTGCTTCCCCACAAAGGGATTGTCGCTCGGGACTGAGTACAGCTTGCCATCCGTGGCGCGGTCCACATCGATTCGCATGATGCAGCCGAGCAGCGTCTCCGTGTTCTGCCCGTTCCCCCACGGATCGTTGCCAGAACCTCCATCGCCACTCGACACATACAGCATCCCATCGGGTCCGAACAACACGGTGCCACCATTGTGGTTCCACTCTGGATCTTCGACGGTCAGCAGAACTTCATGTGTGGCAGGGTCGATCGTGCCGTCGGCCGCCATCGTGAGCCGCGCGAGCACCTCGCGCGCGGGATCCTTGCCGCTCTTGCGCGCCGTGTACCAGACGAATACATGGCGAGTCTGTGCGAACTTCGGATGAAACGCGAGCGAAAGAAGCCCTTGTTCGTTGTACTTGTCGTGAACGGGTCCAGTCAAATCGAGCACCACCTTGCCCTCGTGCTCAGAGTTCGAGAGATCGAGTTCCACCACGCGCCCCGCCTGCTCGACCGCGTACACCAGACTCGGCGAGTCGGGTCGTGCGACCACCTGCACCGGGCGCGTGAGCTTGGCCTTGGGCCAGAGCCTCTGCAAGCGGATCTTGGGAACATCGGCGATCTCCGCGCTCGAGGCACTTTGCTTCGGATCGATGGCAGCCCGCTGCGTTGCACGCGACTGCGCCTCGGACACGGAGAGCGTCAGCGCAAGGATCACAGCGGTGGAAGTTGCAAGCAGCATGCGGCAAAGTGTAGGCGCCACTGATGCAGAGCCTGCGGCGTATTCTGCCCCCGTGCAAAGCATCCTTGCCATTCTTCTGGGTTGCACTTCTGCGCTCAGTGCCGCAGCAATTGTTCGCCCACCCTCTGCAAATGACGCAATCAGCACGACGACAGCGCACGATGACGATGATGACAAGCGAGTCATTGCCCCGCCGAAGAAGGACTCGTTTCACAAGATCTTCAATGGCACCGATCTGATCGGTTGGCAAGGCGACACGAGCGGTTACACCGTCGCCAACGGCGAACTG
>Ga0172367_10006070_pt1 | contig 14378 bp, 11 predicted proteins | sample Lak10m_FD_114542 | JGI IMG/M metagenome (GOLD analysis project Ga0172367, IMG submission 114542) | Freshwater microbial communities from Kabuno Bay, South-Kivu, Congo - kab_022012_10m | ecosystem: Environmental > Aquatic > Freshwater > Lake | place: Democratic Republic of the Congo: South-Kivu... | reverse complement strand
CGAGATGAGCGAGTCGTTCAAGCCCGCGAACCCGACCGGCGGCGACGGCGTGTATCGCCGCAGCCTCTACACGAACTGGAAACGCACCGGCCCGCCGCCCGCGCTGCTGGCCTTCGACGCCCCGCGCCGCGCCGTCTGCACCGCGAAGCGCGAGCGCACCGACTCGCCGCTCCAAGCGCTCATCCTCCTGAACGGCACGCAATACTTCGAAGCCGCGCGCGTGCTGGGCGAGTCCCTCCACCGCGACGCAAAGGGCGACGTGCCCGCGATGATTGAAGCCGGCTTCCTCCGCTGCCTCAGCCGCAAGCCGGACGCGCGCGAGCAGGCCATCCTGCAACAACTCCACCGCGAGCAGTTGAACCACTTCAAGGCGAAGCCAGCCGAGGCGGAGAGCCTGTTGAAGACTGGAAACGCCAAGCGCGATGAGAAGATTCCCGCGCCCGAAGCCGCCGCTGCGACCGTGCTGGCGCAGGCGCTGCTCAACCACGATGCGTGCGTGGTGAAGCGGTGAGCGGGGAAAGTGATTAGTAATTAGTGATTAGTTTATGACGAAGAACACGACAGGGCCGGGGAAGACGAACGGGTTGCCGTTTGCGCGGGGGTTTTGGGAGCTAGTGGCGTATCAGCGGGCGCGGGCGTTGCAACGGCGGGTGTTTGAACTGTCAAAGAAGTTTCCGCGTGAGGAGATGTTTTCGCTGACGGACCAGGCGCGCAGGGCGGCGCGCTCCATCGGGGCGCAGATTGCCGAGGCGTGGGGCAAGCGCGACTACGAAAAGCACTTCGTCAGCAAGCTCAGTGACGCGGTGAGCGAGTGCAACGAAACGCAGCACTGGACCATCAGCGCCGTGGACGACGGCTATCTCACGCGCGATGAGGGTCGCGAAGTCTGGAACCTCTGCCTCGAAATCGGCCGCCTCCTCACTTCCATGACCGAACGCTCCGACGAATTCTGCCAAGACGCCGCCAACCCCCGCCTCCGCGAACCAAGCCCCGAGTTTTTCTGCGACACCCCCTTGCCTTGGGCCGACTAATTACTAATCACTAATTACTATGCTTCCCTTCAACCGCCGCCAGTTCCTCAACCGCTTCGGCGCGGGACTTGGCGGCGCGGCTTTGGCCGAGATGCTTTCCTCGAACGTCACCGCCGCGCCGACCGCCGAGCGCGGCGTCCTCGGCACGACGCACTTCGCGCCGAAAGCCAAGCGCATCATCTACCTGTTCATGTCGGGCGCGCCGTCGCAGCTCGACTTGTTTGATTACAAGCCGCTGCTGAACCAGCGGCACGGCGAGCAATTGCCCGATTCCGTGCGCGGCGGGCAGCGGCTCACGGGCATGTCGGGCAACCAGTCGTCCATTCCGCTCGTGGGTTCGCCGTTCAAGTTCGCGAAGCACGGGCGCGCGGGCACGGAGTTCAGTGAGCTGCTGCCGCACACGGCGGGCATCGCGGACGACCTGTGCGTGGTGCGCTCGATGTTCACCGAGGCCATCAACCACGGGCCCGGCGTGACCTTCCTCCAGACCGGCACGCAAATCGCCGGGCGGCCGAGCTTCGGCGCGTGGTTGAGCTACGGGCTGGGGCAGGAGAACGCGAACCTGCCGTCGTTCGTCGTGCTCATCACGAAGGGCAAGGGCGGCCAGCCGCTCGGCGCGCACCTGTGGGGCAGCGGCTTTTTGCCGACGAAGCATCAAGGCGTGCTGCTGCGCGCCGCGAAGGACGCGGTGCTTTACCTGAACAACCCCGCCGGCGTGAGCGAGGAGAGCCGTCGCCTGCTGCTGGATCGGTTGCGCGAGCTGCACGAGCACCAGCTCGTGGGCACGCCGGACGCGGAGATTCAGAGTCGGATAGACAACTACGAGATGGCGTTTCGGATGCAGTTCAGCATCCCGGACGCGACCGATGTTTCGCAGGAACCCACCCACATCCTCGACAGCTACGGGCCGGACGTGAAGACGCCCGGGACGTTCGCCGCGAACTGCCTGCTCGCGCGCCGGCTGGCCGAGCGCGGCGTGCGCTTCATCCAGTTGTATCATCAAGACTGGGACCACCACGGCGGCCTGCCCGGCGCGCTGCCGCGCTTGTGCAAGGAAACCGATCAGCCCGCCGCCGCGCTGGTGAGCGATTTGAAGCGGCGCGGCCTGCTCGAAGACACGCTCGTGGTCTGGGGCGGCGAGTTCGGTCGCACGAACTATTGCCAGGGGAAAATCTCCGCGAACTTCGGGCGCGACCATCACCCGCGCTGCTTCAGCGTGTGGCTGGCCGGCGGTGGCGTGAAGACCGGCACGACCTACGGCGAGACCTGCGAGTTTGGCTACAACATCGTCCGCGACGGCGTGAGCGTGCATGACCTGCAAACGACCTTGCTCCACCAGCTCGGCATTGACCACGAGCGCCTCACCTACAAGTTCCAAGGCCGCCGCTACCGCCTGACAGACGTGCATGGGGAACTGGTGAGGGGCTTGGTGGCGTAGGCGACGCCTGATGGCGGTTCTGAGAACGTCGCGCCAGTCTCGCGCCCGCCGGCCGCCTATTTCTTCCCAACCGGTGCGCCGGACATGAAGTAGGCAAGCAAGTCCTTCACCTGCTGCTCGCTCAGGGCGTCGAGCAGGCCCTCGGGCATGAGGGAGGTGTGGCTGGCTTGCATGGTCTTCACGTCGGTGCGGGCCAGCGAGTGCTTGTTGCCGGCGATGTCCAGCACCACGACGTGCTGGCCGTTGATCTCCGTGATGAGGCCGCCGAACGCCTGCCCGTCGTGGGTCTCGATGTTGAACCCGATGAACTCCTCCCGAATGGCCAGGCTCGGGTCCACGATGGCGGGCAGGATGAAGTCGAGATTGTCGCGCTCGTAGCCGGTGAGGTCAGGGCCGATCTTGCCGCCTTCCTTGTTGAGCGTGTGGCAGACGGCGCAGGCGAGCTTGAAGACTTCGCGGCCGGCCTTCATGTCGCCCTTGCCGCTGGCGAGGAGCTTCCTCACCTTCGCAATCTGCGCCTCCTTTTCCTCGCTCGTCTTGTTCAGGCGGCCCCAGTGCTTCTTGATGAGCGCGTCGCTGGCGGCGTCCTTGAACGCGGTGATGGCGAGGAGGTTCGCGATGGAAATCTGCTCCTTCTTGAGCTGGCCCTCGTCCACGGCGGCGAGGAGGCGGCGCGACCAGTCGGGCCGGCTGGCGAGCGCGGCTTGCGCGGTGTCGCGGAGCTTGCCGCTGAAGCCGGGATAAAGGTCGAGCAGCTCGCGGGCAATGTCCGGCGAGGCGAAGCGCTGGAGGGCGTTGACCAAGTCGAGGCGAAGCGCGGCGCTCTTCTCGAAGCGGAGCAGCTTGAGAAAGGTCGGCACGGCGGCTTCAACACGGCGCTCGGCGAGGAGCGTGATGGTCTTGCGGCGGTCGGCCTCGGGGACTTTCGGGTCGCTGATGCGCGCGAGCGCGGCCTGCGCGGCGGGCGCGTGGCCGAGGCGCACGGCGAAGCTGATGAGCGTGGGCGTGGGCGGTCGGCTGGCCCAGAGGTCGGCGACCTTCTTCGAGAGCGCGGCGGGCACGGACTTCACCGGGTCGCCTTGCAAGCCAGCTTCCATGCCGCGCACGAGTTCGTCCACGTCGGCGGGCGAGGGCGCGAGGGCGAAGAGTTTGGCGGCGGTTCCGAGATTCGCGTCGGTGCGTTCGGCGGTGAAGCGCTGCCCCAGACGTGCGATGATGAACTTCTGCACGATGGGCGCGTGCCAGAAGGTGCTGTCCTCCAACATGCGGAGAATCGCGTCGCGGTCGGAGATGCACTTGCTCTCAACGGCCCACCAGAGCAGCAGGGGAACGTGCTTGTCGGTCACGTCCTCGCTGCGCAGGAGCAGTTCGCGCGTGATGGGCAAGGCGTCCTTGCCCGGCAGCCGCGTGACGCTGCTGGCGAGCTGCGCGCGGACCTCGGCGGCGGGTTCGGATTTAGCGGTGGCAAGCAGCGCGGTCTGCTGCGCGGTTGTGACGCGCTTGCGGTCGCCGAGCAGGCGGATGGTCCAGTAGCGGACCATTTCGTTCGGGTGCTTGAGCGTTTGCAGGGCGAAGGCGTCATCGAAGCCACCGCTGGCGTTCACGGCCCAGAATGCTTCCAAGGCAAAGTGATTAGTAATTAGTGATTGAGTGTTTAGTGGGGCGGCGGGCGCACGGCCGCTCTCGGACTTACCACTAATTACTTTCTTACTAATTACTTCCCCGCTCCAAACGGCCTCTTTCAAGCGCGGCACCAGCGTCTTGTCCCCCCGATCCCACAGCACGCGCAGCGCAGTCTGGCGATGCCACTTGTTCGGGTGCGAGAGGAGCTTGATGAGTTCGTCGCCGGAGAGCTTGGAGAAATCCATCTTGTCCCAGCCCACCTTTGTGCCGGTCGCCGAGAGGCGATAGACGCGACCGGACTCCTTGTCCCATGTGTCGCGCGGGTCGAGGTGGCTGAGGCGGCTGTCGCACCAGTCGGCGAAGTAAATCGCGCCGTCGGGGCCGGTCTTCATGTCCACGGGACGGAACCAGCGGTTGCTGGAGAGCACGCTCGTCTCGATGTCGGCGGTCTGGAAGGAGGACGTGTCGCGCGCGACCTTGCTGGCCATCACGCGGCTCGTGAGCGCCATGCCCACGACGATGTGGCCCTCGTATTGCGGGATCGCGCCGCCCTCGTAGTAGAGCATCGCCTGCGGAAAGCGCGGCTCGTAGCCCTTGTGCGCCATGTGCTCGAACCAGCCGAAGCGATACGGGCTCATCGCGGGGCCGTGCTTGGACCAGCCCTTGATGTAGAGCGCGCCCTGCGCGTAGTGCAGGCCGCGCGTCTGGCCGTAGTTCGAGCCAGAGAAGACACGGCCCTGCGCATCGAACTCCAGGCTGAAGGTGTTGCCACCGCCTTCCGCGAAGACTTCAAACTCCTCGGTCACGGGATGAAACCGCCAGATGGCCTGGCCGAGGAACTTCACGCCCTTGATTTCCGCCGTGCAGGTGCTGCCGTGCGCGCCGTAAAGCCAGCCGTCCGGCCCCCACGCCAGCGAGTTCGCGCCGCTGTGCGTGTCCTCGAGGCCGAAGCCGGAGAGCTTCACGACGGGCGGGCCGTCGGGGATGTCGTCGCGGTTTTTGTCCGGGTAGAAGAGGAGGTAAGGCGGGTTCAACACCCACACGCCGCCGCGCCCAGTGACGACGCTGCGCGCGATGTTCAGGTCGCTGACAAAGTCCTTCGCCTTGTCGAACACGCCGTCGCCGTTGGTGTCTTCGAGGATGGTGATGCGGTCCGCGCCCTTGAAATGGTTCGGCGGCGGCGGCGGGACCTTGTCGTAAATGGCCCGCAGATACTGGTCATACTTCGTGACCTTCAGCCCGGCGGGGAACGGGTATTGGAGATACTGCACGACCCAGAGGCGGCCGCGCTCATCGAAGTGGAAGTTCAGCGGCTGACGGACCATCGGCTCCGTGGCGGCGAGGTCCCAGCGCAGACCGGGCGCGACGTTGAACTGCTTGAGCGCCTCGGCGGGCGTGGGCCGCGCGGAGCCGTCCTGGAGCATGCCGCCGCCCTTGAAGCGCTTCACGAACTCGGCCATCTCCGGCGTGAAGCGCGGGTCCGGCGGGGCATCAGCGGCACGGGGCGAGAGGGTAGAGCAGAGAAGAGAGAGGATAGCTAAGACCGCGCGGCGGGAGCTAAAGAGAAGTTTCATGGGCGAGGTGCGCATTTGTGATACCGGCGTTCGACGTGCGGGGCAAGGTGGGTGTTCGCCGTGGCAGTGCCGGCGACTTGAGGTCGCCGTGTTGCACGTCCGATGCCAACAGACGGCGGCTGCAAGCCGCCGGCACTGTGGAGTGCGGTGACTTGTCACCGCTTTGGCCGCTTGGCCGACTTGTCGGCCAAGCAGAGCCGCGTTCTAGCGGCTCGACGAACATCGAATGCGTGCTTGCGCAAGACGGCGACAAGTCGCCTGCGGGAAAGCGGCGAGAACTCGCCGCGCTCCAAAGCCACGCGGGCAAGGCTGCCCGCGCTACGCATCACTTCGCGTCCTCCACCGGCTCCAGCTTCGCGATGGCCGCCATGAGCTGGTCGGCGATTTCCTGGTAAATCGCCTTCAGGCGCGGCTTGGGGCAGGTCTTGGCTTCCTCGCGCAGCGCCTTGAAGTCCATCGGCTCGCCATACTTCACCATCACGCGGCGCGGGCGCGGGAATTTCTTGTCGCGGCTCCACGCCTCGAAGGTGCCGAAGACGCGCACGGGCACCACGGGTGCGTCGGACTTGATGACGGTCAGCCCAATGCCCGCGCGGGCGGGCTGCAACTGGCCGTCGCTGGTGCGCGTGCCTTCGGGAAAGAGAATGACCGCGCCGCCATCGTGCAGCCGGTCGAGGATGCCCTTCAAGCCCGCCGCGCCCGCGCCATCGCGGTCCACGGGCACGACATTGAGCCCGCGCAGATACGCGCCGAAGCCGGGGAAGCGGAACAGCGTGTCGCGCGCGAGGTAGTTGATGGCGCGTGGCAGCCCGCTGCCGATGAGCGGCGGGTCGAGGTAGCTGGCGTGGTTCGCCGCGAGGATGACCGGGCCGGTGGGCGGAACGCGCTCCGGGTTGAAGACCCGCCAGCGATGCCAGAGCGCGTAGTAGGCGCGCGCGGCAATCCACGTGAGGCGATAGACGGGCTTCATACGCAAGACGAAGCTCCAAGGCGAATCCAAGTCGAACTAAAGGAAGAGCAAGCTCCCTCTCCCTTTGCGAAGCAAGGGGAGAGGGCCGGGGTGAGGGGTAGCCGGCGGCGGCGTTGGTGGCCCCACCCCTCATCCGGCCTGCGGCCACCTTCTCCCCTCCTCCGAGGAAGGGAGAAGGCGCGTTGCGCTGCCCTCCCTCCGCGCTGAACCCGCGCGTCTTGGACTTCGGAGTTTCTCACGCGACAGGCTTCAGCGGCTTCAGCCCGTTCGCCTTCCGCCGCCGGTTGATTTCCTCGACCATGATGTCGCACGTCTCCTGCACGACCTGGTGCGAGTTGTCTATGATCATCGCGCCGAGCGAGGGCATGAGCGGCGAGTGGGCGCGCTGGCTGTCGCGCTTGTCGCGCGCGTGCACGTCCTCCTGCACGCCGTCGCGCTCGCGGCGGCGCTTGCGGACCTCGGGGCTGGCGTCGAGGAAGAACTTGTAGTCCGTCTCCGGGAAGATGTTCGAGCCGATGTCGCGGCCCTCCATGACGAGGCTGCCGAACTGGATGCACTCGCGCTGCTTGGCCTTCATCCAGTCGCGGACGGCGCGGATCTGCGCGACGTGCGCGACGGCGGCGCTGGCCTCGGACGTGCGGATTTCCGTCGCGGGATAATAGCCGTCCACCAGCAGGCGCACATGGCCGTCGGCGACGACGAGCGAGGTCTTCCACTTGCGGCAGAGCGCGGCGACCTTCTTGTCGTCGTTCACGTCCACCTTCATGCGGAGGCAATGCCACGCGAGCGTGCGATACATCGCGCCGGTGTCCACGGTGAGCAGGCCAAGCATCTGGGCGAGGCGGCGGGAGGTGACGCCCTTGCCGCTGGCGCTGGGCCCGTCAATGGCGATGACGAAGGGTTTCGAGTTGGGCATGGGTGTTAACGCAAGGACGCAAGGGCGCGGAGGCGCAAAGGATTAGGAATCTTCAAGGCCGTTCACGATGCGGTGAATGCCGTCTTTGACCAAACGCTCGCCAAAGTTGATGACCAAACCGAGCTTCAAGCCGGTCAGGCGCAGGTAGGTGAGCATCTGTGCGGCGAACACGGGGTTCCATTCCTCAACGGCCTTGCAGTCAACGAGAACCAGACCACCGACCTTGAGGTCGAGACGGAGCGGCGTGGCGAGGACGTGGCCTTTGTAGTTGATGGGCACGGGGCGCTGCCGCTCGACCGTCAGTCCGGCCTGCTGCAACTCGAACACCAGCGCCTCCTCATACACCGACTCCAGCATGCCCGGCCCGCCCAGTGTGCGATGCACCTCGATGGCGCACGCCACGATGACCTTGGCGATGTCGTTCTCGCAGCTCATCTGATTTCAACGCAAAGGCGCAAGGGCGCAGAGACGCAAGGAGAGGAGGAAAAAGGGGCGAGCACAGTTCCGGTCCGACCAGCGCGAATCTTAGAATGTGTCTTCATCTTTGCGCCCTTGCGTCTTTGCGTCCTTGCGTTAATTCAGTCGGCGAACAGTTCCTCCGTGGTGAGCTTGCGCCCGGTGGCGGCGTCGCGGATTTCGGCGCCGAGGCCGTGCGGGGGCGGGGTGGCGAGCTTCTGGAAAAAGTTCGGGAACGTCTTCTTCACGCAGGCGGGATTCTTGATTTTGATGCCGGGCACCTTCAAGCCGAGAACGGCGAAGCACATCGCCATGCGGTGGTCGTGGTAGGTCTCGATTTCTGCGCCGTGCAGCGCGGAGGGATAGACCGTGAGCGTGTCGCCCTCCTCGATGACCTTCGCGCCGCACTTGGTCAGCTCCGTCCGCAACGCGACCACGCGCTCGCACTCCTGCACGCGGAGGCGGCCGAGGTCGGTGAAGGAAACCTTTGGCCACGCGAGCGGCCCCAACGCAATGGCGGTCATAATGCTGTCCCCCAGGTCACGGCTTCGAGACAAAGGCTGAAGCGGAGGTCGCTCCGGCACGTTGAGCATACCGAACGTGACCTTCACCGCGTCGAGAAACCCAACGGCGTGCTGCATTAACCGGAAAACATTCGAGCGATTGGTCCACGAGTGCGAGGACGACTTGAGTTTGGCGAACTCCCCAGGATCAGAACAGCAGTCGAGGAATTCCTCGCCACACCGGAACGACGCCAATGCAATCGGCTCCCAACGATTCGGAAATCGCGTGTCAACCTGCCAGTTGGATTGCGGCCATGCCTTCACCTGAACCGTCCATACCAGCTTCGAGACGATGTCTTTGATTTCCGTGCTCCCAGGCGGAGGGTCAAACATAATCCTTCCCGCCGCCCAAAAATAACTCCCGCTCGACGCGTCCGGCTCGATTTGGAACTCGCCGCCCTTGGCCGGGAAAACCTTCACCAGCTCGCGGGTCATCGTCACGTAAGGCATCTCGTCCTCGTTCGCGCCGGTGATTTCCACCTGCCAGCCGCCCACGCCGCCCGCCAGTAGCAGCGCCGAGGCGAACTGTGAGCTTTCCACCACACTGACGGAACAACGTTTGGTAGGGACGCGCTGCCGCGCGTCCGGGCGGACCGGCAGGTCGGCCCTACCAACGATGGTGGCCGGCAACTTGTCGTTCGGCGAATCCGCGCGGTAGCCCAGCTCGCGCAGGGCGGCGAAGAGCGCGGCTTGCGGGCGCTCGTGCATCCGGGGCACGCCGTGCAGGCGATACACGCCGTCGCCGAGGCAGACCATCGCCGCGAGGAAGCGCGCCGCCGTGCCCGCGTTGCCCACGAACAGCTCCAGCGGCCGCTCCGCCGTGCCCGCGCGCGGGAGGCGTCCGCCGAGGCCGCAGACGGTGATGGTGCGGTTGCAGGACTCGGCCGGGTCGGGCTGCACGTCCACGGTGAAGCCCAGCGCGCGGAGGCAGTCGGTCATCACCTGCGTGTCCTCGCTCCAGAGCGCGCCGCGCAACGTGGTGCGGCCGTCGGCCAGCGCGGCGAGGATGAGGGCGCGGTTGGTGATGCTCTTGGAGCCGGGCACGGTGATTTCCGCGCGCACGGGGGCGGTGAGCGGGACGATCTCGATGAGCGGCGGCAACGGCACGGGAGGGGAAAGTGATTAGTGATTAGTGATTAGTAAATAGTGAACAGCAGACGACAGCGCACCAACGCGAGTGCGCCGCGACTAAACACTAATTACTAATCACTCTCCCCTGCCACTACTTCTTCGGCTCTTCCTTCTTCGCGGGCTGGACTTTCGGCTTGGGCGGGGTCTTCGGGTCAAGGTTCGCCATGAGTTCCTCCTGCGTGACGGTGGACTCGACGCCGTTGGCGGGCACGGGGGCCTTGGCAATCCAGAGAATCGCGTTGAGCACGAGCTTGCGCTGGTCGGCGTTGCCCCAGCCGAGGTGGTTGTGCCCGCCGGTGAAGCCGAAACCGCGCCCGCCGCCGTCGCGCGTGGCCACCCACATGACGTGCTGCGGCTCGCCCTTCTTGACGGCCTCGCGCACGGCCGGGTTGCCGCTGTGCGAGCCGTCGCCGCGCTTCATGGTGCTCTCCGGCGGGACGGCGCTGAGGAGGGGCAGCACGTCCTTCATGCCGTCGCGGAACCTCATGTGGAAATACCATTCGTCATTCGTCTTGAAGGGCTTACGCCGCTGGTCACGGGGTGCTTGGGCAGCGTCTTGAAATCGCCGTCCCAGTGCGGGTTCACGCTCCAGTGCGTCTCGAAGCAGCCGCCAATCCAGTCGCGGAACTCGGCGTTGCCCTTCGCCGTGGTCGGCTCGACGGCATAGTGAATCGCGCCGAGGCCGACGCCCTTCTGCATCAGCGCGCCAATCTTCTGGAGCTTGTCGCCGTTGAGGAAGGGATGGCCGCCGCCGCCGTCGCTGTAAACCACCACCGCCGCCGCGCCCTCGAAGACCTTCTCGTCGCTGACCCAGCCGTTGGTGTGGACTTCGGTGACGATGCCCTTCACGCCGGCGAGGGACTTCTGGAGCAGCAGGCAGCCCGCGCGATGCTCATGCGCAAGCGGCCCGTGGCTGGGCCGACCCGCGATGAAGATGATTTTGGTGTCGGCGGCCTGCGTGGCCAGCGAAGCGAGGAGCGAGAGGGACAACAGCAGTTTTTTCATGTCGGTTGCGGGTCAGACTGAACGAGGGAAGCGAGACTTCAATCAATGAAAATAAGGCGTGTCGAGCAGCCTAGGCACCCGCTGCCGGCGGTTTGGGAAGCTTGTGCTCCTTCATCCAATCGCCAAAGTCACGCCGCAACGCGGCTTCCAACTCGGGACCGGTGAAGCCGCTTTCGTGAACCGCCGTCTCCAAGGCAACCCGGTAAAGCCGCAGCCGCTCTGGCTTGTCGGCCCCGAGACAAAACCGCAGGTCGTATTTGGCCGCGTGGAGCCGATGGATGTAGTCAGGCCGCACTACTCAGCACCTTGTTACGAACTTCATCCAGCCGCTCCTCGGTAAAACCGTGGTGCCACTCGCGAAGGCTCATCTCCAATTCCTCCACGTAAGCCTCAATGTGCTCGTGGTGAATGTTGAAATACTTCAACTCGGGAGCCTGAGACTTGCGGGAGTCAATCACGAGGGCGTGCCCGATGGCCAAAAGCGCATGGAGGCACATTCCGTGGTAGTGAAGATCGGTGGGCGTGGGCTGGCGTTGGAACATTCGTTTCATCTCCAGCTTGCGGAACTGTTTGACCGCAAGATCCCACTGGAACAGTTGCCGCGTGAACGCATCGCGCTCGGTTTCGCGACGGACTTCCTCAATGAGGTCGTTGACCCACGCCCACTCTTCCTGGGTGATGCTTTCGTCGGAGAAAGTCTGTTGGACAGCGTTCACGCCCACAGCATAGGCCGGCATCCGACTCGGTCAAGCGCCGCAGCTCACAGCTACAACTGCTTCTGCATCATCCGCACGTCGTCGCGGAGCGCCCAGCCGGTGTGCCGCCAGAAGGCCATGCCCTCGTCGTTGTCGGCGAAGACGAAGATGTTGCAGCGCGTGATGCCGGCGCGTTTCAGCTCCGCGAGGCAGGTGTCCGTGAGGAGTCGGCCGAGGCCGAGGCCGCGATGTTCAGTCGCGACGGCGAGGTGATGCAGATAGCCGCGCCGGCCTTCGTGGCCACAGAGCACCGCGCCGACGACGCGCCCCGCGTCCCGCGCGACGAGGCTGAAGCCGGGGTTGCGCTGAAGGTAAGCGGCGAGTTGCTCCGGCGTGTCGGACTCGTTCAGGCCGACACCTTCGGTCGCCGCCCAGAGCGCAAGGACTTCCGGGAAATCGGCGGGCGTCATCGGGGTGATGGCGGGTTGCATGGCGACTGCGAGCTTGCCTCCCGGCGCGCTTCGCGTAAAGCCGCAGCGATGCACGACGGCAACGCGCGGCCTTCCCCGGCCCCGGTCTTCCTCGCCGGCCCAACCGCCGTCGGGAAAAGCGCCGTCGCGCTCGCGCTCGCGGAACTGCGCGGCGGCGAAATCATCTCGGTGGACTCGATGCAGGTTTATCGCGGGCTGGACCTCGGCACGGCCAAGCCCTCCGCCGCCGAGCGCGCCCGCGTGCGGCACCATCTGATTGATGTGGTGGAACCGACGGAGACGTTCGATGCCGCGAAGTTCGTGCGGCTGGCGGAGACTGCGGTGAAGGACATTCAAGCGCGGGGCCGCGTGCCAATTTTCTGCGGCGGCACCGGACTTTATTTCAAGGCGTGGCTCGACGGCCTGGGCGAAGCACCGCCGTCCGACGCGCGCGTGCGCGCGGAGCTCGAGGCCACGCCGCTGGCGGAGTTGCTGGTCGAGTTGGAGCGGCGCGACCCGGTGACTTTCGCGCGCATTGACCGGCAAAACCCGCGTCGTGTCGTGCGCGCGCTGGAAGTCATCCGACTGACGGGCAAGCCCTTCTCCGCGCAGCGGGCGGCGTGGACCGCAGACCGCAGACCGCAGACCACGGACCGCGTCTTCTGCCTGACGCGTGAGCCGGCCGACCTCCGTGCCCGCATTGAGGCGCGCGTGGACGCGATGTTCGCCGCCGGCCTGGTGGAGGAGACGCGGGCGTTGCTGGCCCGTGGGCTGGAGTCCAACCGCACCGCCATGCAGGCCCTCGGCTACCGGCAGGTGGTGGAGCACTTGCGCGGCGCGCGCGGGCTGGCGGAGACGGTTGCGCTGGTGAAGACAAAAACGTGGCAGTTCGCGCGCCGGCAGGGGACATGGTTCCGTGGGCAGTTGGCGGTTGAGCAAGTGCCACTGGCGGCGGACGCCGACGCGGCGGCATTGGCCGAGGAGCTGGCCTCCCGAGTCGTGACCGACGACAGAGTTGGCGGCAGCAAAGCTTCGCCCTGTGGCGGCACTCTGTGAGCGCCCAACCACCGAACTCCGGCGGTCACAGACCGCCGCCACAGAACTGCCGTCGCGCCGCTTGATTGGCCCCCTGCCGGCTGCTAGCGTCCCCGCTCTTTGAGCAGCTCATGGACTACAAGAACACGCTGAATCTGCCGCGCACGGACTTCGCCATGAAGGCCGACCTCGTCGCGCGCGAACCGCAACGCCTCGCCCGCTGGGAGGCCGACCAGATTTACGCGCAGATTCGCGCCGCCCGCGCCGGCAAACCCAAGTTCGTCCTCCACGACGGCCCGCCCTTCGCCAACGGCGATGTCCACGTCGGCACCGCGCTCAACAAGGTGCTCAAAGACATCATCGTCAAATACAAGACCCTGCGCGGCTTCGACGCTCCCTACATCCCCGGCTGGGACTGCCACGGCCTGCCCATCGAGTTCAAGGTCACGCAGGAGATGCGGAAGAAGGGCGATGCTGGCAAGCCGATGCCAGATGCTGGCGGCGCGCCGGCAACCAGCAACCAGCAACCAGCATCCAGCATCGCGGACACCTCGCCCGCCGCGATTCGCGCCGCGTGTGATGCGTATGCGCGCAAGTTCATTGACCTCCAGCGCACGCAGTTCAAACGCCTCGGCGTCTTCGGCGACTGGCAGAATCCCTACCTCACGCTGAACAAGGAATACGAGGCCGACGAGTTGCGCCTCTTCGCCGACATCGTCGCGCAGGGCTTCGTCTATCGCGGCAAGAAGCCGGTGTATTGGAGCATCCCGTGCCGCACCGCGCTCGCCGAGGCTGAGGTGGAATACGCCGACCACGTCAGCCAGTCGGTCTATGTGAAGTTCAAGCTCGCGGGCGAGCCGAACACCTTTCTCCTCATCTGGACCACCACGCCGTGGACGCTCCCCGCGAACCTCGCCGTGGCCTTCAACCCGTCGCTCTACTACTCGCGCATCCACGCGGACGGGAATGTCTATCTCGTCTGCAACTCGCTGCTCGAAACCGTCGCGCAGAAGTGCGGCTGGGCGGGCGGCTACCAAATCGAGCGCACCGTCTCCGCCGACGAACTCGCCACGCTCACCTACGAGCATCCGTTCTGCGCGCGCACTGGCCGGCTCTTCCCCGCCGACTTCGTCACCGCCGACACCGGCACCGGCTTCGTCCACATCGCGCCCGGCCACGGCGCGGACGACTACAACCTCGGCCGCGCGCACGGCCTGCCCATCTACTCGCCCGTGGACGACGCCGGCTGCCTCGCCCACACCGCCGACCTACCCGCCGACCAGCAGATGCCGGCGGAAATGCTCGGCAAGTCCATCCTCGAAAAGCACGGCCGCAGCGACGCCAACGACGCCGTCCTCCACGACCTCCGCGTGCGCAACGCCCTCGCGCACCAGGAGAACTACCACCACAGCTACCCGCACTGCTGGCGCAGCAAGACCCCCATCATCTTCCGCGCGATGGACCAGTGGTT
>Ga0172367_10006069_pt1 | contig 14381 bp, 12 predicted proteins | sample Lak10m_FD_114542 | JGI IMG/M metagenome (GOLD analysis project Ga0172367, IMG submission 114542) | Freshwater microbial communities from Kabuno Bay, South-Kivu, Congo - kab_022012_10m | ecosystem: Environmental > Aquatic > Freshwater > Lake | place: Democratic Republic of the Congo: South-Kivu... | reverse complement strand
GGCGAGTGGGTGCCCAACCGCTATGGCGGGCGCGAGAACCTGGAGGCGATCGACTTTTTGAAGCGCCTCAACGAAACCGTCTACGGCCAGTTCCCCGGCGCCATCACCATCGCCGAGGAGTCGACCGCTTGGCCGGCAGTATCGCGGCCCACCTACGCCGGCGGGCTCGGCTTTGGCTTCAAGTGGAACATGGGCTGGATGCACGACACGCTCGCCTATTTCTCGCGCGAGCCCATCCACCGCCGCTGGCACCACAACCACCTGACCTTCGGCCTCCTGTACGCGTTTTCCGAGAACTTCATCCTGCCGCTCAGCCACGACGAGGTGGTGCACGGCAAGCGATCTTTGATCGGCAAGATGGCAGGTGACCACTGGCAGCGTTTTGCCAACCTGCGCGCCTACTACGCGTTCATGTGGTGTCACCCCGGCAAGAAGCTGATGTTCATGGGCGGCGAGTTCGCGCAGGAGCGGGAGTGGAACCATGATCAAGGGCTGGACTGGCAGCTCCTGGAGCAACCGCGCCACCGCGGCGTCCAGCGGCTGGTGAGCGACCTCAACCGGGTCTACCGGACGCTGCCGGCCCTGCACCAGCTTGATGGCGAGCCGGCCGGCTTCGAGTGGGTCGATTGCACCGACTCGGAGCACTCGGTCATCAGCTTCCTGCGCTGGGGCCGCAGCCCGGGCACGCCGCCGGTGCTGGTGGTGTGCAACCTGACGCCGGTGGTCCGCGCCGGCTACCGGGTGGGGGCCCCCGCGCCCGGGGTGTGGCGGGAGGTAATCAACACCGACGCCGATGTGTACGGCGGCAGCGGCGTCGGCAATTTCGGCCAGGTCCGCGCGCAGGAGATTTCCTGGCACCAGCGGCCCTATTCCCTGCGCCTGACCCTGCCGCCGCTGGCCACGCTGGTGCTGACACCGGCCCGCGAACCGGAAGCGCAAGACTCCTGGAAACCGGATCCGGACGAGGCCTGGGACCCCGGGGCCGAGCCGCACGAGAGTGCGGTGCAAGGGGGCGAAGCACCGGCAATTGAGGCGCTGGCAAATGAGGCGCCGGGCAACAACACACCCGCAGACGACGGGAGCGAGAGCGTACGGGGCAGGGAGAGCGGTTGGTGAATCCGGTTCGGTCGTCGCGTATCTGGGCTGGGCGGCCTTATCCGCTCGGCGCTACCTGGGATGGTCGTGGTGTCAACTTTGCCCTCTTTTCGGCCCACGCCGAGAAGGTCGAGCTGTGTCTGTTCGATGCCAAAGGCAAGCGCGAGTTGGAACGCATCCGCCTGCCCGAGTACACCGATCAGGTCTGGCACGGCTACCTGCACGATGCCCGCCCCGGCATGCTCTACGGCTACCGCGTTTATGGCGCGTACGATCCGGCCAACGGCCATCGCTTCAACGCCAACAAGCTGCTGCTCGACCCGTACGCCAAGGCGGTTTACGGGACCTTCCAGTGGAACGACACGCTGTTCGGCTACCGGGTCGGCCATGCCAATCAGGACCTCTCGTTCGACCGGCGCGACAGCGCGCCGGCGATGCCCAAATGCGTGGTGGTCGATACCGCCTTTAGCTGGGGTGATGATCGGCCGCCGCTGACGCCGTGGTCGGAGACGATCATTTATGAGCTGCACGTCCGCGGCTATACCATCGCCAACCCCGACGTACCGGTGGCAGTCCGCGGCAGCTTTGCCGGCCTGACCGCGCCCGCGGTGCTCGACCATTTGGTCAGCCTGGGGGTGACCGCGGTTGAACTGTTGCCGGTACAGGCGCTGGTCGATGAGCGTCACCTGGTCGAGCAGGGGCTGATCAATTATTGGGGCTACAGCGGCATCGGCTTTCATGCCCCTGATCCCCGCTATCTCAGCAACGGCAGCATCAACGAATTCAAGGTGATGGTGCGCCGGCTGCACGAGGCGGGGCTGGAGGTGATCCTCGACGTCGTCTACAACCACACCGCCGAGGGCGGCCACCTTGGCCCCACGCTGTCGTTCCGCGGCATCGACAACGCCTCCTATTATCGGCTGGTGCCCCACAACCCGCGCCAGCATATCGACGAGACCGGCTGCGGCAACACGCTCGACCTCAGCCACCCGCGCGTACTCCAGATGGTGATGGACAGCCTGCGCTATTGGGTGGCCGAGATGCACGTCGACGGCTTCCGCTTCGATCTCGGCAGCGCGCTGGCGCGCGAACGCCACGGCTTTGACCGCGGCAGCGGCTTTCTCGATGCCATCCGCCAGGATCCGCTGCTGGCCGGGGTCAAGCTGATCGCCGAACCTTGGGACATTGGCCCCGGCGGCTACCAGCTCGGCCGCTTTCCCCCCGGCTGGGCCGAGTGGAACGATCGCTACCGGGATTGCGTACGGCGGTACTGGCGGGGCGATGACGGCATGCTGCCGGAACTGGCCGCCCGTTTGACTGGCTCGAGCGAGCTGTTCGACCACTCCGGCCGCCGCCCGTGGTCTTCGGTCAATTTCGTGACCTGCCATGACGGCTTCACGCTTGAGGACCTAGTTTCCTACAACAGCAAGCACAACTTCGCCAATCTCGAGGGCAACCGCGACGGCCATAACGCCAACTTGAGCTTCAACTACGGCGTCGAGGGGCCGACCGACAACCGCGCGGTTTTGCACCTGCGCCAGCGCCAGAAGCGCAATCTGATCGCCACCTTGCTGCTCTCGCAGGGCACGCCGATGCTGCTGGCCGGCGACGAGCTTGGGCGTACGCAGCGCGGCAACAACAATGCGTACTGCCAGGACAATGAGGTGTCGTGGCTGAGCTGGTCCGAGCTGGACGCCGACGGTCTGGATTTTCTGGCCTTCGTGCGCGCCGTGATTGCCCTGCGCCGCCAGCACCCCGTCTTCCGCCGCCCCCGCTTTTTGCATGGGCGCGAGCGCGCTGCCGATGGCGGCCGCGATGTCGTCTGGGTTACCCCCGAGGGCCGCGAGAAGACGCCCGAGCAATGGCGGGTCCCGTTCGCGCGCTGCGTCGGCCTCGTCCTCAACGGCACCGCCGGCGTCCGCCCCGGGGCCGACGGCAGCGACGATATCGACGATATCTTCCTGCTGATCCACAACGCCTACCACGACGTGGTGCCGTTCATCCTACCCGAGTTCCCCGGCGCTCAACTCTGGCAGCGCGTGCTCGACACCTCCTCCAGCGTCGAAATCACCGAAACCCGCGCCCGCGCCCCCGGCGAGACGTTCGCCATGCCGGGCCGCGCACTGGTGGTATTCCGCCGCAGCCTCGATGGGGTCGCCGTGAATGAGGTGGTGGATAATGCGGGGGGGTGAGGGGGAGACGCGGGACTGCTGCTTGTCCCCGCGCGGGGGGGGCGCCCCAGGACCCACTGTCATCAACTTAACGCGATGCGTTGAAAAGCGTGCGCCTGCTCGGCGCAAGGTCAGGGGACTTCGTCCCCCGACACCCCCGACCAAAGGCCATCGGGCCTTTGGAAGCCGAGACCTTGTCCTCAGTCCGCCGTCTTAAGGCGACACCCAGAAATAAGCGCTTCATCTTCCTTGGTCTCGCCGTCCCCCGCGTCGTTGCCACCCCGCTTGTGTACCTCTGGTACACCGCGCGGGGTGGCGCCTAGCGGTGGATCGGCGATCCCGGCGGCATCTGAAGCGCTTATTTCTGGGTGTCGCCTAAGTTGATGACATTGCCCCGGGCCCTCCTGCATTTTCTTGGGGACGAAGGGGCGCGTGGCACCCGGGCTTCCGGCTTTGACGGTATCCCGGACTCGGAACCGCCCCCGGCGATTGATCGCGTCACCTGCTTGATTGCGGCGTCGGCGGAGGTCCGGTACAGTCAGTCCGCGGCTGCGTCCATTTTAAATTCAGTGGATTGGCAAAGTTTGACGTCCGCGCGCCGCGCGGCGCGGCAATGAGCCTGACGAAGAGCCAAGCGCAATGCACAATGGTATTTAGATAAGTGAAGCCCCATGACCGAGACGTCTTTTCCCCATTCGACGCGACAAGACCTGCGCGATCTCTATCTCGCCGATCAACGGGCGTGGGTGGTGGCGTTTTCCGGCGGCAAGGATTCAACCGCGGTTCTTCAACTGGTATGTGAAACCCTGATGGAGCTAGGGTCCCGGGCGCGCAAGCCGGTTTATGTGATTTCGTCCGACACCGGCGTCGAGGCACCGGTTGTCGTTACCTACCTTGAGACCGTGCTTGCCGCCGTTGACACCTGGGCGGCCAGCGCCCTGCCGATGCTCCGGACCACACTGGTTCGGCCACGAATTGCCGAGCGGTTCTGGCCCAAGCTGATCGGCCTTGGGTATCCACCGCCGACGCGGTGGTTCCGCTGGTGCACCACCACGATGAAGATCAAGCCGTGCCGTCGGGCGATCGAGGAAATCAGCCGAGAATTCGGCAGCGTCGCATGCTGCTCGGCTCACGCACCGCCGAAAGCAGCCACCGCAGCCGCCATATGACCAGCCGGGCGCGGAATGTCCGCGCGCTCAACCTGCACCCGGAGATTCGCAACGCTTATGTCGCCACCCCAATCTCGGACTGGGGCACAGACGATGTTTGGGAGTATCTGTTCGAGAACAATCCGCCGCCCTGGGGATATCCACACGACGAAATGCTCGAGTTGTACCGGCAGGCGGGCGGCGGGGAGTGTCCGGTTGTCGTGGATCTCAATACCCCTTCTTGTGGCGGCAGCCGATTCGGCTGCTGGACCTGCACGGTGGTCAAGCTGGACCGGTCGATGAACGGCTTCATTCGCAATGGTGAGACATGGATGCAGCCATTGGCGGACTTTCGCACGCTACTGAAGGAGATTCGCGAGGACGAGAGCCGCCGTTCCGACCGCAGGCGCGATGGACGGATCGGCAAACAGAAGGGACCGTTCAATCCGGAGACCAGACAGTTTCTGCTCTGGGAATTGCTTCGCACGGAGCGTGCCCTTGCCGATGGCGGGCGGAAGATGGTACTGATTATGGACGAGGAGATCGCGTATATCCAGGGCGACTGGACCAGGGATTTCGATCTGGCCAACAGCGCGTTGGAGATCGCCCGGTCTTTCGGCCGTCCGATCGGCGAGGGTGTGGCCGTGGAATTGCTGAAGCGGGAAGACGAGGAACTTGCCCGGCTATGCGGGGAATTCGGCGTCAACGAGGAGTTAATTCGTAAAGTTGTCGCACTCGAGTCGAAATATCCTGATCTGGCCGCTTGGGGGGCCAGCACAGACCTCAAGCGAGATCTAGACGGCCTGATCAAAACAGCAGTCCGCCAGGGCGAGCAGGCGGTGGCGCCGGGCCTGGACGTCCCATGATTTTTTCAAAAATCATTATTGAGCGGATGTTTTCTTACGCCGGACGGCAGGAACTCAATCTCGGCGGCGCGACGCCCGGGCGAAACATTTGCCTGATCGTTGGCCGCAATGGATTCGGCAAGACCAGCCTGCTCAACTGCATGAAGCTGTTGTTTGTGGGTGCGAACGATGAGCGGGTACGAACGGTTGGCTTCCCACCAAGAAAATTGCAGCAAAAGCAGTTTGTGATGGGAGACAGCGATCGGTGGTCCGGGCTGATCAATCGCCGGGCCCGGGTCACCCAACCAGACTGCTCGGTGACGGCAGTCTGGCAGGAACGGGGCCTGGAGCTTGCCGCAACCCGGCGCTGGCGCATCACCGATGGTGGGCGCAATTGGAGCGAATCAGTCGAAGTCCGCGAGGGCGGCGGGGAGTTGATCGTCGGCGAGGCGGCCGGCGAACGCCTGAGCCAGCTCTGCCCGCCGGAGATTGTCCCCTTCTTCTTTTTTGACGGCGAGCAGATTCAGGAACTCGCCGAGAGCACCGATGAAAAGCGGGCCCAGGAATTCGATCGTTTGCTTGGCCTGCGCTTCATCGACAAAGTGCTGGAGAACATGGGTAAGCTGCGCGTGGACTACGAGCGCGGCGGCCTGCCGGAGGAGGCGCGATCCCGCCTCGTCGAGGTGGATACAAACATTTCCCGGCTGGATGCCCGGCTTAGCGTTGAGCGGCGCCGGTGTCAGGAGCTGCACCGGGAGATCGAGCAGCTCAAGGAGCGTCGGCAGGACTTGCTCGACCAGCGCGAGCGGCTGCACGTCGGGCGCAGTCAGGCGGATAAGGCCCGTCTCTCGGCTGAAATTCAAGAGCTTGGGAGCCGGGTCGCCGAGACGCAGCGGGGGCTGGCCGAGGAACTCCCGTCATGGGTTCCGCTATTAGCCAATCCCGAACTGGTTGGGCGCAGCCTGGAGCGCCTGGAGACGGTGATTTCGCACCGGCTTAGCAGCGATGTGCAACTCCTGGAGACGTTGAAGGCCCAGTTGCCCCGGGCGCTCTTCGAGACGCCGCCTTTCCCTTCACCACAGATTTCGGTACAACAGAAGAAATTCCTGATCGACCGTCTGCTGCGACAGCTAGACGTTTTTGGGCCGGCGAGCTGCGGCGACAGCGACCTGACGGTGTCAGCCGCGGTGGCCGAGAAATTGCGCCTGGCCTTGGCGGGAAGCCGGCGTGATGGCCCCCAGCAGCGGCGCACGATCGCCGGCCGCTTGCGGGCGCTATCGCGCGACAAGGTAAAACTGAAGGAGTTGCGGCAGGAGGAGATCTCCCTCACGGTCGAGAGTGACGAGGACAACGATCGCCACCAACGTCTGACCAGGGAGATGGACGAGATCAGTGCCACCCTGGAGGCGAAGAACCGTGAGGTCGGCAAGTGCGAGGGGCAGATCGAGCGCTTGGACATCGACCTGAGAAAAGAAGTCGGCCTCAGGGATGAGGCGCAAGGCGCCCTTAGCAAGGCGGAGGACGCCGACAGACACGTTGGTCTGGTCCGAAACTCGGCGGAGGTATTGAAGCATCTTAAGGAATTTATTCGCCGGACCCGCCGGGAGGAGATTGAACTCTCAAGCATCCCCTCATTTACATTTTTCCCAATAAAATCAATGGGTTAGAAAATTGACCAACCCATTGATTTTATTGGGAAAAATGTAAATGAGGGGATGCTTGAGGATTGAACTTGCATTAAACCAGCATTTCAAGTCGTTGATGGGATACCACGGCTTGGTTGCCAGTCTGCGCCTCGATGAGGATTTCAAAATTAATTTGCTTGATCGCGATAATCAGCCGATCGGGCGGCATAGCATATCGCACGGCATGCGGCAACTTGCGGCCACCGGCCTTCTGTGGGCGCTCAAGGATGTTTCCAAGGCCGGCTTGCCGGTGATCGTGGATACGCCGCTTGCGCGAATTGATCGTGGCAATCAACAGAACCTTCTGACCCGCTATTATCCCCATGCGGCTGAGCAGGTCATTCTGTTGGCTACCGATTCGGAGATGAACGACGAGAAGTTTGAGGCGATTCGCGGTTCGGTCTACCGGCAGTGTCGGCTTGACAATGACACCGGGGATGACAGCAGGTTTGTCTACGAGACTATTTACGAGTAGCGGTCATGGGCGAGATATTACTCACGAAGCAGGAAGACGAGTTGATTACACGTATTTTGCGTGGCGGCCTCGGCCTGCGACCCGGCGTGACCGGCTACAAGTGGCATGCGCTTCGCTTCGCCCTGGCGCGGTCTCTCCAAATTGTCGAGCCGCCGGAGGAGAAATATGGGGGCACACCCGCGCCGGGCGAAAAAGGCGCCGAGCTTCACCTTGAGCAGGTGACCGGTGAGGGCAAAGGCGACGAGCACGACTTCACTGATGCGTACCGCCTGCTGCTGTCAACCTATCACGACACCGATTTGTTTGCAGATCGTGAGACCTTCATAAGGCATCTACAGCGCCATCTTCGGCGCGGGCTGGCGGAGATCGGCCGTTCCTGGCGGGAGGGCAATGATTTTCACGATTACTTGTACCAGGAGTTTTACTATTCCGATGTTCAAGCGGATGTACAGCGGGACGATCGCGACGTTCTCAGCACCTTGATGGCACGGCTCGGAATTCGGGCGGCGGTGCGCGACGTTCATCATGGGCCGCGCCTTAGCCGCTATATCCTGCGCCTCGATTCGGCCGATGATCTTGACCGGCTGCGGCGCGACCTGGACAAAATTCCGTTCGAGCTCGGCTACGGCGACGGCATCACCTCAGCGACCGTGCCGGGCGAGCGGGCGGTTGCGCTTGATATTCCGCGACTGGAGCGTGATTGGTGGCCGGTCGGCTGGGCCAGCGTGGCAGAGGCGGTCCGGGCCGCCAAGGGGGTCCTGCCCTTGTGCCCGGGCACCGACGCGCTCGGCCAGCCCCACATCTTCGACCTTGCCGACGCGCCGCATCTGTTTGTGGCCGGCGCGACCGGCAGCGGCAAGAGCCAGTGCGTCCATGCGTTGATTGTCAGTCTGCTCACCGCCGGGCGGACGGTTGAGTTGGCCCTGATCGACCCCAAGCTGGTCGAATTTCCCCGCTACGCCCTTCTGGGGCGCCGGTTGTGGCGTGGTCACGGCGTTGCCGGCGACTGCGCAGCGGCAATCACCCTGCTTGAGGCGCTGGTGGTTGAGATGGAGGCCCGGCAGACCGAGCTTGCGCGGATGGAGGTCACGGATCTGGGCGAAGCACACGCGCGCGGCAGCGACCTGCCCAGGATCGTAGTCGTCGTCGATGAGCTTGCCGATTTGATCCTGAACGGGCGGGACGCCGTTAGCGATCCACTAATTCGATTAGCCCAAAAGGCGCGTGCGGTCGGCATTCACCTCATTCTGGCGACCCAGCGGCCGGACGCCGAGACATTTCCCGGCCTGCTGCGCGCCAACATCCCAAGCCGGATTGCCCTCACTGTCCAGAAGGCGTCCGACTCGCGCATCATTCTCGACGAGACCGGGGCTGAAAAACTGTTGATGCGGGGTGATATGCTCATTAAGATAGCCGGCAGCCGGACCGTGCGCGCCCATGGCGCGCGTGTGACCCCCGGCGATATTTCCGCGGTGGCCAAATGAGTGCAGACACCCTTCCCCTCATCCGGCGCTTTCAGCTTCTGCGGCTGACGGTCGAGGATGCCGGCCCGTTCCGGCAACCGTTCACCCTGGACTTCACCGACCGCAGCGGCACCCCCGGCAACCTGTTCCTGCTCGCCGCTCCCAACGGTCTTGGCAAGACCCTTCTGCTGAATACGTTGGTCGGCTTGGTTCAGTTGCTCGATCGCCGGTATCGCTGGGACTCTGCTCGCAATGCAGACCTTCTCGGGTGGATCACGGACGCAGGCCAGCGGGCCAGCCGAGCCCAGCTCGATGTCCGGCTCGAGCTGTCGATCGCCGATCGACGGAGTGCGGTGGTGTTGTCGCTGTTCATCGGCAAAGGATCGCCGGCTGCGTGGGATGAAGAAGCCCTCGATCGGGCCCAAGCTAGCCAGTGGGCGTGGATAGCATATAGTGATGGTGACACGTGTTTCAGAAGTGATGCGATCGGCCGGCTGCTGCCGGAGTCGATTGAGGGCGCCTTGAGTGAAACCCCGTCGGGATTGTTCGACCGCGGCCTGACCATGCCGACCGTCCTCTTCTTCCCCGCCCACCGCCGGGTCGTGCGACCGCCTTCGGCCGCTGATAAGATGATCTGCGAGCCGGACGACTTTCGCTATCAGCCGGTCCATATCTTCGGGAACGATGGCCAGAGTTGGGGCAACTCGCTCGACAATTTGCTGGTCTGGCACGAGTGGCTCGCCGACGGGCGGTACCAGGAAATCCAGAAGCTGGTCGATCGCTTCATCTTTAACGACACCGGCAAGACGCTCGGGGCCGTCAATCGCGCCGAGATGCGGGCCGAGATCGTCACCCACGGCGGCCTGCATCGGCTCGATCAGCTCAGCCATGGCGAGCGGGCGCTGATGCAGCTCTTCGTTCGCATTGCCACCCATATGACCGGCAATACCGTCGTGGTTATCGACGAACTCGACCTGCACCTGCATCCCATATGGCGCATTCGCCTGCTGCGCGCACTGAAAGCACTGGCCAAGGAATACCAGGGCCTGTCGTTCATCTTTACCACTCACCTTCCGGAGCTCATCAGGGACTACGCCCACGAGTGTCCGGAGGAGGGGCTGATCAAGATTGGCCATGTTATTTCAGAAAGCGAGTTGTAACTGCGGCTGCGCCACTGCCTTGAGGTTTGAATGCCCCGTCTCGATACCCTGCCGGACGCCATTGCCGCCGAAAACCTCTATCACAACCTGGTGATCGTCTATGTCGAGGGCGACAGCGATGTTCAAATCCTGAGCCGCCTGTTTCCTGACTTTGTTGGACAGCAGATTGAGTTTAAAACGCCCGCGACCGGCGTGGCCGCGGAGGATGCGCCGGGTGGCGGCTGCGAGGCGGTCATAAAGCGGGTGATCTGGGAGCGTCCGGCGGTGCCGGTCTGGGGGCTGGTCGATCGGGATATTTTCCGGTCACGACGGTGGTGGTCGCGCTGCTACGCCACCGACAACCGGACGTTCAAGGATCATGGTGCCTTCGGTAGTGAGCAGTCCATCCCGGCCTGGGTGGAGCCGCTGTTGCTTTGGGAGATTGAGAATTATCTTGTTCATCCAGAGGTTCTTGAGTTGTTGTGCCGCGACATGGGCAAGCACGCCGGAAGTGATCCACGCGATACGGATTGGGTTGCCACGCAGATTATCAGGCTGTGTCGACAGTTGCTTCCGATTGCCGCCGGCAATAGCTATCTCCACGATCACGGCCGTCCGGCACTGCCGACTCATTTTGCTCTCGACTGCGATGCCCCGTCGGTCGAGAAGAAGGTCCGCGCGTATGTCGCGGAGGCAGTGGCCGGGGTTAAGGTCAGGGAACCGGAGCGGGACTTTGATTGGCACTACCGTCATGTGCTGGAACTGGCAGGTGCGGAAGGGGAATCCTGGCGGCAGGCTTTGGCCGCTGCATTGAGAATCGTCGAGGGCAAAATGCTGATCGAGCGAATCCGGAAAGACTTTGGGGTCAGAGAGTGCCCGCGCTTCCTTCTTGCCAGGCAAATCGGATAAAACAGGACGAGTCATCTTGTCGACGATCTTCAGGCTTTTATTGAGCGTATAGTTCTGAATAAAGCGGCAAGCGGCCGTGGCGGGGGGCAGCCGACGTAATAAATTGTTCGATCTATGAACCTGAAAGCGGTTTCCAAAGGCCGACCGGCCTTTGGCGGGGGGTGTCGGGGGACGGCGTCCCCCGACGGCCGGCGAGAAGCCGGCAAGAAGCCGCGGGAAATGGGTTAGACTTTCTGCTTATTGATATAATTCCAGCGAGCGTAATGTTTAGTCCGTTGCCTGCGGCGTTGCGGGCTTCTCGCCGGCCGTCAGGGGACGCTGTCCCCCGACACCCCCAGGCATAAGGCCGAAAGGCCTTTGGGAACCGGTTATATGGGCAGGGGATCAAACAGTAAACTCGTTGATATTAGTTATCGGATCAATCGACTGCCATCAATTTCAGGTCACGTTTCTCGTACACCGCGGCGATCCTGCGCCCGTCCCAGACGTAGCACAGATGTCGCTCTTGGCGGCAGTTCGACAGTAGACGCGGGCGAAAGACGGCCACGCATTCGCCGCCGTTACGGCGGACGCTGTCATAGGCGATACCGTTCGATCCGTCCTTGCGTAGCGTCCGGGCCAGATGCTGGCCGCCTGCGTAATTGTCGGAGTGGTAGACGAGCGCGCAGGCGGCCTTCTGTCCGCGCAGGTCTTGCAGGTTGCCGTCGAGATCGACGAGGTAAACCCGCATATTCAGCTCCATGGGCGCCTGTGCCGTCGCGCGCATGAAGCGCTCGCGGTGGTAGATCGTCTCCGCGACCGCGGACGCAAGGTCGTTTGCCGCGTAGAATACCCCATAGGTGCCGTCGGTGAATCGGCTGCCCTCGGGATTGAGGTGGGTGAAGGCCGCCATGATGACGCTGGAGCCGGGTCCGCTGACGCGATCCTGCGGCGGAACGAGGCTTATGTCGCCGACGTCATCCCGCAGCCGTGGGTTCGTCAGGGACTCCAGCTCAAAAATCGCCTCGATGTCGTCCGGCGCCGTCACCCGCTCGAAAAGTTGGATCGGCGGAAATCGGCTGGAAATGATTCGCCAGCACGGCTTCCACGTGATGCGGACAACCGGCAGCGTCATGCCCAGCCGCCTCGCTGCGCGTCCAGGTACTGCCGGACGACAAACAGGTCGGCGACTTGGCCGGACAGCATTCGGTCGAGGGCGGATTTTCCGCCGAACAAGGGAGCGGCGTTCGGCCGCCGCACCCATGCGTCGGCCGCTTTTTCGTTCGGCAGCAGGACTTGAAGCGCCTTGTAGACGCCCAGAATGTAAGAGATGCGTTCCAGCGTGTCCTTGGGCAGGACGGTGTTCGGGTCCTTCTTCCACTTAAAGAAGGTCGAGGGGGCGGTCACCCCGAGCAGGGTCCTCTGTTCATCCGCCGAGAGGCCCCACAGTTCCGCGATACGGAAGAATGTGCGCAGCGCAGGGGCTGACAGGCCCCTGCGGTCAATCGCCGCCGCAGAACGCGCGTGCGCGGTCATGGCTCAGGCTCCAATACTGGGTCCAGAGCAGCATATAGTCCAGATATGGACTTTTGGCAAGAGCGAGCGCGCACGGCCGGAACGTCAGGGTGACGAGGACTAATACCAGCGAGCGTAATGCTTGATCCATTGCCAGCGTCGTTGCCGGCTCGCGCCGGCCGTCAGGGGACGCTGTCCCCCGACACCCCCAGCCAAAGGCCGAAGGGCCTTTGGGAACCGGTTATAAGGGCAATGGATCAAACGTTAGGCTCATTGGTATAACTCAATTGGCGGCGTCCCGGCAACGCCAACGCCAACGGCAATGCCAAGAGCCTGGCGGCGCGCTACTGATACGGCAGCCACGGATACCACAGCGGCGGCAAGGGCCATGGCATGGGATCGGGGCGGAGGATATGGACCTGGGCGGCCAAGCGCTGGACCCGTTCGGGGGTCGGCGGGTGGGTATGCAGGAGGCGGGGGAGGGTGAGGCCGGAGGCTTCGGCCATCCGATGGGGCCACCAATAGCGATTGAGCCGTTCCAGCCGTTCGAGCGCCGATGCGAGCGCGAGCGGGTCGCCGGTCAGGCGGGCAGCGCCGAGGTCGGCCGCGAACTCGCGGTTGCGGGCAAGCGCCCGTTGCAGCAGCAACACGGCGACCGGCGCCAGCAGGAAGAACGCCACCACAACGACCGGCACCCCAAGGCTGCCGGTGGTGGCCAAGCCGGCGGCGAGTACCGAGACGGTCAGGGTGGCAGCCAGACGGGTGACCGAGATGATCAGGTCGGTCAGTACCATCATGCCCGCATCACCGGAGATGATGTGGCTAATCTCATGCGCAAGCACGGCCCGAAGTTCGCGCGGCGGCAGGTGGACCAGCGCGGCGTCAGAGACGCCGACAGCAGTTCGCCCGCGGCCGGCAACCGCGAAGGCATTGATGCCGGTGCAGGGGATGCGGTAGAGCGTCGGCGATTCCGGCAGTCCGGCCCGCCGGGCCAGGCACTCCACGGTCTCGGACAGCTCCGGCGCCTGCCAGCGGGCAATCCGCTCGCCGCCCTTAAGGCGCATCAGAAGGTCGACGTCAATGCCGCCGGCGGCGCCAAGGCCGACCATCACCAGCGTGAGGTTGCCGATGACGCCGACCTCGCCGGCAAGCAGCCAGCCGCTGACGCCCAACACCGTCAGCATGGCCACGAACATCGCCCCGGCCGAGAGCACGCTGGCCCGGCCGGCTTGGCGCATCGGCTTCGGTTTACGCGACGTCAGCATGGCGGCGCGTCCCGGCTCCGGTGCGTCGCCCGCTTCCACCGGGGGTCCATCCAAGACCGGGGCCCCGGCTTCCTCCCAAAAGAGCCGTGGGCGCCGTCCGCTGGCTTAACCGGCCTCCCGGCCGGCGGCCTCGATCACGCTGCGGACCGCCTCGGGATCAACCAGCCAGCCGGCAATCATGCTGAACATCAAGAGCCAAGCGGCATCGTCCCAGCGGGTGAAATGCGGCGCCCAGGGATCGTCGCCGATCAGCGCGGCGGTAAGCGACGAGACGCCGGCCGCGCAAAACACCAGCCAGCTCAACGAGGCGGTAAAGAGCTCCGGCGGCGCCGTTGCCGCAAACAGCGCCGAAATCAAGGATAATAAACCAACGCGAATCACTGCGCTGGTGTTGGTGTCCTCAAGATGCGAGTGCTCGGAGCCATGGGTATCTGGCCCATGGGCGGGGGTGAAATTCATGGTGTCCTCCCCAGGTGCCCGGCACACGTCCGCCACGAGAACCGGTTACCTTCTAGACGTGGGAGAACCGAGGGGTCGGGGCAAGGGGGGCCATAGAATCGGTTTCCAAAGGCCGACTGGCCTTTGGCTGGGGGTGTCGGGGGACAGCGTCCCCTGACGGCCGGCGCGAGCCGGCGACGCCGCAGGCAATGGATCAATCATTACGCTCGCTGGTATAAATACGACGCTCGCTG
>Ga0172367_10006068_pt1 | contig 14381 bp, 25 predicted proteins | sample Lak10m_FD_114542 | JGI IMG/M metagenome (GOLD analysis project Ga0172367, IMG submission 114542) | Freshwater microbial communities from Kabuno Bay, South-Kivu, Congo - kab_022012_10m | ecosystem: Environmental > Aquatic > Freshwater > Lake | place: Democratic Republic of the Congo: South-Kivu... | reverse complement strand
TTAGAAAATATAAACTCTAAAGAAGCGTATGAAGAAAGTCAAAATTTAAGAGAATTTAAGTCTATTTACGAAGCACAATTACTACATTTAGAAGATAATTATGCCAATGGCGGTGGGGTTGGTTCAATGGCAGGTGGAGGTACGATAAAACAAAACGAAGGAAAGTTATTCAATGAAAAAGGAGAAATGCTTGTTTACAAAAAACAATCTGACACAAGTAGTATCTATGATGTAGATGTTTACGAGCCAAGAAAAACAGATGTAGAAGAATATAGTAAGTTCAAGTATTGTAAAAGAGAAAAAAATGGAAGGGAGTGCGTTTATAGATTAGATAAGAAGGCATTGATTGAAATGATTAAAAAAGAAAAATTTATTTACTCCAAAGGCGGTGGGGTTGGTTATGATGTTGGCGATAGAATTATTGACATTTCATATTCAAACGGAAGTGGAGAAATCATTAAAAATGTTGATGGAACGCTTTTCGTTATTCAATTTGATAATCATAAAAAAGGAGATTATAGAAATGTGAATATATGGGATATAAGACACGAAAAATACGCCAAAGGCGGTATGACTGAACACGGATTAAAAACAGGAGATAGAATTGTTGGTAAGTCGGGAAAGTATGGTGCAAAAATTTATAATAAACAAAGCCGTGAAGCAGGTTCGGTAAATCTGAATAGCGGTAAGCGTAATGTGAGTAAATACGTCAAAGGCGGTGGAGTTGGTGAAGAAATGGCAAGAGGTGGCTTTGTTAGTAAGGGTGAAATGGTTTGGGGTAAAATATCCAATAGTAAAAAAATGGATTTTTTATATAAAAATTTCACTCCAGAAATCACTCCAAGAAGTCAAGAGATTTTGGTTGGTAGAGCATGGAACTTTTTGCCCAAAAACGTAAAAATAAAGTTTGAAGCAAAATACGCAAATGTTGAAGAGTATTAAGCACAGGAAGAGCATTTTTCTATCATCTTCAGAAAATGTACGATAAATATAAATAATAATTAATTTAAAAACACAAACGTATGTCATTAGAATTAGCACACGAAGAGATTATTAGCGAAGAGAATATTTTAGTTGCTGATCTTCCAAAGCCTATTCGCCAATCTATTCAGGGGCTTAATATGCAGATAGCGAAATATAGAAAAACGCCATCACCTGCACTGGAGAACACAATTAAATCTGTTTCTGTACGCATTGCAGACGAGATTCAGGATTGGTTGGAGGAAGGCATTGATGAGGAGGCTGAAATAGCAAGAGAAGAGGCTGAAAAAAAGGCTAAAGATGATGCAGAGGCTAAATTGAAAGCCGATCAAGAGGCTGCTGAAAAAGCAGAAGCGGAAAAAAGGGAACGTGAGGGCAAGTACGGTAATCCGTTCCTGAAAAACATATTTGGTATTTAATAGAATTTTATGGAACTTTCGGCATTGTTTATTTTATGCCAAAAACCGCTAAAATTAAAGACCAAAATTACATCCCTTTAGACATACTTTCAGAGGTGTTGAAGTGCTGCCAAACATTAGGTGGCGATTCAACACTTCTTCTTTTGAAATCAGCCCAAGAAAAATCTAAGAATTTTTCAGAAATTTCAGATATAATAATTGAAACGGTTTGTAAGGAACTTAAAGTAAGTAGATACACACTATTTGATAGGAACTCTTATGGTAATAAGACAACTGCAATAATGTTCGTATTCGTCTTACATAAGTCTATCCTTAATTTGGATATAAATCAAATGCAAAACTTATTCAATGAAAAATATAAAACCATCTGGGCGCATATTAAACGATTTGATGAATTGGAAGAAAATCATGTTACCGATTTAGTAACATTAAAAAAATTCAATCAGATAGTAGAAATTATTAAATCCAAACTAAATGAAAATGACTAACAGTTCATCCATACACATATTCAAAATATTATACGGTTGGTGTGTTTCCATTCCTGTTTTTTATTATGAAAATGAAGATGACATAGCTGAAAAAATTAGAGATTTTCAAAGTAAAATAAATGAAGGAGGTAGTGATGATCCTATTCTTGATAAATTACTTTCTAAAACTAAAGTAAAAAGGACAAAACAGAAGGGAGAATATCGTGTTGCCCCAATTAAAGATCATTCGCTGCTTTATTTTTCGACTAAACATCAGGCTTTATTTTTTATCAATTTATTGATGAAAGAAGATGGTGATCAAAGTGATAAGTTAGACATTGAGGGTGCATACAAATTATCCTTAAAACAAATTACTGAATAATAAAAAAACACATGGCACGAAAAGCGGATTCAGAAGAAACAAGAAGATTAAAAGCAAGAATGATGAAAGAAGAACCAGAGGATGTATCATTTCAAGAAATGAGTGATGATGATTCTGCATTTGGAGATGATATTGTTGTTGATGAAAAGCAAGAGGATTTAAGCGAAGGAGGAAAAACTTCATTCAATCCTTTGGAGGGAAAACCTAAATCAGCGGATCGAAGTTACACGAAACAAACATCTACTAATGAAATAGAAACTGTGGAGGAGGCTTATACTCAACCGCAAGTTGAATTAGGAGATGACAAAGGTGCAGATGGAAAGCCTAATCCTATTAATCCAGAAACATCTACCCTTACACCTGATGATCAGAGGAGGGCTGCGGAGGCTGCATTTGATATTTCTGTTTCTGGTTATAAAATGTTGTTTACTATTGCTCAAAAAGGTGCTAAAATCAGCGACACTAAAATATCTGAATTAGTAAATTCAGATAAAGTTAATCTTTATGTTCCTGTAAGCATTTCAGATGAAGAGGGCAAATTACATTTGATGCCATTTAAGGATGTGGTAGAAATATTCAATAAGAATGTCGAAAATACGCTAACATATTCACAAGAATTTATTGATTCAGTCCGTGAGCCAGTGATTAAAAAGTTCATGGAGAAGGGCATAGGAATTACAGATAACAATAAAATTATTTATTCTTGCATAATTGAAGTTATCCGCATAGGTCTTTCATTTTATACCTTAAAAACATTTGGACTAAATATTACCAAAGAGGCGCAAGATAAATACGCTAATATGAAGGCTACTGGTCAAGTGCCTAAAAATGAACAACAACAGCAACAAGAGTTCCAATCATATCAGCAAAATAATCAGCAAAAAAATACTTCTAACAATGCAACTCCTGAAACAGAGCCAGAAATAACAAATACAGAAGTAATTGAAGAGCCTCTGCGAGAAGCAGATGAAAATGTTACAGTTTAATAAAAACTAAAAATTATGAGTTCATTAAGAGAAAATAGGCTAATTATTGTTACAGGTAAAAAGCGTATTGGTAAGTCCAATGAAACTTTAAGAAATATCTTTTACGATGTTGTAAAAGGAGATGGAAGAAAGGGATTAATATTCGATGTCAACAACGAATATGGCGAGTATGATATTTATTTTCCTGATGGAACGCATAAAATCCATAAAGTAAAGAGAATATTCCATAAGGATATTGCTAAATTTTCTGCTCAAAAAACTATCGAAGTTGCACGGGTTATTCCTGTTCGTGATGATGGCAAAAGAATGGAGCATGAAGAGATAGAAGAGTGTCTAATGAATGTACTTACTAAATTCAAAGGAGGAGTGTTACTATTGGAGGATATGAATAATGTAATTGGTGATGCTCTACCTGTTAAAGTATCTGGTGCGCTTGTAAACAATGCACACCGAGATTGCGACATTTACATTCATATGCAGTCAGTAGGTCGTATTTTGCCGAAGATGCGCCAAAACGCAGAGTTTATTCGCTTTCACTATCAATTAGATGGAATTGAAGATTCCAAAGGAAAATTGAAATCTGAATTTCCTATTTTCAAGATTGCTCAAAATTTGGTTAATAAGCAATTTTTTTCTGGCAACAAACGATTTTTTATCTTTGTTAATCGAGAGGAACACCGACTAATTGGTAATTTCAATAAAGGGCAATTAAAAACTGCTATTGAAGAATTTATTGCTCAGAATCAAACCTTGCTGAAGCCATTACTGGATCAGAAAGAATCCAATGGTAAGCGCAAATATACCTACGATCAAGCCGTAGGAATAAAAGTGAATGAATTATTAGGAATGTATTGGGGTAATACATAAATTTGAACTATTGATAGTTATTCAGTTTCAATGTTGGGTTTTTGAAACTTGAAAGAATCCGCATCCCCTCTTAGGTTGCGGATTTCTTTTATACTAAAATGCCTTAATTTTATTTAAAATCGCCATTTTAACAAATTTTAACATTTCATATTGTTGACATTTGGAAACTTGCGTTTACATTTGATCCGTAACCCCGTTACACCACACTAACCAAAAACAACCAACTATGGAAAATAGAAAATCAACAACGATGTCAGACCGATGTAATTTAATCTCAAAAAAATTCAACCTGACAATTAACGACATTATTACATTTAGGGGTAATTATAAGAGATACAGACCAAACACAAAGGCGTGGAATATTTATACGCTAATCTCAGAAATGAGAACTCCTACATTTGGCGTAACAACAGAGGAAATGGTTTTTCGTCAGGAACGCAATTATTAATAACTATATAACCCATAAACAACAACCAATATGGATAGTATTAACTTCTCAAAAATAAATCGAAACCTCAATCAGCAAAAGAATACGCTGATGGGACTGATTAACAAATGTATAACTAACAACCAAAAACTAATCAATATGCAAACGAAAAAACTTTATGAATCGCCATTAAAAGAACGCAACGAACAAAAATATGGATTGCTTACTGACCAGTGTATCTGTTGCGGAAAACCTATGAAGGAGGGCGAAAAATTATATATACACATGAATACGAATTGGGTGGCAGTTAATCCATTAATAAACGAAGAAAATTGCAAGGAATTAACTGGAGCAGAATCACAAGGTTGTTTTCCTATTGGAAACGATTGTGCTAAGAAAATGAAAGGTTTTACATTTTTAATGAAATAATCAAACGGGGAGCAGCATCCGAACCAACTGCATTAATTAATCAAAAATAACCACTAAAACTAATCAGTATGCAAAACGTAAAACAACAAGCAAAAGTAGGCGATATGGTAAGGTTTTTTGACCCGAAATGTGCAATATGGATTCACGATGATATAGCCTACATCAATGGTAGTATTATTGAGGGTAAATCCTATGACCTCACCTATGTTGACTTTGAAGTGATCGAATCTAAATAATTACATACTAATCTTATGACAAATAATAATGAATCAACTCCATCATGGAGTAATTTGGTAAATCTTATGTGTGATTTGTTGGAAAATCCAGAAACAAGTCTAATTATTAAGATGACCATTAGGAATGAATTTAAAAGAATGGCAGAGGGGGCAGATAAATATCAGGATATTGCTAAAGCAATGAATTGTTAAATTTTGTTAAATTTCATTCACAAAATGTTGCAGTTGTAAATTTAACTTTACATTTGAAATAAATTAAAAATTAATCATCACTTAAAACCCAAAAAAAATGGCTCACAATCTTAACATTATCAACGGAGTAGCAAGTTTCGCAAGTACAAAAACTGCTTGGCACGGGCTTGGTCAAATTGTAGAATCAGCAATGACCGCTGAACAGGCAATTAAGTTGGCTCACCTTGATTATGAAGTAGCAAAAACGCCTTGCGTTGGATTTGAAACTACCGAAACTGGTATTAATGAAATTACAATGGAGGACAAATTTATCACTTACCGCAAGGACACTCTTCAGGGATTTGGAGTAGTAGGTAATAGATATGAGATTGTCCAAAATTCTGATGCGTTTAGTTTCTTCGATGCTATTGTAGGCGCAGGGATAGCAATGTATGAAACGGCAGGTGCGCTTGGCAAAGGCGAAAAAATCTTTATCAGTGCCAAGATGCCCGATGTTATTGAAGTTGCAGGATTTAAAGGCGATGTAACTGAGATGTATATTCTGCTTACTTCTTCACACGATGGTTCTGGAGCGATTAAGGCTCTAATAACTCCAGTTCGTGTAGTATGTCAGAATACATTAAATGCAGCCCTTAAAGAACATTTTAACAAGGTTTCTATTCGCCACACTACCAATGTGAAGGAGAACTTGGAAAACGCTCATAAATTGCTTGGAATTACGCACAAGTATGTTAAAGAACTTGACAACTGCTTTAATTTCCTTGCTAAGAAAAAAGTTACTGATGATGCAGTTCAGAAACTCATTGCCGATCTGTTTGCGACGCAAAAAGATGATTCCACAAGAGCGAAAAACATTCGTGCAGAAGTGTTCAAATCTTATCAGACTGGTGTAGGTCAGGAGGCAATCTTGGGAACTGCTTGGGGTGCTTACAATGGGATTACCTACTACCTTGATCACGTTAAAGGGTACAAGGATGACACAAAGAAATTCAATGCAATTACTGAAGGCTATTCTGCCAACATTACTCAGAATGCAATGGAGGCTCTTATTGCTCTTTAAAAACAACGGAGGGGGTGAAATTCCCCCTCCTTTCTAAAAAACACATCTTATATGAAAAGAGAAGCCACAATTTACTTTAATATACCTCGCAAGAATCTTAAAGGTGATTTTACAGGAGAACTCATAAATGATACAATGAAAGCGGATTTTATTCCGCTATACGAAACAGATGCCAACGGAAGTGAAATTCTATTGTGCTATGAAGGTAATTTTTTTTGGAAAAGGACTGACCCTATGTTTGATATGGAAGTCGATGCCATAATGTATGCTAATAAAAAAAAAGAAATAGTTGCATTTGTTTCAGCCCTTCATAGCATTCCTTTGGAAGCGGTTTCTTTATTTAAAGCATTAGGATTTACAATTTCAAAACAAATAGATTTAATTCGCAAAAACAATGTCAACATTTAATTTGATCACGGAACGAACTTCACTTCCCGTTTCCGAATGGAAAAATTTGAGAGGCGAGTGGTTTTCTGGAGATACCCAAAAATTTATTAATTGGATGCGATCTTACAAAAAGATAAAGATAAGCAGAGTTACTGTTGGCAATGCCATTAACAGGAATATTGCATCATATTATTTGTGGGATTGCTTGAAACAATACTTAAAAGAAAAATAATGAATCTACTTCCTCTCTTAGATTTTTTTAGGTTGTTTGTCAAGCCTAACCGAAAACCAGTAATTGAAATTGCGCTTGAAAATGATGTTAAGCCGAAAAAACAATTATTGATTTCCAAAACAACTTATCCAAATAAGAATTATACATACAACGAAGTGTTTAACATTAGTAATAATCAGAATGGAGCAGCCTAAAGTAATTTATTCATGGACTAAAGGAATTTTTTTCCTGAGAATAGAAAGGAATTTTTTTCCTGATGGGCAGAATGAGGTTATTGCAAGAATACCAAGATGGTATGCAGATAGCGAATGGATAGCTGCTACTTGTGTAAGAGGTTTAATGTGGGGCGAGATGTTCAAATGATAAGCATACACGAATTTAATCAAGTGTTATGGTTTAATACGCCTCTTGGATTAGGTCAAGCATTATTGCTAATTGATTATGGTTGCCACGAAAACACAATTTGGGTAATAGCTATTAAAAAAGATGGTGCAATAAAACACTTCAACAGCAATCAAATTACTTTGTCATCAAATCACACATTAGAGTTAAATACAAAAAAAACAAAAGATGAATAACACGGATAGAATTTTAGTAAATGATACATTTGAAGATTATTTGGGAGCGAAAGAATACCTTTCCTCAAGCGATATAAGTCAACTTTTGCATTCTCAAAAACATTTTGAGGCTTACAAAAATGGAGATGTAAAGTTTGAAGAAACGGCATCTCAAAAATTAGGTACGGCAGTTCATTTGGCTATTCTTGAACCTTTTAAATTTCTTTGTAAATATTGTTATTACGACAAATCAATGTTGCCTTATCCAGATAGCACGATGGTCAAAAAGGAAAATAAGCAGTGGTATGAGGACTTTTGTAAAGAGCAAAGCGACAAAATAATTTTGACAAAAGATGAATATTACAAAATTATTGCTATGCACAGGTCAGTTTATTCCAATTTATTTGCAAAAGATTTAATAGCAGATTGTCTTATCGAGCATAGCAGTTATGGAATTGTAAATTACGATGGTAAAGAGATTCCTGTTCGGGTCAGACCTGATGCAATAAATGTTGAAAGGAATTATTTTATTAGCCTAAAAACAACTCAGGATGCGAGTAAGGATGGATTTGGAAGAGAGTGTTCAAAGTACAATTATCACGCAAAAGAGGCATTTTATATGACCTGCTTGAGATCATTCCTTCCTGAAGAAAAAAAGCCAACTACGGGCTATTTTATAGCAGTAGAAAACAAACCACCATATTTGTGTCAAGTATTTGATATGAATGTAGATCGTGCTTATGGTGAAGTGAGTGAATTTTTACAAGTTGGTAAGCATTTGGTTGATGTTGCTTTCAATCGCTATTGTGATTTACAGGAAACTGGTGTTGCAAAGGGATATGAATTGGAATCTGATGAAATAGTTCAGATTGTTTTACCACGTTATGAAGTATTTTCAGCAAATCAAAAATCAATTTAATTTTCAATTAATAACAATTAAACAAAAACACAATGGCTAAAAAGCAAACAGAAGAAGGTATTGAATTTCCAGATGATTTCAATAAGCCTTCGCAGTCAACAAATGAAGTGAAATCTCAACCAGAAGTAGTGGTTAGTGCAGAAGTTCAATCAAATGTCATTGAACAGAATGTTACTATCGTTAAAGAAAAAAACAAGGGGATCAAAAATTGGCAAGATGCTTTGATTGCTCTTCCAGAAAAATTTGGTCAACTAAAAGTTGATTCAAAGAGAGCAACAATAGAACTTGGATTTGCAAGTATGATTATTAAAAATAATAATTACTTGAAACAAACTAATCCACAAAGCATTTTTGATTCCATCATTTATTCTGCAAGAATCGGAATTACATTAAATCCTGCATTTGGATTTGCATATTTAGTTCCACGAAAAATGAATGGTGAAGTGAAATGTTGTCTGGACATTGGATATAAAGGTTGGTGTGCCATCTTAAAGTCTTATGGTTCAGTTAAACACATTGATGCTCATGTTGTTTATGATGATGAAGAATTTAATTTTCAACCTGCCGATGGTGTTCTTAACCACAAACCTAAATTTGCTAAATCAGAAGTGGAGCATAAAGCAAGAGTAATAAGTTGTGCTTATGCGGTTGCGATTCTTCCTGATGGTGAAAAAGTTTATGAGGTTATTCCAAGTTGGGAATTAAATAAAATCAAAAATGTTTCTTCTGCTTCAAAAGGATTTAGTCCCTATACTGAGTGGGAAAGTGAAATGCTTCGTAAAGCACCGATTAAGCGTTTAGCAAAAAAACTTTTAACGCTCCAAGATGACCAAAGAGTATCTGCCATGTTTGAAGCGGAAGCAGAAACCTATCCCGATAATAATTCAAAATCAATAACTGACGTATTTAACTAAATTTTTATGAAAAACACAATAATCACATTTATTTCGATATTGCTTTTAAGTGCTTGTCAAACTGAAGAAGGTAAGAAGGCAGAGATGGCAGTAATCAAGGCTCAAAAAGAATTGGATTCTTTGAAGAGTGTAAATGCACTGAAAAAAAAATATTATGATTGCACTATTGATTTAATGTTGGCAGGAAGCAGCGATGATGAGGCTTGTGAGAAATGCAAAGCAATTTATTATGAAGGCTATTATTATGATTCACTGACTTCTGTTGATATTAAATTGGATTCCATGCGTAAATAGTATTTCTTTGTTTTCGATTTTGGACTGAACCCCAAATACTAACTCATTGCCCTAACTTGATAAGGTGGTAGTCGTAGGCGCAAGGGCTGAAAGCTACTGGTTCAGACCTTTAAAAGTTAGGGCTTTAATCTTTCTCCTATGGCTAAAGAGTTGCCTTATTTTAAATTTGAACCTGCCGAATGGATGTTTGGTAGGATTCAAAAAAGATCGCTTGAAGTTCAAGCTAATTTTATCAATTTATGTTGTAAATACTGGCATAAGTTGGGACAGATTTCAGTTCGTGAGGCTGAACTGGATTACGGTAAACAAGTTATCTCTGAACTTTTGGAATTTGAAATAATAATTAAAGAAAACGATCAAGTCCGAATCAAGTTTTTAGACGACCAATTAGTTGATATTCGTGAATATGCTGAAAGTCAACGAATTAAAGGAATAAAAAGTGCATCAAAAAGAATCAGAAATGATTCAACCACTGTTGAACCACTGTTGAACAACGGTTCAGCCATTGTTGAACCTATAATAATAGATAATAAAAGAATAGATAAGATAAGAAAAGAAGAGAAGAGAAGAGAAGAAATTGTCGTCAATGCCGAATTTGAATTTTCAAAAAAGTTGGAAGATGTTCTTCCAAAATATTTGGAACAGTCGATAGCCATTGAAGTTGCTGCGAAAAATTGTAGAATGACAGTCGCAGATGTCAGGTATGCAGCGGTTGTTTTTAAAGATCAGCTACTAGCTAAAGGCGTGATTAACAAGAGTTTAAAGGATTTTACGGAGCATTTTTATAACTGGTTGTTGAAAGTTCCGATTAAACCCAAAGCACCTGTTTCTCAAGAAAAAAAGAGATTAGTAATTTATAACGGACTTGAACACAAAAACCCAAAAACCGATGAACAAGAACCTAAAACAGAATAAACAATATCCCGAATTACGCACACATTTCAATTCTCCCGAACTTTCGTGGGCATTAGTACCCCCACAAGCCACCGACATAGAAGAAGCGATTTTAGGGGCGTTTCTGATCGAATTTAAAAATTGCCTCGAAATCATAGATTTACTCAAACCAGAACATTTTTACAAAGATGTTCATGCGACAATTTTTAAGTCCATTCAAAACTTACAAAAAGCAAGACAGCCCGTTGACCTTTTGACAGTAGTTCAGGATTTAAAAAAAAATGATGCCCTAGAAATTTGCGGAGGTGCTTACTTTTTGAGCAATCTTACTAACAGAATTGGAAGCGCATCACACGCAGAAACTCACGCAAGAATAATTATTGAAAAATATTTGAGAAGAGAAATTATAAAACAAGCATCCGCAATCATAAAAAACGCTTACGATGATACTTCAGATACTTTTGAAATTATGGAAAATTTTTCAAGAGCATCTGCCAAGATTGAAGAATTTGTAAGTGATGGTGTAAACTTCCAACACATCGGTAAAATTATAGAAAACGAAAGTGTAGCGTATTTAGCACGATCTTTAGCAAGTAAGAAAAATGACCTCATTGGAGTAAATACAGGCTTTGTTGAACTAAACAAACTTACTGGCGGTTGGCAAAATCCTGATTTAATTATTTTAGCTGCTAGACCTGCTATGGGTAAAACAAGTCTGGCGTTAGAGTTTGCTTTAAAAGCAGCCGAAAAATCTAAAGTCAATGTTGGAATTTTTTCTTTGGAAATGTCTGATATACAACTTGTTCAAAAAATGATTATTGCTAAGAGTGAAGTAAACTCCGACCAATATAAATTTGGTGTTTTACCACATTACGCAGAAGATCAAGTGATTGAAACACGAAAACAAATGCGTTTGATGGGTATTTACATTGATGATACTCCATCAATTTCTATTCCTATAATAAGGACTAAGGTTAGAAAAATGATGCGTACCAATCCTTTAGGATTAATAATCGTGGATTACTTGCAATTAGTTACAACTGGCGAATCAAGCAGGAAGAATCGAGAGCAAGAGATCAGTTACATTAGCAGTAGCTTGAAAGCAATAGCGAAAGAATTTAAAATACCTATCATTGCTTTGGCGCAATTAAGCCGTGCCGTTGAACAAAGAGGTGGAGATAAAAGACCGCAGTTATCTGATTTGAGAGAATCTGGTGCGATAGAACAAGATGCTGATATGGTTATGTTTCTGCACCGACCCGAATATTATGGAATAACTCAAGATGAAAGCGGAGAAAGCACTTTAGGAAGAGCAGATTTGATTGTTGCCAAACATAGAAACGGAGCAACAGCGGATGTTCAAATAAAATTTATTTCTAGCACAACCAAATTTATTGATCCATTTGAGGGCGAAAAAATATTGACAAGTGATTCTTCGCTAATGCCTAATGAGGAATTTTTGAATAATAAAGAGGACTGGGGGGATCACCCATTTTAACATTTTTTAACAGTAAGATTTGGTGTTGTATTCAACATAAATTTACATTTGTCAAAATTGTTAATCAAATAAATTATGAGCCTATTCAAAGAAATGCGAGATATTAAAGAGATGGTACACTATCTACTTAGTAATCATCCTCATTTGAGGGATAACGATTATAAGTTAGTTGCCACATTTCATTTATTTGAAGCAGGTGGGAGGGAAATTCTTGATAATATGACCGCCACTAAATTTCTTCAAATGTACGCAGATGCTAAGTTGACAAATTTTGAAAGCATCAGGAGAGTAAGGCAGAAACTTCAAGAAGAAAATCCAGACCTCAGAGGCGAAAAGTGGATTTCACGAAAGGCAAAAGGAAACAAATTTAATACTGAAGGTATATGAAAAAGAAGTTCGTAACTAGGACAACGGCAGAAGAAATCTCTTATCATTGGGGTCAAGCCATGAATTTTTGGTTTACAACAAAAATGTTTGTGAAATGCAATAAGGATGGAAAAATTAATTGGCATACGACCACAGTTTACACTCAAGCCGAAGTTAATTTAGATGTCGCTATAAATGTTGTAGATCGTGCATAAGATTCACATAGCCATAGATGCAGGTGCTACAACTGGAATAGCAATTTGGGATGGTACATCCTTAAAACTTGATTCTGGTGGATTTTGGGATATAATCTATTGGATTGAAAAATATATTTATGATGATTTGAAGCCGAATAAAATAGACTTCATTATTTATATAGAAAATCCCAATTTCAATAAGATTACTTTCCGCAGAAGAGGTCAGTTGAGAACTGATGATCGTAAAGCACAGAACGTAGGAATGAATAAGAGAGATGCTAAACTTTGGATTGAGTGGTGTGAGTTAAACAAAATCCCGTATGTGTCTGTAAAACCATTGCGAAAGAAAAAAGATGGCGTATTTATTTGGAAGGGTGTAGATGGCAAAATAAGCCATCAGGAATTTATTTCCTTAACTAAGTATCAAAAACAAACTAATCAGCACGAAAGAGATGCCTGTCTAATATTAATGAAATTCGTTACATTATGAAAGTTACTCAAGAATATTTTAAATTCATCAGCACTTTAGTAATCCAATCATGCAATGATTATTATGGTAATGATATGATGCTTACCTCACCGATAATTAGAAGCGAGAATATGGTAAAAAAAAGAAGAATAGTCTGGGTACTTATTAAAGAGGCTGTACCTACGATGTCTTTGATTGATTTGGCAAATATATTTCAGAAAGATCACACAACAGTTCTTTATTCTCTGCGAAAACATCACGATTTAATCCAAGTTGATAAAAATTATCGTCGGGAATTTAATGAAGTTTACACATTATTTTTGTCTAAACACAATTTCAAAAATACAGAAGAAGATAGGCTCAACTTTTTAAGCAATCAAATTAGATTATTGTTTGAGGAGCGTAGAAAAATAAAATTGAAGTTGAAGCAATCTGGTAAAATTTTATAATTTTTTGAATGTCCAATGAATAACGGCATCTGTATAAATTTCAGGTTGGGATTAAAGTGTGATGCCCTATCGACCTGCACAAAATGATATAAGTAGCACAACTGTTCGAGTTGCAAATAAGCCCCAACTTGAATTTATACAGTGTTATAGGGCGTTTATTCTTGTCAAAATGGAAGATTTAATGAAAGTAATAAAGGAAGCAAATTCAGAACTCGAAACATTAATTGGCGATAAAGACAAATTGATGGATGAAATTGCAAATGATGAAGCGAAACTTAAAAACTACATCGGAAAATGTAATGATTTAGCAACCAAATATCACGAAAGAGTTAAAGAGCAAGTAACTTTAGAATATTTTGCTCAATTAATGATTTTGGATATGCAATATAATTTTATGGGTGGAGGATTTTTAAATCCAAATGGCGATACTGTTATTCAGGTCGGCTAAATGCCCTATAACGTTTACAGCTATGTTTAGTTGCTGATTTTGAAATACTAAACAATCAAAATAATACAAATTATGAGCAAAGAACAGAACTTAAATGAACCACATAACCAGCAATTAAATATAGCTGGTGTTAGCAACAGTATTTCATTTCGTGAAATGGCTGAAAAATTATGGAACTTATTGGACGACATCGACACAGCAAGCGATATGTTTAAACCAAATGATGAAAAAAGTGCAATGGCTTTTTATAAGTATGCAATGTCAAAACAGGAAGAAAGGCATAAATACCTAAAATCTGATGGATATAAATT
>Ga0172367_10006064_pt1 | contig 14387 bp, 14 predicted proteins | sample Lak10m_FD_114542 | JGI IMG/M metagenome (GOLD analysis project Ga0172367, IMG submission 114542) | Freshwater microbial communities from Kabuno Bay, South-Kivu, Congo - kab_022012_10m | ecosystem: Environmental > Aquatic > Freshwater > Lake | place: Democratic Republic of the Congo: South-Kivu... | reverse complement strand
TTTGTTTTCTTATAGCGTCATTATGCATCCGTGCAATTTGAATGTCAAGGAGACATAAAGTCTATAGAAGTTAGGGTGTGTAGCAATCGTCGGCCAAGACCGGCAGGTCACGCCTTGCCATGCTCGACCCAAAACCCAAGTTAGGGGCTGTAACCCTTGATATCTCCAAACTCAGAATCTAGTTGATAACAGCTCCTACCGGGTGAATATTGAAAATAGCTTGAAATTCAGGCCAGTTCAAAATTCTTCTTCGCCGTAGCCGGTACCATTTTCGTTATCACGGCGAGAGCCCAACAGGTCTAACCGGTCGACCCGAATTACTGGCTTTGAGCGAGGTGTACCGGTGGCTCGGTCCTGCCAGTAGTCTAGCTTGAGAGCCCCGGTAACGCCGATCAAGCTACCCTTATGGACATAGTTGGCCGCTACCTCGGCGGCCTTGCCCCACAGCTCCAGGTTAAACCAATCGGGCTTGTCCTCTCGACTGGAGCGGCGACGTACCGCCAGGGTTAGATTGCATAGCACACTACCAGATTCAAAGTACTTGACCTCCGGATCTCCGCCCACGCGCCCTACCAACGTTACCAGGTTAACCGCTGTCATTCGTTTAGCCTCTCAAATTCAACCCTTGCGACCACCCGCCTCTTCTGTTCCTCAGATTTGCAAACCCCTGTCCTGCCCGGTTGGATCGGCACCAATTTAGGGTGAGAGACTAGGGCGAAACGCCTAGGGAACCATAGCTCTATTTATACTGTGGGATCTGTCATTTGGGAATACGTAAAGGTAAGCAAGCACTGAGAATCCGGGTGCTAACTGTCAGAAATCTGGCTATTCCTCCTGGGTTCTGATTCCTGACCTGCTTGGGTAAACCAGCCTGCCCATGGTAGTCTAGAAAAAGTCCAGGGATAATCAGCCCCTGGCTTTGTTGTCTGTATAGATCCGCCGGGGATAGCAGGAGGTGGCCTAACCCTCCCCAGGCGAAAGCGATGATCTAAAGATTTTTGAGGGTTTAGCCCCGGTCTAGGGCTTGACCTTTCTTGCCAACCTAATTTCTACCATTACTATCAAGGAGAAGGAAGCAGTTTCCTATGACTCAAGTTGTTGTTGGCGAAAATGAAGGCATTGAATCAGCGCTGCGTCGCTTTAAGCGCCAGGTTTCTAAGGCTGGAATTTTTTCTGAGGTGAAACGTCGTCGCCACTTTGAAACCCCTCAGGAGAAGCGTAAGCGTAAGGCCGTGGCCCGCCGTAAGAAGCGTTACCGTTAAGAAGCTACTGGCCTCCCCCACTGGGGAGGCCTATTTTTTACAGACCCTTAGGACTGGGAGGGTTGTAATACCTGGCGCAACCCCCCCACCACCGGCACCAGTTGTTCTGCCTGCTGGAGGGAATAGTCCGCCAGGGCACTCCAGGCCGCCCCCAGTAACCGGTTCACCGTAATGTCATCCTTCACCAGAATCCACAGGCGTTGCACCTCTTCAGTATGCAGGCGATCGTCCTCCGTCAGGGCCAGCAGGATCATCTGTCGTAGGCGGGTACCTTCCTCAGACATCAGGTAACGCAGGCCCAGACCAGCGGTGGGAAGAACATCAAAGCTGGTGTCACTGCGGGCGATCGCCAGCATATTTTCCAGCCGTTGCCACTGTAGCTGGCCATCCTTAAACAGTACCTCCAGCAGCCGCTGCCGCAGGCTGGGGGTTTCCCCGAGTAATAGGCGCCGAGCAACGTAGGGATAGGCCACGTCGACAATCTTAAAGTCGGGGTTGAGGCTCAGGGCTAAGCCCTCCTGGGTGACCAGGGAACGGATAATCAGGGCAAACTTGGCGGGCACCCGAAAGGGATACTCGTACATCAGCTCAGAAAACTGATCGGTGATGGTCTTAAAGTTAAAGTCCCGCACCTTGGCTCCCATGGTATCCCCCAGTACCCGCTGGAGGGCTGGAATAATCGGCCCCAGCTCCGTCTCTGGGGTCAAAAACCCCAGCTTGACGAAGGCCTGACCCAGGCGTTCAAAGTCCTGGTTAATCAGGTATACCACCGCATCCACCAGGGTTTCCTTGGTCTCCTGGTTGAGCTGATCCATCATGCCAAAGTCGATGTAGGCCATGCGGCCATCGGCCATGGCAAACAGGTTGCCGGGGTGGGGGTCGGCATGGAAGAAGCCAAACTCCAGCAGTTGCCGCAACCCGGCGGTCACCCCGATTTCAATCAGGCGATCGCGATCCAGGTTGGCGGCGGCAATGGTTTCCACATCAATCAGCTTAGAGCCCTCGATCCACTCCAGGGTGAGGACTCGATGGGTACTATGGGACCAGTAGATGCAGGGCACCTTCACCGTAGGATCGGTGTTAAAGTTTTCGGCGAACCGTTCCGCATTGCGCCCTTCATTCAGGTAGTCAATTTCCTCAAATAGTTTGGTGCCAAACTCATCGACGATCAGGGTGAGATCATGACCCAGGTTAAGGGGCAAAAAGCGCCCTAGCCAGCTGGCTGCCCAGCGCATCAGGAACAAATCCCGACAGATCATCGGTCTCAGGTTGGGCCGCTGCACCTTGACCGCCACCTCCTCCCCAGAAAACAACCGGGCCCGATAGACCTGGCCCAGGCTGGCGGCGGCCACGGGGGCGGGGGATAGGGAGCTGAAGAGTTCCTCCGGGCTGTGGTCTAGTTCCGCCTCGATAATGGCCCGGGCCAGGGGGGTGGGGAAGGGGGGGAGTTGATCCTGTAGTTTGATTAGCTCCTCCAGAAAATCCTTGCGCACCAGGTCAGGACGGGTGGAGAGGGCCTGCCCTACCTTAATAAAAGTGGGGCCCAGATTGGTTAACACCTGGCGCAGTTGGACCGCCCGCCGGGGTTGGTTCTGGGCTTCTCGACCAAACCAGCGATCGCTCTGCAACCCCAGCACAAAGGTGCCTAACCACCAGCAGATCTGCAGAATTCGCCAGCCCACGCTCCAAAATCGCCAGCGGTAGTAGCGATCGATGACCAGGGGATCGTAGGTTTGTAGGGAACCGGGGTCTACAGCTGTCACTACACCATCACCTTTAGCTGGGAACACATCGTTGTAGTCAGGGACCTGGGACTCGATAGGTGGTCAACTGGCACTCCAGAGGGGTATAGCCGAAGATCTCCCTGCAAATCCCTAGCTGGATATAGCCCAGCTAACCCATGGAAAACGGTAAGGAAACTAGCAATCTTTAGATCCTTAACCATAGTATAGAAAACTACAAACAACTTTGGAGTTGGCTGGTTAAAGGACTTTTACCAATGGCTAGGATTGAGAACATACCGACCCTAAACCACCGCCCCCGGAGAGAAGGCTAGCTGACCCTGCCAGCCAGCGGCGGTGAGGCCCACCTGGGCCAGGGCGGCCTTTAACTCCACCACCACCCGCTCCTGTTGGTCAGCCCGGAGCTCGGGAAACATGGGCAGGGAGAGTACCTGATGGGCGGCGGTTTCAGAGGCCGGCAGGTCTCCTGGTTGGTAGCCGAGATGGCGGTAAACCGGCTGCAGGTGCAGGGGCAGGGGATAGTAGACGGCGGTAATCACCCCAGCCTGCCGCAGCCGCTGTTGCACCTGATCCCGCTGACCGCCGCTGGCGGTAGCCCCCGCCAATCTGATCGTGTATTGGTTCCAAACCCCCTGGCCCAGGCCCCCCTGCTGGGGACAGACCACCTCCTCCAGACCACTCAGCAGCTGTTGGTAGGTGGTGGCAATCTGGCGGCGCCGTTGGTTCCAGCCCTCCAGATGGCCTAGTTTGATGGCCAGGATGGCCGCCTGAACCGAGTCGAGGCGACTATTAACCCCGATCGCCTCGTGGTGATATTTCACCCGGCTACCATGTTCCCGTAGCATGGTCATGGTGGCGGCCAGATCGCCGTCGTTGGTGGTGATGGCGCCGCCATCCCCACAGCCCCCCAGATTTTTGGTCGGGTAAAAACTAAAGCACCCCACCTGACCGATGCTACCCACCGCCTGCCCCTGCCATTGGGCGCCGGTGGCCTGGGCACAGTCTTCAACCACCGCCAGGCCGTAACCCTGGGCCAGGTCTAGAATCGGCCCCAGGTCCGCTGGTTGGCCAAACAGATGGACCGGCATGATCGCCCGGGTGCGATCGCTGAGGGCCGTCTCTAACCTGGCGCAATCCAGGGTAAAACTATCCAGGTCAATATCAACAAACACCGGCGTAGCCCCCACGGCGCTGATCACTTCAGCGGTGGCGATAAAGGTAAAGGAGGGGGTGATCACCTCGTCGCCGGGGCCAATATTTAGGGCCCGCAGCGCCAGGTAGAGGGCATCCGTACCAGAATTACAGACCACGCAGTGCTCGGTGCCCACGTATTGCCGAAAGCTATGGGCAAAGGTTTCCACCGCCGGGCCATTAATATACTGTCCTGAGGCCAAAACGGCGGCCACCGCCCGATTAATCTCGGGTCCCAGGGTTTGGAATTGCTCGGTTACATCAAAGGCAGGAATGACAGTCACTCGCGCACACTCGTCTAGGATATAGGCTTAGTGTAGCAGCCAGGGTCATCCTGGCCAGTACTTGCTTAGAGCAGGGAGGTAGCCGTTGATCCAGCCCAGTTCAGTTGATGATCCCGGCGATGCCCATTGGCTTGGCTATTGTCTGGAGTTGGCCCGCCAGGGCATGGGCAAAACCGCCCCCAACCCCATGGTGGGGGCGGTGGTGGTCAACCAGGGGGAAAAGGTTGGGGAAGGCTTCCATCCTGCAGTTGGTTTGCCCCATGCCGAGGTTTTCGCCCTAGAGGCGGCGGGAGACCGGGCCCAGGGGGCCACTCTCTACGTGAATTTGGAACCCTGTAACCACACCGGCCGCACCCCGCCCTGCACCGAGGCCATTTTACGATCGGGGATTCGCCGGGTGGTGGCGGGCATGGTGGACCCTGACCCCCGGGTTTCGGGGAGTGGTATTGCCCGACTGCGATCGGCGGGGGTGGCGGTGCGGGTGGGGGTGGCGGAGGCGGAGTGCCGGCGATTAAATGAAGGCTTTATCCATCGGGTCACCCGTCACCGCCCCCTGGGCATCTGGAAATACGCCATGACGCTGGATGGCAAGATTGCCACCACCACTGGCCACAGCCAGTGGATTACGGGCCCTACCGCCAGGGCCGAGGTACACCGGCTGCGGGCCGGTTGTGATGCCGTGGTGGTGGGGGGCAACACCGTCCGCTGCGACAACCCCCAGCTCACCAGCCATGGCCAAAGCACCCACAACCCCAGGCGAGTGGTGTTGAGCCGCCGCCTGGATTTACCGATACCAGCCCATCTCTGGAGCACCGATGTGGCTCCCACCCTGGTGTTTACCACGGCCATGGCCGACCCGCGTCAGGCGGAAAAACTCAGGGATCTGGGGGTGGAGGTGGTGATCCAGGATCCCCTCAGCCCCGCCCAGGTGACCGATTATCTCTATCACCAGGGCTGTGGAACGGTGCTGTGGGAATGCGGTGGTACCCTGGCGGCCCTGGCGATCGCCGACCAGGTGATTGACAAGCTTTGGGCCTTTATCGCCCCCAAGCTGATTGGCGGGGCCCAGGCCCCTAGCCCCCTGGGAGACCTGGGCATTACCCAGATGACGGCGGCCATCGGCCTCAACCCAGTAACCCATCGGCAGGTGGGGGAGGATTGGCTGATGGAGGCCTACCTGGAGCAGGCTAGCCCCCTGAGCACCCCGACCAGGCCGCCTGAGGATCAACCAGAAACAATACCCTAAACAGGAAGCAACCCTATGACCGATCCCCCAAGCCAGTCCCCCGGCATCCCCTGCGCCATTGCCCTGGGTAGTAATCTGGGGGATTCCCTTACCACCCTGGAAGCCGCCCTGGAACACCTGACCCAAACCCCCGGCGTTACCCTGGTACAGGTGTCTCCCTGGTACCAAACTAGCCCCCTGGGCCCAGCCCAGCCCAATTACCTGAATGGCTGTGCCCTCCTGGAGGTGAGCCTGTCCCCTCAGGAGATGTTGGTTACCCTATGGGCGATCGAAACCCAGTTTGGTCGAGTCCGTCAGCAGCGCTGGGGGCCCCGCACCCTGGATCTGGATTTGCTGCTCTACGGTGATCTGGTCCTGGAGACGGCGGATCTGACTATCCCCCATCCTCGGATGGCGGAGAGGGCCTTTGTCCTGGTTCCCCTGGCGGCCATCGCCCCGGATCTGATGGACCCCCGCTCAGGCCGAACCATCTCCAGCTTGCTCGATCAGGTGGATAAAACTGGGGTTGAGTTGTTTACCCCGACCTCCAGTTAAGCCCGCCAGTAATCTCCCTACCCACAAGTAGCCCCGGGGGCGGAGGAGATGCCCACCCCTGCCTAGCCAGCATTAGCTGTCAGCCTCAACCCTGTCCTGGGCCCACTGACAAAGGTTATGATTTGCCCCTGTGCTCTAACAAAGAGGTGGAGAAATGGGTCTACCCCTGTCAACCAACCCTGTGGTGTTAATTACGGGAGGGGCTAGGCGAATTGGTAGGGCAACGGCTGAGCTCCTCCATGGCCACGGTTTCAATCTAGTGATTCACTTCCATTCCTCCCAGTCAGAGGCAGAGGCCCTGGTGGAGCAGCTCAATCATCGGCGATCGGGGTCAGCCTATGCCCTTCAAGCCGATCTGACCCAAACCCTGGCTGCCCGTCAGCTTATGGAGGCGATGCCTTCCCATTGGGACCGACTGGACGGCATCGTGCACAATGCCTCCTTGTTCGAACCGACTGCCCTGATGGACGCTAGCCTGGAGGACCTTTCAACCCAGTGGGAGAAGCTCCATAATTGCCATAGTAAAACTCCTTTTCTCCTGGCCCAACTGGCCTATCAGGGGTTTCCGGAATCCTTTCGGTTTATGATTAACCTCTGTGATATCTACGCCACTATTCCCCTGCGTCGTTACCCCATCTATAGCCTTTCTAAGGCCAGCCTGGTGATGGTGACCAGGGTACTGGCTAAGGAACTGGGACCGAGGGTAAGGGTGAATGCCATTGCCCCTGGGTTGATCCTGTTACCCGACGGACAAACCATGGATGGGGAAACCGCCAGCCGCATGGAGCAAAAAACCTGTCTGTCTCGCATGGGGGAACCGCTGGACATTGCCAAGACGGTTTTATTCCTGGCCCAAGAGGCCCCCTACATTACCGGGCAGGTAATTACGGTGGATGGCGGTCGCACCCTATTTTCTTAGTAGACTATTTTCTTAGTAGACTCTGTAGCAAATGGCATCCCAGTCTTGTCCTAACCAGACTAGGGACTGCTATGCTTCTCCTACCCCCTTGACTCTCCAGTGGACTGGAGGATTCAAGATATATGTCTACAGAGTGTAGGGGTTAGCCATGGCCATTGAATTAACTATTCCAGATCTAGCCTGTGCGGCCTGTGTGGACACCGTCACCAAGGCTATTCAGGCGGTTGATGTCGCTGCTCAGGTGCGGGCTGACCCCACCACCAAGCAGGTCGAAGTGATCACTCAGGCCTCTGAGTCGGCCATCAAACAGGCCATTGTCGAGGCTGGCTATCGCGTTGCTTGATCGCTTTGGCGATGGGGGAAATACCGATGCAAAACCAACGGCTTAAGCTGCTGGGGATGAGCTGTGCGGCCTGCGCCAGCACCATTGAAAAGGCGATTGGCGCGGTACCGGGGGTTGAGGCCTGCCATGTCAATTTTGCCACCGAACAGGCTGCCGTTAGCTACGATCCCCACCAGACCGACCTCACCAAAATCCAGGCGGCGGTGGAGGGGGTGGGCTACGGCGCCTACCCGATCAGCGATTACCCCCTGGCGGTCGAAGAGGATGCCGAACGGCGCGATCGCGCGGCCCGCCAACGTGAACTTAGCCGCAAAGTCATCGTCAGCCTGGTGATTGGCGGTGTCCTGATGATCGGCGGGCTGCCGATGATGACCGGTATTCCCATGGCCCTGATTCCCACCTGGTTGCACAACCCCTGGATGCAACTGGTGCTGGCCCTGCCGGTCATGGTCTGGGCGGGCAATCACTTCTTTATCAACGCCTGGAAAGCCTTCCAGCATCGCTCTGCCACCATGGATACCCTGGTAGCCCTAGGCACGGGCACCGCCTTTCTGTACTCCCTGTTCGCCACCCTCTATCCCCAGTGGTTTTTAGACCAGGGTCTGCGTCCCGATGTCTACTTTGAGATTACCGCCGTGATCATTGCCCTAATTTTATTGGGCAATCTGCTAGAGAACCGGGCCAGGGGGCAGGCCTCCGAAGCGATTCGCCAGCTGATCGGCTTGCAGGCTAAAACGGCCCGAGTCATCCGCGGCAGTCAAGCGTTTGACATCCCCATCGCCGCCGTGGTGCCGGGGGATGTGATCCTGGTACGCCCGGGGGAGAAAATTCCGGTGGATGGGGAAATCATCGCCGGCGCCTCCACCCTCGATGAGGCCATGGTGACCGGGGAGAGTTTGCCAGTGCAGAAAACCATCGGTGATCAGGTGATTGGGGCGACCTTGAATAAAACCGGCAGCTTCAAATTTCGGGCTACCCGGGTGGGCAAGGACACCTTTTTAGCCCAAATCGTCAAGCTGGTGCAGCAAGCTCAGGGATCTAAGGCCCCGATTCAACAACTGGCGGATCGGGTGACGGGCTGGTTCGTGCCGGTGGTGATCGCGGTGGCGATTCTCACCTTTGTGGTTTGGTTCAACCTCATGGGCAACGTCAGTATGGCGCTGATTACTACCGTGGGGGTGTTGATTTTGGCCTGCCCCTGTGCCCTGGGTTTGGCCACGCCCACCTCAATAATGGTGGGCACTGGCAAAGGCGCAGAAAACGGCATTCTGATTAAAGGGGCCGACAGCCTGGAGCTGGCCCACAAAATCCAGACCATTGTGCTGGATAAGACCGGCACCATTACTCACGGTAAACCGACCGTGACCGATTATGTCACCCTGCAGGGGACCGCCACCGAACTGCACCTGTTAAAACTGGCCGGCACCCTGGAGCGCCATTCCGAACATCCCCTGGCGGAGGCGGTGGTGCAGTACGCCCAATCCCAAGGGCTCACCTTAGGCCATCCCCAAGACTTTGTAGCCATGCCAGGCAGCGGGGTGCAGGGAGTCGTCGACGGCCACCGTGTACAGATCGGTACTCACCGCTGGATGGTAGAACTGGGCCTGGCCACCGATCGCCTGCAACGCCAAGGGGAGGCCCTAGAAAGCCAGGGCCGCACGGTGGTTTGGCTGGCGGTGGATGGCCAGGTGGTCGCCCTGCTAGGGATCGCCGATGCGGTCAAACCCTCCGCTGTGGCTGCCCTTGCCACCCTGCGGAGGATGGGTCTGGAGGTGGTGATGCTGACCGGTGACAACCGCCGCACCGCCGAGGCGATCGCCCAGGAGGTGGGGATTCGTCGCCTGTTTGCAGAGGTCCGCCCTGACCAAAAAGCCGCCCTGGTGGAGGCCCTGCAACGGGAGGGCAAGATGGTGGCGATGGTGGGGGACGGCATCAACGACGCCCCCGCCCTGGCCCAGGCCGATGTAGGCATGGCGATTGGCACAGGGACCGACGTGGCGATCGCCGCCAGCGACATCACCTTGATTTCCGGCGACCTGCAGGGCATCGTTACCGCCATCCAGCTGTCACGGGCCACGATCGGCAACATTCGCCAAAATCTGTTCTTTGCTTTTATCTATAACCTGGCGGGGATTCCCATCGCCGCCGGCCTCTTCTACCCCATTACCGGGTGGCTACTCAACCCGATCATCGCTGGGGCGGCGATGGCCTTTAGCTCGGTGTCAGTGGTGATGAATGCCCTACGGCTACGGAACTTTCGCCCCTCTCCCCCATTCCCCCACTCCCCATGAACCTCAACACCCTCGCTACCCTAACCCTAACCCTCAGTCTGGCCAGCGGCGCCCCCGCCCAAGTCAACCACGAGGCTACGGTCCCTACTGCTACCGGCCAGTTCCAGCGGATTGAACAACCCCTCTGGTCTAAGGTAGCTGTGACCAGTGCTGGATTAGGTCTGATTGGCCTGGAACTATGGTGGTTCCTATTAAGCAAGACCAGGTCTCACCAGGCCAGCACTGGGGTTGATTGGCAAGGGGGTAGACGATGATCTTCGGGGGTGGCTACTGACTACCGGATTTACGATGTTGAATAGCCGTCACCCCCTCCTGGGCGAGCAGTTGGCCATGGTTTACCCTGGCGTAGATCAGTTGATGGTCACCCGCCGCCAGCTGGTCTTGAATGGTACATTCCAGGTAGGCGAGGGCATCGGTGAGAATCAGGCAGCTATTTTCAGCAGCCTGGGTTTCCAGGGCGGCAAAGGGCCTTTGCCCGTGCCCATCAGCCTTGAGCCCAGGATTAACAATCCAGTAGGATGGGCAAAGCGAAACCTGCCCACCCTACAGCGCCTTACAGTAGCTGGGCGACCAGCCCCACCAGCCCCCCCGACAGCACTATCCAGGCGGAGTTAATCTGCAACCGAAACACCGCGATCGCCCCCAGCACCGCCAGCCCCACCGTCACCCCATCCACCAGGGCGGTTTGGCCCAGGGTAAACAGCACCGCCGCCATTAAACCCAGGGAGGCCGCATTCACCCCATCTAAAAAACCGCCAAACCAGCGGGACCGGCGCAGCACCGGCACCCAAGGATTCACCAGCCCCACCAGCAGAAAGGCCGGTAGAAAGATCCCCAGGGTGGCGGCGATCGCTCCGGCATTACCCGCCACCAGGTAGCCCACAAAGGTGGCGGTGGTAAAAACCGGGCCGGGGGTAAATTGACCGATGGCGATTGCATCCAGCAGTTCTTGGGAGGTGAGCCAGCCCAGGCGGTCTACCAGATCCCGCTGTAGAAAGGCCAGCAGGACGTAGCCGCTGCCGTAGAGCACTGACCCCACCTTGAGGAAGAAGAAAAACAACTGCATCCAGATTGGCCCTGCCCAGGTTGCCGCCGGGGCTGCCCCACCGGTTTGGGCCAGGCTGCCGGTCAAGGGCAGCAGTAGGGCCGCCCTGCCGCCGCCCCGCAGATTTTTGACCAGCATCACCGCTAGGCCAGCCACCAGGAGCAGCAGAATTTCATTAAGCTGAAGAAAGTAGGCCACCACCACGCCCAGGGCGGCGATCGCCGTGGGCCCATCCTTAAGGGCCTTCTGGCCCAGCTTCACCAGCGCCTGTAGGATAATGGCGATAATCACCGGCTTGATGCCGTAGAGCAACCCCTCCAGTTGGGGAAGGGTCTGGTAGCGGACATAGATCGCCGCCAGCAGCCAGACAATCCCCATGGCGGGCAGGATAAAACAACTGCCCGCCACCCACAGCCCCGCCCAACCGGCCCGCTCGTAGCCGACGTGGATAGCCAGTTCGGTGGAGTTGGGGCCCGGTAGCAGGTTGGTTACTCCGATCAGGTCCAGCAGTTGCTCCCGGCCCATCCACTGTCGCTGCTTCACCACCTCATCATCGATCATGGCGATGTGGGCCGCCGGCCCGCCAAAGGCAACAGATCCCAGCCGCAGGAACACCGCCGCCAGCTCCCGCAGGCGCTGCTGCCGTTCTTGCGGAGAGTTGGGGGAGGGGACGGGCTGTTGGGGATCCATAGCGTTGACCGCAGGCTGAGGACAGGGCGATAACTCAATCCACGGGCCAGCCTAGCATGGTGGCCAGGTCTCGCCATACCTGAAGCGGGTTAAAGGGTTTGGCAATAATCCCCGCCACCCCCAGTTCCGTAAACCGGTCGATATCGCTCTTCAGCACCCTGGCGGTCAACAGAATCACCGGGACGGCCTGGGTGCTGGGGCGAGCCTGAAGTTCCTTGAATACCGCTACTCCGTCCATATCTGGCATTGACACATCCAGCAAAATCGCATCCCAGGGCTGGGCCCCAGCCTTGGCCAGCCCCTCCTGCCCTGATCCGGCCTGGTCTGCTTGCCAACCGCCCAATTCCTCCAGCACCAGACACACCACCTCACGGATATCGGGCTCGTCGTCAATGACTAGAATTGTCTTGGTCATCGGAGGAACCCTTAGGGGACGTTGTCAAGTATCCGGCTAACCCACCCCCCCTGGAACCCAGAAGCCACTTAGCCCTGAGGATAGGGGACGGACTGGAGAGAATAGCCGGCCAGGGGTAGGCGTTGATCCAGGCAGGCATTCAGAAGTAGGCGCATGTCCTCTTTGCCAGGAAAGCTATCCAACCGCTGGCGCAGCTCACCGCCGTCAAACAACAATAGGGTTGGCAGGGTGATCAGCCGGTAGGCGCTGGCCAGCCGTAGGTTCTCATCGGCATTGACCGTAACCACCTGCAGTTGCCCCTGCCAGTCTGCTTGAAACTGCTGGAGGAGGGGGGTAATGCGTCGACACAGACCGCACCAGGGAGCCCAAAAATGTACCAGTACCGGTAGATCGGCGGTTAAAACCGTAGCTTCAAAGGTAGAGTCGTTGGCAGAGACTATCATTGATATAGGAAGTTGATATGGGGAGGGAGAAAGAAAGTTGCCTTGAATACACACTGATAGGAGTCAAAAAACTGACTCCAACCTCTTGCCCGTCAGACAACTTCACGATCTAGACCAGAAAGCCAGGGGTTTTGGTTTTGATCTGGATCGCTGAAACCTAAGTCGACTTTGTTATTGGGATCATTCTAAACCAGTTGAGATTGCCATGAACCGACCGTCTTATTTTTTTTTAGGTTTAAGAATTAATCGTCGCTACCCGCTGCCAATTGTGCCACCTAAGGTCCGCTTGTTGAAGTAGTGCTTCAATCGCTTGATGATCGAGGGGCTTGGCAAAGAAATACCCCTGACCGTAGTCACAGCCTTCCTGCTTGAGCATGGCCACCTGGGCCTCGGTCTCAATCCCCTCCGCCACCACATCCAGGCCCAGTTGTTGTCCCAGGTTTAGAATCGTATGGATAATGGCCCGATCTTCGTTGCTGTTCTCCAGGCGACCGACAAAGGACTTATCTACCTTCAGCGTATCCATGGGGAAGCGGTGCAGACAACTCAGGGAAGAGTAACCTGTGCCAAAGTCGTCAATGGCAAGCTTTAAATCGAGGGACTTGAGCTGCAGCATCAGGTCAATGGCCCGATCCACATCCCCCATCACCATACTCTCGGTAATTTCCAACCTTACGCACTCGCCGGACACCTGGGTCTCCTCCAGGGTGGCTGCAATCTGGGTGACCAGGTCTGGCTGACTAAATTGTCGATTGGATAGGTTAATGCTCATGGTCAGGTACCGGTGTTGGGGGAACAACTCCTGCCAGTGGCGCAACTGACGGCAGGCTTCCCGAAAGATCCATTGCCCCAGGGCCATAATCAACCCGGTTTCCTCGGCGGCGGGAATAAAGGTACTGGGTAGGACAAAGCCTCGGTCCTTCTGGCGCCACCGGACCAGGGCCTCAAAACCAGCCAGAGAACCGCTTTGTAAACTGACAATGGGCTGATAGTAGAGCAAAAACTCCTGGTTATCCAGGGCGGTAATCAGGTCACTCTCCAACTGCAGACGATTGACGGCCTCGGTGAGCATGCCGGTGGCAAACACCTCAAACCGGGTCTTTCCTAAGGCCTTAGCCCGGTACATAGCGGTATGGGCATCGCGCAGCAGATCGGCGGGGCGATGCTCACAACTTGGTTGGCTAATGGCCATGCCAATGCTAATCGCGCTGGGAAATTTCTGGCCATCCAGGTTAATCGGTTCTGACAGTAGGTGTTGCAGTCGATCCATCTGGTGACCAGCGGTCTCAGCGTCCAGGTGGGTGAGCAGCAGGGCAAACTCATCCCCCCCTACCCGGGCTACCCTGGCCTGGGCCGGCAGGTGCTTGAGCAGGCGTTGGGAGATCGCTCGCAGTACCTGGTCTCCTGCCTGATGGCCCAGGCTTTCATTAATCACCTTAAAGCGATCAATGCCCATGAACACCGTAACCACCGGTTGGGAAGCGGCCTGGTGTAAAGCCCTTTGAATCATGGTGATAAAGGCTTCCCGATTAGCCAGCCCGGTTAGGGGGTCGTGCTTGCTGCGGTAGACCAGCTTATAGATGGTGACAATGGCCGCAGTAATCAGTAATCCCAGCATCGGCTCCGCCATGGGTAGCCAGACCAGGTGGTTAACCCCCAACCAGCCCGCCCCACTGATGGTCACCAAAATACCTAGCATGCCCCCCAGTAATAACTCCGGTCGTTGAACGGTCCAGGTTAGGGCGCCGGCTACTAAACACCAGACCAACAGCCACAGCCCTTCCGCCCAGGGGGGAAGGAAACGGTAGAGGGCGGCTTCACCGGCGATCAGGTTAAGCAACTGACTGACGATTTGGGCGTGGACTACCACCCCTGGCATGGTGAGTTCGTTACCCTGGCCAAAACTAAAGGGAGTGTAGAACTGGTCCCTGAGACTGGGGGCGGTGGTGCCGATCAGGACGATGTTGCCGGTGATCCAGTCA
>Ga0172367_10006063_pt1 | contig 14389 bp, 14 predicted proteins | sample Lak10m_FD_114542 | JGI IMG/M metagenome (GOLD analysis project Ga0172367, IMG submission 114542) | Freshwater microbial communities from Kabuno Bay, South-Kivu, Congo - kab_022012_10m | ecosystem: Environmental > Aquatic > Freshwater > Lake | place: Democratic Republic of the Congo: South-Kivu... | reverse complement strand
TGCCCCGAGTAAGACTTGCACTTACGACACCAGGTTCTTCAGACCTGTGCTCTACTACCTGAGCTATCGAGGCGATGTATTAATTATCCGATGAAATTGAAGATTTGTCAATAACAATTTGAGTATTTTTGTTCTCAAGTATGTCAAGTACGAATTTATCAAACATATTCTGTCTGTATTCAAACTCTTTATGAGTCAGCACTGTATAGGTTATTTCTTGAGCTAATTCACTTTCTATCTCTTGAATTAGAGCTTCAAATTTTTTCTCATTTAACTCATCTGCTACTAGGAACATATCTACTCTATCTTTATCTCTCTGCAAAAATACCCCCATCACAATGCATAGATGAATTTTACCAATTTTATCTAGCTTCTGGGCCAAAGCTTCAAAAAAAGAATTTCCTAATCTAAAAATTACCGTTTCTAAAGCTAAAACTTCTTCAACTGGATTGAGAGTATAACTAATTTCTTTTTTAGTTTTAAGTTCTTGAATAATATTGTATTTGATAGCTTGCCTTAATTCTGTTTTAAGAGTATTCACAGGTATATTAGTTCTAGTCTGCAATTCTTCTAAACTAATTTTTTTATTCGGGTATTTGAGAAAAACTTTCAAAATTTTGACCTTTTCTATTCCTAATAGATATACCAATGGGCTTTTCAGATTCAGAGATGACATATATAATTTAATCAATTTTAATACTTTATATTGTATCGTAAATATACTAATAAATCAATATGAGGAGGAGACAAAAATGCAAAAGCTCAGTCCCTCAGTCCACACCCGTCGACTTCGTCGCCCCCTCCCAAACAAAGTATGGGAGGGACTTAAAGCCCTACGAAGGGGAAAAAGTAAAACCTACCCCAAATTCTCTTTTACTTGTTTATAAACTTGCTCCAAAACTACTTTGTCATCTTCTGCGATATGTCTCAATACAAATTCTTGGGCTTTCTGTCCTATGAATCGCTCGGCTCTAATGCCAATTCTAATTCTTGTAATAGCTTGGGAAATATGCTCAAAAATTGAATCTATACCATGATGTCCTCCACTCCCTCGATTAGTTTGTACTTTATACTCTCCGAGAGTTATATCTGAGTCATCGTGTATTATGATAATCTTATCATCTGGGATATTATAATATTGCTTGACGGCTAAGACAGCTCGCCCCGAATTATTCATATAAGTATGGGGCTTTATATAAATTGTATCTCCATTTTTATAAACTGCTCCCAAAAATTGCTTTTTATAACTAAATTCAGCTTGATTGGTAAGAAAATCTAAACATTCAAAACCTATATTATGATAGGTGCTGTTATATTGATCCCCCATATTTCCAAGTCCTACGATTAGTTTCATAATTTAGAATTTTAAGGGTTTGGCTATATATAAAATCGGAATATTTTTATTTAAAATAAGCTGTGTATCCAGATTTGGTTTGAATATAGATTGAATATACTCTTTTGATACATTGATATTTGCTGTCTCTAAGGAGTTATCAACTTCTGTCTGTTGATATGGGTTATTCCCTAGATATAAGGTATTCTCTGTTGGAATAGTGTCTAATTTATTAGCCTCAATTAATTTAATTATATATCCTCTTATTTGTAAAAATTCTTGAATATGTGTTTTTTCTGCTTTAGTCAAAGTTTCTGCCCAGATTATCTCTAATTCAAATTTATTTTTACTCAAATTAGCTAATTTTTCTTGATATTTATTCAATTCTATAATATTGCTAATTTCTTCTTGTATTTCTAAATAATTTTGCTCGCTTAATCTTGGCTCTATGATATAGCCTCTGGCTGATCCAAATTGTCTATAACCTTCTTTGAGATTACCTGTCAATAAATCATTGCCTATTACAAGAGATTTCATTGTATAATCTTTGCTATCCTGATAGGTATCATAGAAATTTTTCATATCTGTTAAGGATAAGTCTGTTTTGATAGTCTCTCTTGCAATACCAAATATAGACAAAAGTTTAGGGGCATCTAGAATTGGGTTTAAGCTAAAGACTTTGTCTTTGAGGTTACCTATAATTTGCTGTTGTCTTCTGGATCTATCTAAATCTCCTCCGACTGAGGTATATCGGCTTCGCGCATATTTTAAGGCAGTTTCTCCATCTAAGGTTTGCTGTCCTGCTGGTAAAGTAAATCTCTGATAACTATAATTAGGTCCTGGATAGTACGGATCATCAATTGCTTCTTTTACATCTACCTCTACTCCATCCAAAGTATCTACAATTTTGACAAATCCAGCAAAATCTATCTCAGCATAATAGTCAAATGTGATACCTGTAATTTCAGTAATTTTATCTTGTAGGGCTTTGATAGCTTCTGCCTGAGTTTTACCTTGGCTTAAAGTATGAGAGTAAACACTATTAATTTTCCTATAATAGCCTTCTTTATCAAAAACCAAGAAATCTCTGGGAATAGAAATTAAATTAATTTGCTTTTCAGTATTCAAAATTTGAGCAATCATAATGGTATCAGTCAAATCTCCTCCATCATGTTTCTCTCCTCCTTTGCCTAATAATAGAACTGTTTCTTTGGCTGGTCTATCTATTACTTTTTTATCTTGTATTGGGTTTAAGTTTTGAATTATAGGTATATTTTGTGAATAATTAGACAAAAACCAAGCCCCAGCACCTACAATGCCAGCTGATAATACAAATGATATAAAAGCTAATAATAGATTGGATTTTGGAACTTTCATTATTCTTTATACACTTTATATACTAATCCATTTTGCTGGTCTGTAATTATCATTACTCCCTTATTGTCAAAAGCTATACCCTTAGGACTACCCCATGCTTTCCCATTTTCCAATAACCAACCTGTAATAAAATTTTTGGCAGCTAAGTCTTGATTTATATTTTTGATTACTATTTTATAACCTTTTGGAATAGAGTTTTTCTCCCCACCTTGATATACAAAAGCATAATTATTCATAAAATCTTTATAAAAAGTATCTACTATTATCTCAAAACCAGCGACTCCATTCCCTTTGGGTAGCTCCGCTATTGGAGATTCTATTTTATCTTTACAAAAATCAACTTGCTCCGTGTACTTAGGGTCTGTATTAGATTTACCATAACAATATGGCCAACCATAGTCTTTACCTTCTTCTATTTTATTTATCTCTACTGCTGGTAATTGATTACTAATAGTTGCTCTACCAATATCTGTAATCATTATTTTATTATTATAAACCTGCATATCAGTAATTTGCTTAATGCCTTTAGCGAATAATTTTTCATCTTTACCCTCCATAGAATAAGAGACTATACTAGCTAATCTCTTGTCTTTTGGCTGACAAGATTCACAATTAGCCGGAATTCCCACATAAATTCTATCATCTTTAATCGCAATAGTGTGATATAAATTAGATTTTGGCTTTGGTAAATCTTGAATTAGAATTTTCTTTTCTTTATAACTACCGTCTGACTGTATTTCAGTATATTTAATAATTTGAGTATCTGTAGCTACATATACGGCATTATTATGATAATCTAGGCTATGTAAATTTTTTAATTTAGTGTCTACTTTTTGAGGCTCTTTTAGATTTTCTGCTGATATAATCCAAAGTGAATTAGCTTTATTATCTGTTATGAATAAATTGCCTTTGTCATCTGATTTTACAAATTGCGGTGACTCTAAGCCTTCGGTTAGGATATCAATTTTGAATTTATCTGGTAAATATAAAGTCTGTTTTGTGCCTTTGACATTGATAATTTGTGGTTTTAAACCAGATAAAACTGGCTCTTCTACTGATTCTTTGGAAATCAAATTATTCTTTTGAATTTGCTCTTGCTTGAATTGTTGAATTTTCTGAGATTGATAAAATAAAGTCCAGATTAAAGACAGCAATATGATAATACCTATAATGTAATAAATATATTTTGATTTGAATTTAACTTTTGACTCTTTGATATGAAATTTCATAACTTACATATATTTAAATTAATTATACCATAAATTCTAATCTATACAAATCTAAACTTATATATTATAATTAAGTATATATTATAAGTTTTTATCAATATGAAAAAAACTAAGAAAGTTATCAAATCTAATAGAAAAACTCTATTACCTATCCCAGAGATAGATCCAACTCAAATTAAAGAAACTGGATTTAATTTTATTAAAGAATTCAAATCTTTTGCTATACAAGGAAATATGATTGATTTAGCCGTTGGTATTATAGTTGGAGCTGCCTTTAACTCTCTTGTGCAATCATTAGTAAAAGACTTAATTATGCCAATTTTTGGTTGGATAATTGGAGGGACTGACTTTTCTAGCCTTTATATTTCTCTGAATGGCTCCTTTAGCTCCCTAGCAGATGCTCAAGCGGCTAAAGCCCCTCTGATTATGTATGGTTTATTTATGAATCAAATTATTAATTTCCTTATAGTTTCATTCTCAATTTTTATAGTGTTAAAAGTATTTTTGAGAAGAAAAGCTGAGGACTTAGTTAAAAAAGATAAAAAATAAATTTAACTAAAAACTAAAAAGCCCTCCTAAAATGGAGAGCTTTTTTAGTTAGTCTAGAATTCCATCCAGATTTACATCATATAGAATTCTCTCATTGGCTAAATTATATTTAATAATTTCTGATTCATTGAACCAAAGGGATATTTCTCTTTCAGCTTCTGAGACTTGATCAGAGCAATGTACCAAATTTCTAACAGCTCTTGAGGAGGAGTTAGCTAGAGAATAGGTGTCAACCGTATAATCTCCTCGAATTGTACCTACATCAGAGGTAAGAGGCTCAGTTCCCCCGACTAGTTTTTTGACTATACCTACTGACTGATTGCCCTGTACTATAAAGGCTATTACAGGACCTGAAGTCATAAATTCTATATTGGCTCTTAGAATATCCCTTCCATATTCTATAGCTTCTTTTTCTACAGGTAAACCTTGTGTTTTGCGTGATTCTATAGCAATTGTACCCTTTTCAATAAACCAAGCATCATCTTTATTATAATGCTTCCAGAGTGTATCCTCATTAGCTAGTATCATTTTGAGGGCTACAATTTTAAGTCCAGTTCTCTCAATTCGTGAGATAATATCTCCTACTAAAGTTCTCTGCACTCCATCTGGCTTGATGATGACTAATGTCTTTTCCTTAATCATAAATATATCTTATTATTTAATAATTTTATTATACCTTGCATTTGAATTTTTGACAATATGATATAAGCGATATGGTTTTAGCATAACAATTGTCCTCCCTTGGGGAGGTATCACCATAGGTGACGGAGGAGGACAAGAGTAAATATCATTTATGAAGGGTGAGGTTAGATAAAACACAAACTAGAATTTTATCCACCTCCGGCCTTACGGCCACCTCCTCCAAAGGAGGATAATTTATCTATTTTGTCTAAAATGTGTATAATCTTATTCATATAAGCAAAATTAGGAGGTTATCATAACTCTCCTAACTTTGCTTGATTTATACTATTACATCATTCCGGGCATTCCCATTCCTCCCATTGGGGGCAGACCTTTATTATCATCTGACTTTGGTAATTCTGTGATCACCGCTTCAGTTGTAAGTAAGGTAGCCGCAGCTGAGGCAGCATTTTGTAAAGCGGTTCTTGTCACCTTAGTAGGGTCAATAATTCCTGCCTTGACCATATCTTCATATACTCCAGTAGCAGCATTATAGCCGATATTATCCTTATTTTCTTTGACCTTCTCGACCACTACTGAACCTTCTACTCCTGCATTATTAGCAATCATTTTAACTGGTTCTTCCATAGCAACTTTTAAAATTTCAAGACCAACTTTCTGGTCTCCAGTCAATTTTAATGAATTCAAAGAGTTGATAGCTCGAATAAGAGCTGTGCCTCCTCCAGGTACAATACCCTCTTCTACAGCAGCTCTGGTAGCTGCAAGAGCATCTTCTATTCTATCTTGTACTTCTTTTTGCTCTACCTCACTAGCAGCACCCACTTTGATTACAGCTACTCCACCAGCTAATTTACCTAATCTTTTCTTGAGATTATCTCTATCATATTCAGAATCAGTCTGCTCAATCTGTACTTTGATTTGCTCTACTCTGTCTTGAATCGCCTGCTCATTATTATCTCCAGCCACTATAATTGTTTTCTCTTTCTCTGAGATAACTTTTTTAGCTTTTCCTAGATATGATAATTCAGTATTGTCTAATTTAAGACCAATTTCCTCAGAGATTACTTGTCCTCCAGTTAGAATTGCAATATCTTTTAATAATTCTTTTCTATTATCCCCGAATCCTGGTGCTTTAATAGCTAAAGCTGAGAATCCACCTCGCATTTTATTCAGTACCAGAGTGGTTAAGGCTTCTCCATCTACATCCTCGGCGATAATGACAATTTCTTTTCGCCCAGCTTGAGTTACTTTTTCTAAAATTGGTAATATATCTTGAATTGATGAAATCTTTTTATCAGTAATTAAAAGATAAGCATCATTCATCTCTGCAATCATTTTCTCAGTATTAGTTACCATATATGGAGAAATATAACCTTTTTCAAATTGCATTCCTTCTACTATTTCACTAGTAATACCAAAGGTTTGTCCTTCCTCAACTGTAATAACTCCATTGGCCCCTACTTTTTCCATAGCATCAGCAATCTCTTTCCCAATTACCTCATCTCCATTAGCTGAAATTGTAGCTACTTGTTGTATTCTTGCTTTATCATCTTTGACCTGCTCAGAAGAAGATACCAAAGATTCTACCACTTTTTTGACTCCCTTTTCAATACCCTTTTTAATTTCCATTGGATTAGCTCCCGCTGTTACATTTTTGAATCCCTCAGCAATCATTCTTCTTGATAAAATAGTAGCTGTTGTGGTTCCATCTCCTGCAATATCTGCAGTTTTGGAGGCTATGTCTCTAACAATAGAGGCTCCAATATTCTCTAATTTATCTTCTAATTCAACTTCTTTAGCTACACTTACCCCATCTTTAGTAATTACAGGAACCCCAAATCCTTTGTCTAAAACTACATTGCGTCCTTTTGGACCTAAGGTAATTTTGACAACATCAGCTATTTTATCTACTCCTACTAACAGTTTTCTTCTAGCTTCTTCACTGTATGAAATTAATTTTGCAGACATATATTTATAAGTTAATGTTAATTATAATTAATAATTGATTTTATAGAGTAGCCAATATATCTTCCTCTTTGACAATTAGATAATCCTCTCCTTCAATACTAATTTCGGTTGGACCATATTTTGCAAAGACTACTTTTTGATCTACTTCTACTATCTTGACATCTTTACCTACAGATATAACCTCACCAAATTGTGGTTTGTCTTGTTTGGCAGTATCTGGGATATATATACCACTAGCAGTTTTTTCTTCGGTCTTTTGAGGTTTGATTAATACTTTATCAAATAATGGCTGTATATTCATATCTTTATATCTTTACTTAATATCGAAATATCGAATTTATTTTAGCAGTTAAATAAATAGACTGCTAATAAAATTATTATACTGCAAATATAAAGATATGTCAATAAAAATAGTTATATCTATAAAAGACTATATTGAGATTTTTGACTATTTTGCTCGATAAAGTTATCCAAATCATATTTCATATCAACTTTTAATCTCAGCCAACCATCTTTGGATGGATAAATGAGATATTGTTTTGTAATACAATATTCAAAGATTTCTTTAGTTAGTTTGACATCATTAAGACAATATTCTGCTAATTCTTGTAATTTACCTGTCTGATATAATGTCATTGCATTAGCTCCTGTACCTGATTTATGAAAACCCAGAGTCATCCCTGCAATAGCATCTAGACCTAATCTTTTACCAGTATTTGCCTTAAATTCTCTCAAAATATCAAAAGAGGCTATGCTAAAGAGATCAAATGGATAGTATTTATTTAGAATTGGGGTATCAAAATGATCATTATTAAATCCAACTAATAAATCAGCTTGTTTTAAATCTGCTTCTAATTCTGATAACTCTTCGATAAAATAGTTTTGATATTCATCTCTAGCATAGTTATATACTCCCACTACAGTGACTTGCATCTCATCTATAAAATTTGGTGATGAAATATTTCCAATTGTCTCAATATCAAATACAAGTATATTAGAAAATTTATTACTTATCATAAAAATTAATATCTTTATATACAATACGAGCTAGAGAAACAACCGGCATAGCAATAATTACTCCTAATGCCCCAGCTAATACACCTCCTATCATTAAAGCAAATACTACTAAAAGTGGATTTATAGTTTTCAATGATTTAAAGATGATTGGTAATAATAAAAACTGTTTAATTAATTGTATAGTTATAATTAAAGTTAATGTGATTAGCCCTAATATTGGGGACTCCACAAATGCAATTAATATAATAATTAAATATATAAGTGCAGGTCCTAAAATTGGCATTAGCTGTGATATACCAGCTAATATAGCTAAAACTACTACATACTGAAAATCTAATATAGATAAAATGGTATATATAAATATAACCATAGTAAGGGCAAAGCTAGCCTCTATAAAAGCCCATTTACCTATATGATATTGTAGCTTTTGTATTTTATCAGGAATTTTATCTTTTAACTCCATAGGGAAAAATAACTTGACAAAAGCCTGTAGGCCATTATCATTAATTGCTATGTAAAAGGACAGTATAAAAATCAAAAATGTATATGTTAATATTTCTCTTAATATTGACAAAATACTGAGAGTTAATTGACCTAAATTTGGTATTAAATTAGTAAATTGACTTAATTTTAAATTTTCTATAGGAAGACCTGTGAATATTAGACTTGATTCTATTTGCTTTAATAAAATATTAATAATCTCAATGAGAGCATAACTTTCTTTTATCAATAATGGTAGAAGTAAAACAAAACTAGATATGAAAAGAATTAATAAAATTATGAATATAAATATTAACCCATATTTATAAGCTATTTTATATTTATCTTGCACTATATGAGCAAAGTATTTGGTAAATGATGCCAATATAAAGGCTATTATAAGAGTCAATATCAAATATCGTACATATACTAAAAATAAAACTAAACTTGAGAACAAAATCAAACCTAAAAATGATTTTTTTGATATTGATATTTTATTTTGTTGATTAAACATATATTATTCTGGCCTTTCTTCCAGAGTTAAAGATATCTTTTTTTCCCCACCATCTCTAATTACTAAAAGCTCAATTTTATCACCTACTTTATATTGTGAGACTATTTCTACCAATGGTTGTTTGATAGACAAACTTTTATCATTAATTTTAGTTATAATGTCTCCTGTTTGGAGCCCTGCCTTGGATGCTGGTGAATTAGGTACTATAGCAGGAGCTTGAGCATCTCCAATAATCAGAGCTCCATTTTCTACTCCATACTCTTTAGCTTGGTCAGATCCTGGAATAATCATATTATATCTAACTCCAATAAAAGGTACTTTGACTTTACCAAATTTCTTATAATCCTCAATCATCCGAACTACCACATTAGAAGGGATGGCAAAACCAATACTTTGCGCCCCCTGTGCTGTGGCTACATTAACTCCAATTACTTTAGCATTAATATCTAATAATGGACCTCCTGAATTACCTTGATTAATAGCAGCATCGGTTTGTATAACTTGAGATAATTGCTCTGAGTTACCTTGTGTATCTGAGGCTATAATCGACCTTCTCAAGCCTGAAATGACTCCCCTACTAACGGTATTATCAAATTCATTCAAAGCATTACCAATAGCTACTGCAGTTTGTCCTACTTTTAATTGCTCCGAATCTGAAAATTCAACTGGTTTTAGATTATCTCTATCTACTTTGATAATAGCTAAATCTTTAGTAGGATGCAAGACTTTGACTTCAGCCTTAACTTCTGAACCATCATTAAATAATACTTTATATGTTGCTGTAGAGTCTGATACAACATGTTTATTAGTAATTATAAGGCCATCTGAGGATACAATAAAACCTGTTCCACCTCCTATAGTCTGTGTATCCTCTGATCCTTGATTGGAATTATCTTGTAAAGGTATTCCAAAAAAATAATCTATCGGAGACTGTCTTCTGACTTGGATTTTTTTTGAAATAGATATACTCACAACTGATTGATTAGACTTCTCCACTAAGTCAATAATAGCAGATTGCTCTTCTGATATATTAAGATTACTAGTTTGAGTAGTATTATGCTGTACTCTATCTATATAAGAAAATGCTATCCCTCCTCCTAAAAATCCAGTTAGAGATGAAGCTAAAACACTTATTAGAACTATATTAGCTATTTTTTGTTGATTTAGTTCTGTAGACATATGATTAAGTATATTATCTATTAATTTATAATTTTATTATAGCATATTTTTATATATTTCAAAATTATCTGTACGAGATGAGGTTATCGTCGATAAAAGGGATTATATACATTACTAGACTAATAACAGTAAATTGGATTGTAATTGTCCTCCTTTGGAGGAGGTAGCACGAAGTGCCGGAGGTGGATTGAGTTCTGGTTTGTGTTTTATCCACCCCCGCCTTTCAGGCTTCCCCCTCCAAAGGGGGACAAAATTAAGAATTCTTTTTTATAACTATATAAACTACTTTCATGTATCACCTACAAAACTCTCAACTTGTCTACAATATTACTCATCTTATTAATCAGCCAAATATATCCTGATTATCTCTCATAAATATAGTGCCTGGAGATAATTTATGTTTTTGTATTGATAAGACTAGTCCTATTAGAATCCAATATGCAAGCATTGCACTACCTCCATAACTCATAAATGGCAGAGGCACACCAGTAATTGGTAAAAGCCCTATATTCATACCTATATTAATTATTAACTGAATCAATATAGACAAAATCACTCCTAATATAATCATTCTAGGGAAACTATCCTGAACTTTAAATCCTATATACATTATTCTAGCTATAATTAATATTATAATAAAAAAATAAATCGACACCCCTACCAATCCCCATTGCTGGGCAAATCCTGAAAAAATAAAATCTGTTTGAATTTCTGGGACAAATACAATTTGCTCTTTTACCCCCATTAGTCCTCCTGCACTAATAGATTTCATAGACTGTAATGTATTATATCCACTTCCCAAAGGATCAGCAGTCGGGTCAAAAAGAATTAAAATTCTCTGCTTCTGATAGTCTTTAAAAAACCAAAGCCAAAGAGTAGCAAAGCTAGCCATACCAAGAGTAAATAAACCTAAAATATACTGTAATTTCATACCTCCAAAAATTAACATTCCAAGCCAAATAAATATAAGGATTACTGCTGTTCCAAAGTCTGGTTGTAATAAGATTAAAGATACAATAATTAATACTGGCAATAATGACAATAAAATTAAAAAAAAGTTATTAAGTTTATGATAATATCTTGATACATAATGTGCTACTATCAGTACTATCACGATTTTTGCAAATTCTCCTGGCTGTAAATTTAATTGACCAAGAGCAAACCAACTTTTTGACCCATTAATTTTAACCCCAAAGATTAAGACTAATATTAATAAACTACTAATACCAAAAAAGAAAGGTTGTATTAATGTCGCAAATACACGATAATCAATTTGTGAAATAATAATAGCTATAATAAGTCCAATAAAAATAGATATAATATGTTTTATAATTAGAGCTTGGTTCACATCAGGGACTCCATTTATATTAAAACTAATTAGAATAATTAGCCCCATAATTGTAATGGCCAGTACTGGAAATATTGTTAACCAGTCTATATCTAATAGAAACTTTCTCATATCTTATTTATCAAAAATGGGAGTTTGTTGTAATTTAATTAATAGAGCTCTATCACTTAAAATATTACTTTGAGCATATATTTTAGTTGCAGATGCCCCAATAACCTCATTCGGCCAAGTCATCTCAAAATCTCTGGATTCTGAAGTCAAGACATCTCTAATTAAAGTTTGATTCACTCCTATTATATTATCTTTATCATCTACAATAACAGCTATTACTTGGATGTTTTTTAGATTGACTGGACTGGCATTAGTCAAAGTACCAAAAGCTGTGAAGTCATTACCTGCTTTTGATGAATCACCCAAACTAGTATTTCTAATTACCAATTCTGGCAAATTAAATTTTGATGATTCAATCCAATTTGGTTCTTTAATTATATCAAATTGCTGTAAATCATATTCAGATGATACATTTAATAATAGTACATATCTTTTCTTATCTCCTGGCAAAATAAATGTATCTCCATTTCTTCTAGCCTCCTCTCCATTAGAATTTTTTAAAATAAAACTATATTCTATTTTAGAAGCTCCAAAACCATTATTAGGATTATTAATCTCAACCCAGAAATCAGCAAATCCATTATTCAAATCAATTTTACCAGATTTGGTTACTAGTAATGCTTGAATCAAAGGCTTATCTTCAGTCACTACTGGGACGATTGGGAATAAAGTAATTACTATCAAGAATATAATTATAGCTGTAATCAATGAATATACTGAGACAATTATAGTTTGTTTTATTTGTCTTTCTGACTTCGTCATATTAATTTATAAATATTATATAATTTTAGTATAGCAGAAATTTTATTTTTATGATAATATATATATATTGTAATTAATAAATATTAAAATAATGTATAAATCTGGCTATAGTGTATTATTATTAACCATTATTATCTCAACTATAGGAGTAGCTCTGGCTGTAAATGATCTCAGTAATAGCACTCAAGTTGCTAGGACTAATATAAATATTACTGATGTAGTCTTCGACCAGTCCCAAGCTAAGAGTTGTGTGGAAAAAGTTTTTGCTAAACTAAGAGCTTATGAATCTTATGAAGGGGACGAGACATTTGAGGGTGGATGTAGAGTATATACTATATCTAGGAATATTGATGGGATAAGAACCATTTATACCAAGGTAGACTCCATTATATTAGAGACCAAAGTCAAAAAACTTAAACCCTATATAATAATAGATTATCAAAAACCAATTACAATAGCTGACCTGAATCAAAGCCAAGAGAATAATCCATATTTAATAGCCCCATCAGCTCTTAGATTATGGCTAAAGGCTGATAGAGCTGAGACTAATAATGAACAACCTGTATTTAGCGTCAAGAATGCCACTGATGACATCAAGAGTTCCGATAATAAATTAATAGACTTTGCACAATTACCCACTCAATCTAGCCGTGCTCCAAAACTAATCACAAATGCTATTAATAATAGGCCTGCCCTGAGATTTGATGGAATAGATGATTTCTTAACTAGTACCACAACCCCTATACATACCAATAATGGGCTTAGTATAATTGTAGTTGGTAAAACATTCAATATAAACAATAATAATCAAACTTATATATCGAAATTTAATACCACAAGTGATACCATAAATAAAGAATGGCGCTTACAAAATGATGAATTAAATATAGTTAATAATACTATAAATATTACTTATACTCCTAATGACACATCTAATACTAAAATATTATCGGCCATATGGTCGCCAGATAACCCTCAGCTTAGTATATCTATCAATAATAACACAGCCTCCACAGCTACAGGAGATATTCCTATTGATACCACTAATGAGCCTATTATAGTTGGAGCTAATAATCAGGGGCAAGGAGGTTCTGGATTTTTGAATGGAGATATAGCTGAAATTTTGGTCTATAATAAAAAGTTAAGCGATACTGAGCTAAATAAAGTTAGAACTTATATGAATAATAAATATAGTATTTATTAAAAATAATATGAAAAAATACTCTGGCTTTACATTATTAGAAATATTATTATATGTAGTTATAGGAGGTATTACTTTGGTAATTGCTGTTTTCTCATTCACACAATTAAATAGATTGTCTACCTCTTTTAGAGTAAATAATGAATTGAATCAAACTGCCAATTCTATTATTAGTCAAATTCAAAATATAGTAAATAAGGCAGATACTATTATAAGTCCTAAAATGGGGACAATTGCTGATGATGAGATCATTTTGAGAAAAGATAATTTAGAGACTACTATCAAACAGGAATCTAATAATATTACTGTTAGCTATAGTAATGGAGATCCCTCTTATAATCTTAATACTACTGGGATATTAATAAATACCCTGTCTTTCGAGCAAATTAATGCTCAGAATAATACTAATAATACTAGTATCTCTCAATCTATCAAATTAAAATTTACTCTTAGATATAATAAACCTGCTTTGAGTAGCTATGAATATGAAGCTGAGAAACCTTTTGAGACCACAATTAGTTTATCTAATCAAAACCAGGCCTTTGAACCAATACTCAATACTTACTCATATAGACCTCTTGCAACAGGAGGAGATACTACAACAGATATAACAGTAGGCAATGATAGATACAGAGTACATACATTTACTACAGTAGGAACATCAAGTTTGAATGTGATA
>Ga0172367_10006061_pt1 | contig 14389 bp, 10 predicted proteins | sample Lak10m_FD_114542 | JGI IMG/M metagenome (GOLD analysis project Ga0172367, IMG submission 114542) | Freshwater microbial communities from Kabuno Bay, South-Kivu, Congo - kab_022012_10m | ecosystem: Environmental > Aquatic > Freshwater > Lake | place: Democratic Republic of the Congo: South-Kivu... | reverse complement strand
CGGACGAGTGGGCGGCATGCCGGGCGGCGTGGGGCGCGCCGCGGGCGGCGGACCTGCCGGCGGACGCGGTGCCGTGGGTGCCGGGCGGCTGCTCACGATGCGGGCCGGCGCGGGCTCGGCCGGCGTCGCGGGCTCGGTGGGCGTCGCGGCCGGGGCCTCGACCACGGGGGCCGGGGCAGGGGCGGGCGCCGCGGCAGGCGCCTCGACCTCGGGGGTGGGGGCGGGGGCAGGAGCAGCCTCGACCGGCGCGGGCGTCGGCGCCGCCGCGACCTCAGCGGTGGGCTCGGCAGCGACCTCGGCCGGTTCGGCCTTCGGTGCGGCGGCCTTCTTCGCTGCGGCCTTCTTCGCCGGCTTCGGCGCATCGCCATCGGCAGACGGTTCGGCCTTCGGCGCAGCAGCCTTCTTCGCCGCCGACTTCTTGACGGGCTTGGGCTCCTCGGGCTGTTCGGGACGCGTGAGACCCTCACGCTCGGCGCGACGACGGAGACGATCGGCCTGCGCCTCGATGAGCGTCGACGAGTGACTCTTCACTCCCACACCCATCACGTCGCAGAGCGTCATCATCTCTGCATTCGTCATCCCGAGCTCCTTGGCGAGCTCGTGCACCCTGAGATTCTTCGCCAAACCCTTGTCAGCCTTTCGTTGGCACCGGCACACCGGGAGACCCGGCAGTCGGCAATTCTTCCATGTTGGTGATAACGGGTCCGAATGCGTTCTGCAACGCAGTGTGGAACCCGTCGAACGCAGTGGCGGGCACAGCCCGCCGCCATGCACGGTCGAACGCCTTGCGGCGAATCGCAGTGTGCAGGCAGTCCGGTGAGCACAACCAGGCACCTCGGCCCGGTGCGGTTCGGCTGACGGCGGGGCCGTCGGGGCCGAGCACACACCGCACCATCACGTGTTGTGGCTGCTTGTCACGGCAACCCACGCAGGTGCGCAGCGGCGCTGCGGAGGACTCAGGCGTCGTCACCACCCTCTTCCGTCCCGGCGACCTCGGCCGCCGGCTCGTTCTCGTCGGCGGCCGGCTCGTCGGTGGCCTCGGCCACCGGCTCGTCGCCCGCTGCATCGGCGGCAGCAGCCTGCTCCGCCTGTTCGTTCCACTGCTCCTGGGTGAGCACGGTGCCGTCGGCCGCGTGCCACTCCATCGCGCCGGTGTCGGCGTTCTGGACCCATTCGCCCTCTTCGTAGTCGCCCTCGTCGTCGAGGCCGTCGACGGGCTGCGTCTCGCCACGGATGTCGATGCGCACGCCCGTGAGGCGAGCGGCGAGGCGGGCGTTCTGGCCCTCCTTGCCGATGGCCAGGCTGAGCTGATGGTCGGGCACGATGACGTCGGCCTGGGTGAGGTCGTCGCTGATGATGACCTCCTTCACCTTGGCCGGCGACAGCGCCTTGGCCACGAAGTCGGCCAGGTCCTCGCTGAAGGGGACGATGTCGATCTTCTCGCCGCGGAGCTCGTTGACCACCATGCGCACGCGGCCACCGCGGGCACCGACGCACGCGCCGACCGGGTCGACGTTGTGGTCGTTGCTCCACACGGCGATCTTCGTGCGGTGACCTGGTTCGCGAGCGCAGGCCTTGATCTCGACGATGCCGTCGGCGATCTCGGGCACCTCGAGCTCGAACAGGCGCTTGATGAGACCCGGGTGGGTGCGACTGACCACGATCTGCGGGCCCTTGGCGGTCTTGCGCACCTCGACGATGTACGCCTTGACGCGGTCGCCGGGCACGGGACGCTCGAACGGCACCTGCTCGGCCTTGGGGAGCAGGCTCTCCACACGACCGAGGTCGAGCAGCGTGTAGCGGTCGTCGGCCTGCTGGATGATGCCGGTGACGATGTCGCCCTCGCGGTTCGCGTACTCCTCGAACTTGCGGTCGCGCTCGGCCTCTCGGATCTTCTGGCTCATCACCTGACGGAACGTCTGCGCGGCGATGCGGCCCATCTCCTCACGACGAGGCGTGTCGTCGCGGGGGTTCACCCAGTTGCCGTCGTCGTCGACGTCGTAGGCAGTGAAGGCGAACTCCATCGTCTGCGGGTCGACCGACACCTCCACTTCCTGGGCGGCACCGGGACGACGCTTGTACGCGAGGACCAGCGCGTCGGCCAGCACCTGCAGGAGAGCGTCGACCGAGATGTTCTTCTCGTTCGCCAGCATCTTGATGGCTTCGGACATGTCGAGGTTGCTCATGCTGAGGGTTCCTTCTTTGCCACGGGCTTCTTCTTGGGAGCGGCGCTCGGCTTGGGCTGGGGGCCCCAGACGAACACCGTCTTGGCACGGTCGATCTGGTGGTAGGCCACGACGCGCTCGGGGAACGAGCCGTCGGCGGCCGGCTCCTCGGCGCGGATGGTGGCCTCGGTGTCGGTGGCGGCGACGAGCACGCCCTGCACGCGGCGGGCGTCGCTGGTGGTGTCGCGCAACCGGATGGCGACGGTCTTGCCGATCTCGCGCTGGAAGTGCGCCGGGAGGCGCAGCGTGCGCTCGAGCCCGGGGCTGGTGACCTCGAGGGTGTAGTGCCCCGGCATCGGGTCGTCGTGGTCGAGTTCACGCGAGATGAGACGGGTGGCCAGCGCGATGGACTCGAGGTTCACACCACCCTCGCTACCGGGCGGGGTGTCGATGGTGACCCGCAGCGTGCCGCCGCGGAACTCGAGGTCGTAGAGGTCGAGCTTGAGGTCGGCGATGATGGGCGTGACCAGGGCACGGACGCGCTGCAGGGTGCTGTTGTCGCTCATGATCACCTCCTCGTGATGGCCGAGTTCGCGGCCTTTCAGACAAGAAGGCGTGGACCCGAGGGGCCCACGCCTTCAGTTCCGAGAACTTCAAAGACGGGTCAAGCATAGCGGACGACCGGTAGTGTTCGGCCGCGGCCCGCCCGGCGGTGGGCCCACCCCAGGCCAGCCGACCCCGGCCGGCCGATCACAGCGAGAAGGTGTCCCGTGCTCCGAATGTCGACGTTGTTCCTCCGCACCCTGCGCGAGGACCCCGCCGATGCCGAGGTGGCCAGCCATCGCCTGCTGGTGCGGGCCGGCTACATCCGCCGTGCGGCCCCCGGTGGGTTCACCTGGCTGCCGCTCGGGTGGATCGTGTTCCGCAACGTCGAACGCGTCATCCGTGAGGAGATGGATCGCGAAGGGTTCCAGGAAGTGCACTTCCCGGCCTTGCTGCCCCGCGAGCCCTACGAGGCCACGGGCCGCTGGACCGACTACGGCGACAACCTGTTCCGCCTGCAGGACCGCCGCGGCGCCGACATGCTGCTGGCGCCCACGCACGAGGAGATGTTCACCCTGCTGGTGAAGGATCTGTACAGCAGCTACAAGGACCTGCCGCTGGTGATCTACCAGATCCAGAACAAGTTCCGCGACGAGGCCCGCCCGCGTGCGGGCCTGCTGCGCGGCCGCGAGTTCACCATGAAGGACAGCTATTCCTTCGACATCGATGACGCCGGCCTCGACGCCAGCTACGCCAAGCACCGCGTGGCGTACCAGCGCACGTTCGACCGCCTCGGCATGCCGTACGTCATCGTCTCGGCCATGAGCGGCGCGATGGGCGGCTCGAAGAGCGAGGAGTTCCTCGCCCCGATGGCCATCGGCGAGGACACGTACGTGCGCTGCACTGCGTGCGACTACGCCGCCAACACCGAAGCCGTGGAAGTGGCGCCGCCCGCTCCCCTGCCGTTCGACGCCTCGCCGGCCGCGCAGGTGATGGACACGCCCGACACCCCCACCATCCAGACATTGGTCGACCTGTTCAACCAGCGCGCCGAGTTGCGCCGCGCCGACCGCGAGTGGACCGCCGCCGACACGCTGAAGAACCTCGTGGTGAAGCTGCGCCATCCCGACGGCACGGTCACCCCGCTCGCCATCGGCGTGCCGGGCGACCGCGAGGTCGACATGAAGCGCCTCGAGGCGCAGGTCTCGCCCGCCGAGATCGAGCCCTTCAGCGAGGACGACTTCGCCAAGAACCCGCACCTCGCCAAGGGCTACATCGGCCCCGGCGCGTTGGGCGAGGACAAGCCCGCCGGCATCCGCTACCTGCTCGATCCGCGCATCGTCGACGGCACCGCCTGGATCACCGGCGCCGACCAGCCCGGCAAGCACGTCATGCACCTCGTGGCGGGCCGCGACTTCGTGGCCGACGGCACCATCGAGGCCGCCGAGGTGCATGGCGGCGATCCGTGCCCGAAGTGTGGCAACGACCTCGAGATCGCGCGGGGCATCGAGATCGGCCACATCTTCCAGCTCGGCCGCAAGTACGCCGAGGCGCTCGGCCTCACCGTGCTCGACGAGAACGGCAAGACCCGCGTGGTCACCATGGGCTCGTACGGCATCGGCGTGTCCCGCGCCGTGGCCGCCATCGCCGAGCTCAACTGCGACGACAAGGGCCTGGTGTGGCCCACCGAGGTCGCGCCCGCCGACGTGCACATCGTGGCCACCGGCAAGGCCACCGACCCGCAGCTGCCCGCCGCCGAGCTCCTCGCCGCCGAGTGCGAGGCCGCCGGTCTGCGCGTGCTGTTCGACGATCGCGTCGGCGTGTCGCCCGGCGTGAAGTTCAACGACGCCGAACTCGTGGGCGTGCCCACCATCGTCGTGGTCGGTCGCGGCCTCGCCGACGGCGTGGTCGAGGTGAAGGATCGCCGCACCGGCGAGCGCAGCGACGTGCCGCTCGCCGACGTCGTGGCCCGTCTCCGCGGCTAACCCTCGCCGGACATCACCGACCGAGCACGAGCTCCGTCCGCTCGATTGCGAGTTGCACCGCCGCTGGTTGGTCGAGGTCGGCGCCGCGCGACTCCCAACGCGCCCACTCGACCGGGGTGACCGCGTCATGTGCGCGGGCGAGGCATGCCGCGTCGTCGGCGGCCTCCACCGGGAGCTGGGGCGAGCGCAACTCGGCGAGCCTGGCCGCGTGATCCAGCATGGCCGCGTGCTCCACATCGCCGGCGTCGGCCAGGCAGAGCGCCGACTGGCGAACGGCCGACCAAAGGTGGGCGCGATGTCCCGCTCGACTCCAGATGTCGAACAGCTCACGCACCAACACCAGCGCGTCGGGGCACATCCCACGTCGCCGGCGCAACGAGGCGAGCCGGGTGGTGCACATCGCCGCGATCCAGCCGTTCTCCACCGAGCGAGCGCGTTCGAGGGCGTCCTCGTACAGCGCCTCGGCATGCTCGGGATCGAGCGGCTCGACCGCCGTGCCCTTGGCGAACAGCGCCCACGCCATCGTGGAGGGGTTCGCCGACAGGCGCGCTGTCGCCATCGCCTGACCTGCAACCACTTGCGCTTGCTGGGGGCGACCTGCGAAGCCATGGGCGAGCACGCGGAGCACGTCGGCGTTCACCGTCCAGTACGGGTGGGCCGACTCGCGAGTCACCTCCAGCACTTCGGCCATCAATGTGCGGACGTCGACGACCGTGCCGCCGTACTCGGCGGCATTCATCAGTGCCATGCGGGCCGGCACCGACCGGGTGGCACCGAGGTCGCGTTCGAGGCGCAACGACTCCTCCGCCACCTCCGTGGCGCGGGCGGGATCTTCTCGGAGCCAGCAACCCAACGCCACCACGCCCAACACCATCGCCCGCAGCGGGTGCGCCGGATCGGCACGGGCCGCTGCGGCCTCGCCCCAGTCGAAGATCTCCGAACGCATCCGCATGAACGCGAAGTCCCACAGCGACGCCACGATGCGGATGGGCACGTCGCCGCCGTCGATGTCGAGGCCGCGCCGATGCGCCGCACGAAGGTTGTCGAAGTCGAGCTCGATCTGCGACACCCAGGTCGGCTCGTCTGGGCCCCGGAGGTCGTCGCCCGCCCGCTCGGCGACGGATCGGTAGTGGGCGAGGAAGGCCGCGTGCGCCGACTCCAGTTCGTCGGTGCCACCACGCCGAGCCGCATCGAGCCGCACCGGCTCGAGCAGCCGGAACCGCGTGCGCTCACGCCGGGTCTCGGCGGTGACGAGCGACCGGTCGACGAGCGACCGCAGCATGGCGAGCACCTCGGGGCCGTCGGCGTCCGGCGCGGCAACCGCGGCGAACGCCGCTCGGTCGAACGAACCGGCGAACACCGAGCAGCGCACGAACGCCTGGCGCAGCACCGGATCGAGTCGCTCGACCGCGAGGTCGAGCGCGTCGGCCACCGATCGGCGGCGCGATCCTGGTCGGCCCACCCCGGGCAGTTCCCCCGCGCGCACTGCATCGACGATGTCGCGCAACGCCAACGACCCGGCGCTGGCTGCCGCGATCTCGATCGCGAGGGGCAGCCCGTCGACCGAGCGACAGATCTGCTCCACCAACGCGCGGCTGGCATCGTCGTTGGCGAACTCCGCCCCCGCGGCCCTGGCGCGTTCGAGGAACAGCTCGACAGCGTCGGAGGCCGCCGAATCGGCCTCGAGCGGCGCCAGTCGGTACACGTGCTCCCCCTCGATGCCCAGCGGCTCGTGGCTTGTTGCCAACACGGTGCATCCAGGGGCCTCGACCGCGATGGCGCCCACGAACTCAGCCACCGCTTCGGTCGCCTCCTCACATGCGTCGAGCAGCAGCAGCATCTGCTTGTCGCTCAGCCACTCGACCACGCTCTCCTCTGCGCTCCGCAGGGAGCGGCGCTCCACGCCCAGCGCCTTGGCCACCGCCACACCTACCTGCGCGTCCGGTACACCCGACAGCTCGGTCAGTGCCACACCGTCGGCGAACTCGGCACCCGACTGGACCGCCAACTCGATCGACATCCGGGTCTTCCCGGTCCCGGCGATGCCCGTGATGGTGACGGTTCGATGCGCGCGCACCTCGTCGGACAGCCGCTCAAGGTCGCGCGTCCGACCGATGAACGACGTCATCGGTCGCGGCACCGCCGGCACGGGTCGCGCCGACGATCGCAGACCGGAGAACTGCGGCGTGTCACCCGCCTCGACGACGCCGTACACCCGCACGGTCTCCGCGACGTCGCGCAGATGGTGCAGCCCGAGGTCGACGAAGTCGGCGACGGCCACGTCGATCGAGTGCAACTCGGTCATCGCCGCGTCGGAGACCACCACTTGGCCGCCGTGCGCCAGCGCGTGGAGTCGTGAGGTGAAGTTCAGCGCCCAGCCGTGGTGCTCTTCGCCGCGCAGCACCACGTCGCCGGTGTGGATGCCCATTCGCACGCGGAGTGGCTCGACGCCGCGCCAGTCGGCACGGGCAAGCTCGCGCTGGGCGTCGAGCGCCGCTGTGACCGCCGAGGCCGCGCGCAGGAACACGGCGATGATGCCGTCGCCGGTGTGCCGCAGGATGTCGCCGCCCGCAGCAGCGACGGCACCGACCAGGATGCGGTCGTGCTGGTCGAGCGCATCGAGCATCGAGTCGGGGAAGCGGTCCCACAGCCTCGTGCTGCTTTCGATGTCGGTGAACAGGAAGGTCCGCCGCAACGTGGAGACATCGACGCCCATTGAGCTGCACCGTAGTGGACCTCCGATCGACGCTCGACCGAACAGGTGTGCCGCATCGTGACCTTGGTCCCTGGTTCGGCGCGCGCCGAGGCGGTGGGATGGCCACATGAAGCTGCTCCTCATCGAGTCAACCCCCGGCAACGCCACCGCCATCCAGTCCGATCTGGTGGCCGACGGCCACGAGATCATCAGCTGTCAGGACGAGCACGGCGGCCCGTGCAAGGGCGTCGGCGATCATCACGAGTGCCCGATGGAGCAGCACATCGACATGGCCATCGTCACCCGCGACCCGGGCGCACCGCACACCCTGGCCGAGATGGGTTCGGTGTGCGCCACGCTGCACCGTGTGCCCATCGTCGAGGTCGACCCGTCCGACGTCGCCGACGACCTGCCGAGCGTCGCCGTCGCGAACGCCGTTGCAACCCGTCGCGTCGAAGCCGGCTTCGCTGCCGCCATCCGCCTGCACCTCTCTCACCTGCCCGTCATCGTCGACGTGCGCCGCGAACCCAACCGCATCCACGCCACCGTGCAGGTGCCGGCCAGCCAGTCCACCGCCGCAAAACTGTCCGCCGTGGCCGACAAGGCACGGCACGCCGTACGCGAGCACGACCCGTATGTCAGCGGCATCGACGTGGTCGTGGTGACGTACCCCGACCCTGTCGACTGACCACCGGCACACGAGCCGTGCAGTGCACTCGATGAGTGTGTGTCGACCCGGCGTCAGCCGAAGCGCACCAATCCCTGATCGATGACCACGCGGTCACCGACCGACGTGGTGAACACGGCTTCGCCGTCACCGGTGCGCCACATCTTCACCGTCAACGCATCGCCGGGCATCACGGGCGACGAGAAGCGTCCCTCGACGTGGTGGAACTTCGTGACGTCGTTGCCGCACAACTCGCGCAGCAGCGCTCGACCCGTGAACCCGTAGGTGCACAGGCCGTGGAGGATGGGCCGTTCGAAGCCGCCGATCGCGGCGAACGACGGATCGGTGTGCAATGGATTGCGATCGCCCGACAGGCGGTAGACGAACGCCTGGTCGGGCAACGTCTGCATCGTGACCTCGTGATCGGGTGCCGTGTCGGCGGGCGGCTCGTTCTGCGGACCCGAGGGCCCACGATCGCCGCCCCAACCGCCTTCACCGCGGATGAACACCGACGAGCGTGTGGTCCACAGCGGCTCACCGCTCGCGAGCTTCACCTCGTTCTCCATCACCACGACCGCCGCCTTGGTCTTGTCGTACATCGCGACGACCTTGTCCTGCACCGTGGCCTCGGCCTCGACGGGGATGGGGCGGTGCAGCGTGATGGCCTGCGAGCCGTGCACCAGCAGCGCGAAGTTGAACGAGCCGATCTTGCTCATCGCGCTCGCGCCGGGCGACTGCGTGCCGGCACCCGCGACGACGGCGAACGTGGGATACACCACCTGCTGCACGTCCTTGGTGTTCTCGGTGGAGAACGCCAGATCTGCCTGGCCGGCGCCGATGCCGACGGCGTAGAGCAGCGCGTCCTTCGACGTCCAGCGCATCGTGCGCAGGTCGCCGACGGAGCCGACGGAGTTGGGATCGAGTGCCATCAGTGCCTCCTCACTTCTTCAGGGTGGTCTGCGGCCAGCCACCGGGCTCGCCGTTCATGCCGCTGTTGGGGCGGGCCTGGGCGAGCATGTCGCGCACGACGGCGCCGAGCTGGGTGGGATCGTCGATCGGCTGCGTGCGCGGGCCGCGCACCCAACCCTCGGCGACCGCGAGCACTTGACCGCTGGCCTCGAAGACACGGCCGGTGACGTCGGCCGACTCCTCCGACGCGAGCCACGTGACGATGGGGGCGATCCAACGCGGCGAGCGCGCTTCACGCTCCTCGTCGGTCTCGGGCGCCGGGCCGAGGCCCTCGGTCATGCGGGTGAGTGCCACCGGGCCCACTGCGTTGACGGTGACGCCGTAGCGGGCCAACTCGAGCGCCGCGATGTTGGTGAACGAGGCGATGCCGGCTTTCGCGGCGCCGTAGTTGGTCTGGCCCGGGTTGCCGTAGATGCCGCTCACCGAGGTGGTGTTGATGATGCGACCCGACACCGGCTTGCCGGCCTTGCTCTGCTCGCGCCAGTAGGCGGCCGCCCAGCGGCTCGGGGCGAACGTGCCCTTGAGGTGCACGTTGATGACCGCGTCCCATTCCTCCTCGGTCATGTTGACGAGCACTCGGTCGCGCAGGATGCCGGCGTTGTTGACCACGACGTGCAGGTCGCCGAACGTCTCGACGGCAGTGTTGATGAGGCGCTGGGCGCCCTCCCACGACGACACGCTGTCGCCGTTGGCCACGGCTTCGCCACCCATGGCCACGATCTCCTGCACCACCTGCTCGGCGGGCGAGAGGTCGCCGCCCGAACCGTCGACGTTGCCGCCGAGGTCGTTCACGACGACCTTCGCGCCGTGGTACGCCAGGCTCAGGGCGTGTTCGCGGCCGATGCCACGGCCGGCTCCGGTCACGATGGCCACGCGGCCTTCACACAGTCTGCTCATCTGCACTCCTCGAGTCGGCGGGAGGCCGTGACGTGGGTCTCCCGGTCGTCCGCATCATAAGGTGGCCGACGTGTGCGACTCCCAGCCGACGAGACGCGAGGTGCTCATCAACGCGGGCCTCGCCGCGTCGGCGCTCGCCGTCGCCGGCGCACTCGTGGGCCGCGACCTCGGCGATGCCGAGGCTGCGGGCCCGGCGGTGCCCGCCGTGCAGGTGCTTCCCGGCCTGAGCATCTACCCGCGCGACGCATGGGGAGCCGACCTCCCACCGAAGGGCCCCATCGTCGGCGAGACCGCCAAGTACCTGCTCGTGCACCACACGGCGTCGCCCAACAACTACCCCAGTGCACGCTCGCTCATCCGCACCACCTACTTCTGGCACACCAGCAACGATCCGTCGAAGGGGTGGCCCGACGTGGCCTACGAGTTCTTCATCGGCCGTGATGGCGACGTGTGGGAAGGCCGGAAGGGCGCGCTCGCCGGGCCGGTGCGCGCCGATGCCACCGGCGGCAACCAGGGGTTCTCCCAGTTGGTGTGCCTGCTCGGTGACTTCACCTCGGTGCAGCCGACCCCGGCAGCGAAGGCCTCGTTGGTGAAGGTGCTCGCCTGGCTGGCCGATCGACACCGCATTCCCACCGCTGCAGGCTCCACCACCTCGTTCGTGTCGCGAGGCTCACAACGGTGGGCGAAGGGGGTCACGGTCACCACGCCCACCATCGCACCGCATCGCACGATGTCGTACACCGGCTGCCCGGGCGACGCGTTCCACGCGTCGACCTTCGCGAGCCCCAGCGGCTTCGCCGCGCTCTGTGCATCGGTGGAGGCCCAGCGTTCGGCATGGGCGAACGTGATGAAGCCCGCCGTGCGCCTGGGCCGGGTCACGCCCTAGCCTTGGCGGACGTGCTCCCCGCTGACCCGCTCACCGTCGACGTCCTCGTGGTGGGTGCCGGCCCGGCAGGCGCGACGGCCGGTGCACTCCTCGCCCGTGCGGGCACGCGCGTGCTCGTGGTCGACAAGGCCGAGTTCCCGCGCGACAAGTGCTGCGGCGACGGGCTCACCACGCTCGCACTCCGCGAGCTCGAGACACTGGGCCTGCGGCCCGAACGCGTGCCGAGTTGGCAGACCGTCGAGGCCGCCTGGCTGCGGTCACCGTCGGGCCGCGAAGTCTGCCTCCCGATGCCGGTCGACGGCATCTACGCCGCCACCACGCCGCGCCGCGAGCTCGATGCCGCACTGGTGCAGCTCGCCCGTGACGCCGGAGCCGACATCCGCGAAGGGCACGCCATCGTCGGACTGCGACAGTTCAGCGACCGTGTCGAGGCCGATGTCGACGGGCTCGGTGTCGTGACCGCGACCTTCGTCGTCGCGGCCGACGGGATGTGGTCACCCACGCGCAAGCTGCTCGGCCTGGCCGAGCCCGGCTATCTCGGCGAGTGGCACGCCTTCCGCCAGTACGCCCGCAACGTCACCGGGCCTGCCGCCGAGCGCCTGTACGTGTGGTTCGAGCCCGACTTCCTCCCCGGCTATGCGTGGAGCTTCCCCCTGCCCGGTGGCCGGGCCAACATCGGCTTCGGCGTGGTACGCGACGGCACCCGCACGGGCAAGGCGATGAAGGCCGACTGGGCGGGCCTGTTGCAGCGGCCGCACATCCGCGCCGCCCTCGGCCCCGACGTGGAGCTGGAGGATCGGCACACGGCATGGCCCATCCCGGCCGGCATCGACCGGGCGGTCCTCACCGCGGGCCGCGTGCTGTTCGTGGGCGACGCCGCCCGCGCCACCGACGTGATGACCGGCGAAGGCATCGGCCAGGCGGTGCTCACCGGCCGACTCGCCGCCGAGGGCATCGCCGAGGGCCCCGACGCGAACGACGTGCGCGCCGCCTACGAGAAGGCCGTGCATCATCACCTGTTCGCCGACCACCGCATGTCGAAGGTGCTCAACCGCATGCTCGCCAGGCCGCTGCTCGCCCGCGGCGCGGTGCGCATCGTCGGCCTCAACGACTTCACCCGCCGCAACTTCGTGCGCTGGATGTTCGAGGACGAGCCCAGGGCCGTCGTCCTCACCCCGAGCCGCTGGCACCGCCGCTTCCTCCGTCAGCACGGCACCTACCGCTGACACGCCACCGACGTCGCGCAGCTGCCACCGGAACGGTGGAATCCATGTGACGTCGACGCAGCCCACCGACGTCGCGCAGCTGCCACCGGAACGGTGGAATCCATGTGACGTCGATGCAGCCCACCGACGTCGCGCGGCCGCCACCGGAACGGTGGAATCCGTGTGACGTCGACGCAGCCCACCGACGTCGTGCGGCCGCCACCGGAACGGTGGAATCCGTGTGACGTCGGTGCGGCTCTCGACAGTCGGCGGGGCGGGAGTACGTTGGCCGACATGGCACTGCACACGCGACTCACCGACCTGCTGGAGATCGAACACCCGGTGATGCTCGCCGGCATGGGCGGGGTGAGCTACCACCGCCTGGTGGCCGCGGTGAGCGAGGCGGGCGGCATCGGCACGCTCGGCGCGAGCACGATGAGTGCCGAGGAGCTGCCCGAGGAGATGGCGCTGGTGCGCGGCCTCACCTCGAAGCCCTTCGGCGTCGACCTGCTCACCGCGATGCCCGGGCAGGTGGAACGCGGCATCCAGAGCGTCATCGAGGGTGGCGCTCGCATCTTCGTCGCCGGTCTCGGTGTGCCGCGCGAAGTGATCGACCTGCTGCACTCGCACAACATCCTCGTCGGCAGCATGTGCGGCAAGGTTCGCCACGCCGTCGGCGCGGTGGCCAGCGGTGTCGACTTCGTGGTCGCGCAGGGCACCGAGGGCGGCGGGCACACCGGCACGGTGGCCACGATGGCGCTCGTGCCGCAAGTGGTCGACGCAGTGGGCGACAAGGTGCCGGTGGTCGCGGCAGGTGGCTTGTTCGACGGCCGCGGGCTCGCCGCCTCGCTGGCCCTCGGCGCCGACGGCGTGTGGATCGGCACCCGGTTCATCGCCACCCCCGAGGCACGCGCCGTGAAGGGCTACAAGGAGACGCTGGTGGGCATGCGCGAGGACGACACCGTCATCAGTCGCGCCTACACCGGCAAGACCTGCCGTGTGGTGCGCAACGACTGGACGAACCATTACGAGCAGCATCCGGAGGCGCTGCAGCCGTTCCCTGCTCAGGCCATCGAGTCCACCCGCGCCGGCGTGAACCACCTCGGCGCCGAGGACGGCACGGTGGTCGACGTGAGCAAGGAGTTCATGCCGGCCGGTCAGGGCGTGGGCGCCATCACCGAACTGGTGCCGGCCGGGGACCTGGTCGCGAGCATCGTGCGCGACGCCGAGCGCACCCTCGAACAGATCGCTGCCGTGCGCCGATGAGTGCCGCCGACGTCGTGCAACAGCACGTCGAGTCGGTGTGGGACGCCGACGTGCTCCCGTCGCTGATGGAGTACATCCGCATCCCATGCGTGTCGGTGCACTTCGACCCCGACTGGCGAGCGAACGGTCACCTCGACCAGGCGGTCGAGCACCTGCGCGCGTGGTGTGCTGCCCGCGCCATCGCGGGCATGACCGTCGAGGTGCTCGAGCTCGCCGGCCGAACCCCCATCATCCTCGTCGACGTGCCGGCCTTCATGCCGGAGGCGCACACGGCACCGGCCGGCGACACCGTGCTGCTCTACGGCCACTGCGACAAGCAGCCCGAGATGGTCGGCTGGCGAGAGGATCTGGGCCCGTGGAAGCCAGTGCTCGAAGGCCACAAGCTGTACGGCCGCGGTGGCGCCGACGACGGCTACGCCGCATACGCCGCACTGCTCGCCATCGAGGCCGCCCAGCTCGCCGGCCTCCCCCACGCCCACTGTGTCGTGCTCATCGAGGCCGCCGAGGAGAGTGGTAGCCCTGACCTGCCCGTCTACATCGAGGAGTTCGCCGACCGGTTCGGCAGCCCGAGCCTGGTCGTGTGCCTCGACTCCGGATGCCTCGACGACAAGCGGCTGTGGGTCACCACGTCGCTGCGCGGCCTCGCCGCCGGCACGCTGCGTGTCGACGTGCTGCGCGAAGGCGTGCACTCGGGTGCGGCCAGCGGCGTGGTGCCGTCGTCGTTCCGCATCATTCGGCAACTCCTCGACCGCATCGAGGATGCCGAGACCGGCCGAGTACTCCTCCCCCGTCTCCACGTCGACATCCCGCCCGACCGCCGCGCGCAGATCGAGGAGACCGCGTCGGAGTTCACCATCGGCGACGACTTCCCCTGGGTGCACGATCACGTGCAGCCGATGGAGACCGATCCGGTGGAACAGTTGCTCGCCACCACCTGGCGGCCGACGGTGGGCTACATCGGCAGCGAGGGCATGCCCGACGTGGCGAAGGCCGGCAACGTGCTGCGCCCGCAGACCACGCTGCAGGTGAGCGTGCGCCTGCCACCCACGTGCGATCCGACGGTGGCGCTCGACGAGCTCACCACCGCGCTCACCTCCGATCCCCCGTACGG
>Ga0172367_10006059_pt1 | contig 14392 bp, 5 predicted proteins | sample Lak10m_FD_114542 | JGI IMG/M metagenome (GOLD analysis project Ga0172367, IMG submission 114542) | Freshwater microbial communities from Kabuno Bay, South-Kivu, Congo - kab_022012_10m | ecosystem: Environmental > Aquatic > Freshwater > Lake | place: Democratic Republic of the Congo: South-Kivu... | reverse complement strand
TGATAACCGGTGACCGGGCTTACCGCAGTCCAAGCCAAGCTGACTTGAGTTGCGCTATCGGCAGTTGCTGTTACAGCACTCATGGCAGGAGCATCGGCATAGACAGTCGTTACACTGACCGGACCTACCAGATCAGAAGCACCCGCGACATTCAACGCACTGATGCGGTATTGGTAGGCGGTGTTTTGGGTCAAACCGCTGTCAACCGCTGTCGTGGCATTGGCAGCAACGGATACGGTCAAACCGGAAACCGTCATCGGCGACACTGTCGTCCAGTTAACTCCATCGGTGCTGCGTTCGATCAGATAACCTGCTTCTGTGGTCGCCGCATCGGTCCAGCTCAGATTCACGGTAGTATCGGAAGCCGCTGTGGCCGTAAAGCCAGTAGGCGCTAGCAGTGTCGGAACCTTGCCTATTTTGGCGGAGCTGCAGTTCGGATTCAACGGATCGGCGGCACCAATGGCGCAGACTTTATATTCATAAGTGGCCGTGCTGTTTGAATCGCTGGTATCCAGACCGGTCGCCGTAGTATCGACAGCAGAACTCGCGTTGGCCAAAGCCGGTGAGATGCCGGCTAATTCGACAAACTCGGGGGTTTTGGGTTGCCCAGTTGCGACATCGATTTCACGACGAAGAATCGAGAAGGCATATTCGGTGTTGGAAATGTCGTCCCATTGCAGCGCGGCCTCTCCAGCATTGTTACCGTAAGCCACCGTCAGGGCTGGCGCTTCGGGTTTGGCTTCCTTGACATCGAATTTAACCGGACGCATGAAATCATTTTCTTCGTGGCCCAGGATATGGCAGTGCCAGACGTATTCCCAGCCGTAGTTGTCGACTTGGTTAGTAACAACCGCAGGCGTGCCATCGGCAGGGTTAACTTGAGTAAAGCCCAATTTTTCACCGAGTGCTTGCGATGGGTCGCGTAACCGTGTGCTCAATGGCAGACCGAAACCATTTTTGCCGTCTACGCCTTTCAAAGTTGGTTTTTTGGCCCGTACGGCGACAATCACGTCTTCCAACGGATTCATCTTGACGGTTTCTTTCCAGCCGAATTCATCACCGAGCGGCGGCTTGATGGTGCCATCCCAACCGACACGGTTGACGACTTGTATGTTGACCAAATGGAAATGCACAGGGTGGGTATCCACGCCGTTATGGGTAATTTTCCAGAACTGGGTTTCACCATCCGCCACGGTTTCGGTGGTTGGGTCGACATAAGCCAACGGCAAGGTGGTTTGGGTCAAGGCGCTGGTAAACGGCAATTCCACACCCAATGTTGCGTTCATGCGGCCATAGCCTGGATCGAACAACTCCTGAATGGCTTTGTTTTGGACATAGGCGTCGATTGCGGTGCCAGCCGGAGCATGGACCAAACCGTTGCCGATAGTCGAAACACTGCTACCACCGCCGGTAAGCGTAGGTTTTTTGATTTGAGCGGTGACCGCTGCGTTACAAGTAACGACATCTTTACAAACCGGTGTCGGGAAGTAGTCGATGGCTTCCGGGGTGGTAAATTTCAAGCCTTGATACTTGCCCAGGAAGATCGAACCGGTATAGATACGGCCATTGGTACGGGTGGTGGTGCCACCCAACACAGGGTCGGTGGCAAACGCAGGCTGAAATTCAGGCTCTGCGACGACTGGTTTTTCTTGCGTAGAAGCAAACGCTTTAGGTAATGCTGTGGACAATGCTGCAGTATCCAAAGGAGCAGCGGCTGAGGCATCAGCAACATGGATTTGCATGATGGTACGGGTATTCGGACCATAACCAGGTTTGGTAGGTGCTGCACCACCTGAACCGGTAAAGTCTTCGTGACCGGTGTAGTAATCGACGCGCGGGTCGCTGGCCGGTACCGGTGCAGGCGCATCGTTGTATACGATCAGCGTTTTACCGGCGTATTTGGAAAAGTCGATCAAAACATCGGCACGTTCGGCGGGGCTCAAATACAAACCGCGCTCCAGTACGTTCAATACGGTAAAGCTGCGTTTGTTGTATTCATAGTTCAGCGGGGTTGATGGAATATCGTGCGGTTGTGCCAACAAGCCGCCTTCGTTACCGATTTGTACGATATGCGGGCCAGCTGTTGCCGGATCTGGCGCGCCTTGAGGAGACAAGCTACCAATTGGCGTACCCCAGCCTGTATCCATAGGGCCTCCGGCTGTTGGGAAGCTCAGAGTACCGTCAGCAGTGTAAGGCGCTGCGGGTGGCACATAACTGTTATCGAAATTGACCATTTTGACTTCGGTGCAATCTTCGACGGGTACTGCCAAGACGCTGGAACAAGGTGCGGCATTCGCATACATCCCACTGGGATCGGCGGCAGCGATGTTCACACCTTTTTTATCGACAGCCAGATACAAACCCAGATTCATAAAACGGTCGTTGGCCGCATTCAAGATACGGAAACGGTAGGTTTTAGGCTGCACGGTCATGGTTGGGTACGCGGTACCGTTGACCAAAGGCGTATCCATGAAGGCTTCCGGGGTGGTAGAGACTTCGCTCAAACCGGTAACACCGTTCACAGCGCCGACTTCACCTGTCGGCAAATCGTAAGCGGATGGGAATACAGGCCAGAACCATGGGCCCCAGTCCCAGCGTCCGGTAGCGTTAGTGCCGTCGAACGAATACGGGTCTTGGTTGGTTTCATAGACGTGCGGATACCACAGATCGCCCTCCTGACCCAGGCCTTTCCATTTTGAATCCTGAACGGCGATGTTTTTCGGCACGAAGGTTTTGTCCTGAATGATCAGAGGAATCGTATCCGCTGCAGCCGGCAGAACGGCTTGCAAGTCAGGATGGTTTTCACCTTGGTTAGGTAAATCGTTCAACACATAACCTGCCGCGACACCGGCATAAACGTTCAAACGGGTCAGACCGACGGTATGGTCGTGATAGAACATCAAGCGGCCGCTTTGGCCATTGGGGAAGTAATAGGTCATCGCACCCGGACCTGGATCAGGCATATCGGGCACGTTTTTAGCACCAACGCCGCGAGCCATTTCGGCTTTGCCGGCGGCTTTCAGCGCGATTTCATCGGCCGCAGGCAAAATCCATTGGTGTGGAGTTCCGTCTGAAATCCATGGGTTGTCACCACCGTGCAAATGGATTTCCATGCGGTTTTGTTGGTATTTGTCGCCAGTTGGGCCTTTGCCGGCGCCGGTGATGGTTTCATCGACAGGCAAGTGCAGATTGCCTGCAGAACCTGAGGGTAGCAAGTTGTAAAACTTGATCCGAGTTGGTCTATTTCGCGTAGCGCTGATAATCGGGCCAAGATAGCTAGGTTTGGCAGCGGCATAGGCTTGAGATCCGTCTGGCAATTTCACCGCTGAACCATCAAGGTTGGTCAGCGCAACCGAGCCTGTTGTACCTTGCGGCACGATCTGTACATAGCCGCGCAAGGTAGTTGGATTGGCTAAATCGCTATGCATTTGTTGTTTGTACTCAACAACGGCAATTTCATAATAATCCGATCCAGGGTAGGGATCCACATTAGGACTTACCTGATAGGGCACATTAGGCGTGGCAACAGGAATGCCAGGCATCGTGTCAACGAATTTACGCAGCGCCGTACCGGTGTCGCAATTTGCAGGTTCGATGGTTGGTTGTGGCTGCTGATTCGCAGTCAAAGCGCCGAGGAAAGGGCCACTGCTTAATGGCGCCGAAAAGCAACTGCCAGAATCAAGCGGACCTGAAGGGCTGTTAGCAAAAAAGGTCGGAACCTTGAGAAACGTTCCGTCCACACCTTGACTATCGCCCCATCCGGCACCGGCATGCGCCAGTTGCAAAGCCGCGGTAGCCGAAAGTGTGGCCAGGATGGCTACGGACAACTGTTTTCTTTTTAAGTTGATCATTTGGTTTCCTTCGCTGTCAGAATTATGTTTTGGTAGATGGTTCTTAGTGCTTAAACCATCAGGGCATTAGTTACGGGAGTAATAATGCACTTAGCGTGCCAATGACTTTTTCGAAGCAACAGCGGGCGAAACCCCATCCAAGAGAAACCGCGTATGACGCGGGTTACAAGCCCTCTAACCTGAACTGAGGGCAACACGACTTAATCGAAAACACTGATTTGCTGGCTAATGTGACACCCCTGCCTGACAACGATGTCAGGTACGGATGCCAAGACTGGCAGCCACGCCAACCCAGCTGACACAGCACAATTGGCAGAAGATTTGTTGCCAGCCTGTACAGCAACTGATGAGTTCTGAGGGGTTGACGAGCATGACCGAATCCTTGACCCGACCAGAAAAATTGCTGTGCGCAAAAAAAACGCCACAGGTAAAACCCGGGCGGTTTGATTGTTAACTTGAAACAAGCTCAATCAATGCGCTTGTCTAGATTTTTTGGACTCGCCTTACCAGACGCTATGCCGAAGGCGGTTTTGCGAATAACGTAATCACTTGCTATCCAGATCGGTTAGAGTCACTGCTTGGCCTCATTGCAGCTAAACCAGATGTAAGCAAACAGAACCTGCCATATGCATTGACACCATGCCTTACTTGCCTGGTGCAGACGGCACGCCCATCCCGGCATTGGCATTCAACAATTCCACTTCAAAAATCAACGTTGCATAAGGCATGATTTCGCGTCCGGCACCTCGTTCGCCGTAACCCAGTTTCGATGGAACGAATAACTGCCACTTGGAACCCGCCGGCATCAGCTTTAGAGCTTCGCGCCAACCCGGGGTAGCATCGCCGACTTTAAACAGCGCAGGCTTGCCGGCACGATAGGAACTGTCGAATTCCGTGCCATCCAGCAACTTGCCGCGATAATTGGATTCAACCCAACTGTCATCGGTAGGAATCGCACCGCTGCCTTTTTGTAAAATCTTGTACTGCAAGCCGCTGGGCAGCGTTACCACGCCTTCCTTCTTAGCGTTTTCAGTCAAGAATACGGCTTCGGCCTTTTGGTTTTCCTCGCCTATGCGTTTCATCGCCGCCACCTGCTTGTCTTTCAGCGATTTTTGAAAATTGCTCATGATTTCGCCGAGCTCTTCGGTGGGGATTTGTTGGGGTTTACCGGCATAGCCATCCTGCAGACCGCGCAGGACTTGCTCGGCATCGATTTCCACTTGCATACGCCGGAAATTTTTACCCATATCCAGACCGATACCATAACTAATTTTATCGGTTTCTTTTTTAAAACTGCTGGCAGATGCTGCGTTGCTCTGCTCGGCCAGCTTGGCTTCTTTTTTGGCTAGTGCCGCAGCGGGCAAGGCCAGTGTTGCAATCAATAATGACGACCATGGTTTTTTGATCACTTTTTCACTCCTGAACGATTCATTGAAAGCAGCCGCCTGACGGCCGCTGACCAGCAAGGTAACTTGTCAAATTAAGGCACGATCCAGTCGGAATCAGGCGTCAATTTGCCATTCTCGCCGAGTTTAGCCAGATAAGCTCCCTTCGAAGCATAGCGTTGACCCCGTGACAAACTCAGATGCGGATAAGGCGATACGTTGGAGCCCAGGCTCAACATGTCTTCCGCGCGCTCAACAAAATAATCGCGATACAGGTTGTCGAGCATTTGCGAAACCAGATCAGTCATGAACAACATGTTGAAGAATACTTCGGCCTGTTGTGGCTCGTTGACGGTGGTCTTATTCCAGATAATTAGCCACTGATTGAGTGCTTCCAGATTTTTGATGCGTTTTTCGCCTAATTCATAAGGATAAATGACGCGAAGATTGCTCCAGGATGCAGGGATGCCGCTGTAGTTTTCTTTGGCTAAAAACCCGGAAACATACGCGGCAGCAACGTCCAGCTTATCCGCAACTTTGGCGACCGCCTTCACTTCATCGCTATTCAGCCACAGCACCTGCTGATCCTGTCCGCCCAAATCCTTCATAGCCTCCTGGATTTGTGCTGCCTCCAGGCCGCTCAACAGGCGGTTTTCGACCGCAATCGCAGAGCCTTCAAGGGCTTTACCGCTGGCAGCAATCGCAGCACGACCGGCTTCATTGTCACGGTAAATCTGTAGCAAACGCTTGGGCGGATTATCTTGGATGTCGCGCAAATGCTTAGCCAAAACCTGCGCTTCCAAGGTCACTCCATGCGAGTAATACAGGTTATAAAAACCCGGTTGATCAGGCACTACTGGCACGCTAGGTAACAGACAGGGAATTTTTTGCCGATTACAGAAGCTGTTGATCGGCTCCCAGGTGGTATCGGATAAACCGCCAATGACGGCAAACACCGGTTTTTGTTTGTAGAAGGCTTGTAACTGATCGCCCCAAGTTTCCGGCGCGCCTTGCAACTCCCAGGTCGTCAGCTTCCAGGCACGCGGCGTCCGTGGAATCAAATCCAGTGGCATTTTCATCTGCCCCGAGCGGACAGACTGACTGCTGTTGCGCTGTACGAACACAGACTGCATCATGGCTTGTTGCATTTCGCGCTGATTGGCATCGACACCCGGCGTCACGATGGTGGCAAATTCAATACTGTCTTCATTCACACCGGGTGAAAGCTGCGAAGACAATTGCTTCAAATACGCCATCAACGCCTTGATTTCTGCAGGCTTGAAATCAAATTGCGGCATCAGCGGATTTATTTTTTTGTCGTTGATGGTAATGCCATCGTGCATCGCACGGCGAAATGATGTTTCGTTATACGGATCATGAGCGCGATTCAAACTACTGACGGTACGCGCATCGGCAACCACCAGTGGGCCTTCGCCTTTCTTCGCAAACAGAAATGGCCCGGCAATAGGCGCAGCAACAACATTGCCTTCCAGACTGCCCATGCCGCTGCCGCGATGACAGTTTTCGCAAGCGGCAGCGGCACCTTCCACTGTCGCTCCCATACGCTTACCGATCAACGGTTTGCCTGACGGCAAAATGCCTTGCCGATAAATGCGCTGCCCCAACTCGATCTCTTTGCTGTTGGCAGCACTCTGTTTGGCTTCGGCCGTCACCGCCAAGGCCCATAAAGCCATCAGCAATGGCCCAAGCGCTTTGGGGCGACGAAACTTCTGGCCAGTAACAACACACTTCATCTTCAACACCGCAATTCTCCATCAATTATCAATCGTTCATTCGCTACCGAAGCGTTCGGCAGCGTTATGCAAAACAAAAGCAAGTCACATGCCAGTTAAACCAAAGCTTATTTGACCACTTGTGACGGTCCAACATGCCAGTTTCAGCAAATCGGCTGTCAATGCTGACAGGCGCGTAGACGACAAAATTGTCTGGCAGACCTGCAACTATAGCCTTGCTTTAAAAAACAGCCGTCAGCTGATTGCAAAGTATTTCTCGTCACGCCCACTGACGTCACGGCAAACACCTTAAAAAAAACCGCCCCAGGTTGCCCTGGGACGGTTTGTTGTTACTGACATCCTTGTCTTGCCGGATGCGGATCAGGTTTTCACCCTACGGCATCCTCCCGGTCTCGAGGATTGGCTCGACCGCCGCCAATCCATCGTCGACCAATTACTGCGCTTGGGCAGCCAATGCACTCACTGGTGACCAAGTACCATTGGTTATACGTACTTGCATGTAGACGATGCGTTTGACACCACCGACATTGATTTGCTGGCCACTTACTGCATTGTTCACGGTTACCAAGCCACTCGTCATAGCTGCGTTATTGGCATAGCGCACTTGGTAGGTGGTTCCTGCGTTGTTTGCAGTCCAATTCAAACCAGCGGTGATGATGGCGTCAGCAGGTGCTGCCAAGCCAGATACAGCCGAGATTGCCGTTGGTAGCGCCCGCGGTGTAGTAGCATTCACGGTTGTGGTGAATGCGCCTTGACCCGCAGCATTGTTGGCAGCGACACGGAAGTAGTAAGTCGTGTTGCCAACCAAACCAGTTACGGCCATTGAAGTACCGGTGATGGTACCTGTAGCTGGCGTCCAAGGACCTGCAGCAGTGGTTGCTTGCATCACGCTGTAGCTAGCGACGGTATTGGCAGGAGCAGTCCATTTCAAGGTCAAACTATTGGCTGCCACTGCTGATCTAGCCAGATTAGTTGGAGCCTTAGGTGCGGCATTACCAGTCAAATTGACAACAGTTGAATAAGCACCACTGGTGAAGGTCACCTTACCAGTGTTACCCAATTTGCCCAAAGCGTTGAGATTACTATTAGTAGTAGACGCTATATAAGCAATGTTATAGGTACAAGTACCGCCTGCTGCAACCGGTGTCAATGCCGAACAGGTGCTGCCTGCTGCTGCGGTGAAGCCGGTACCTGTCAGAACTGGCGTTACTGCAACCGGTGCCGCACTCGCATTGGTCACTGTTACCGTCTGCGTAGCAGGGGTAGAGGCCGTTGTTGAGGTGGTAGACGCCGTTGGGTTATAGACATTGAATGTCAACGCATTGCTAGACAAGGTAAGCGGTGCACTGATGCCATTACCGGTCAAGGTTGCAGTTTGTGCACTGGCCACGTTGCCGGAATTGTCATTGATGGTCAGCGTACCAGTTGCCAAACCTGCAGCGGTAGGAGCAAAGCTCACGATTACCGTACAAGAAGCCGCTGGGTTCACCGGAGTTGCAGAAGAGCAAGTACCGCCGGTAACCGTATACGGTGCACCGCTGGTGGTAATGCTGCTGATGCTCAACACGCCGCTACCAGTATTGTACAAAGTAAGCGTTTGCGGAGCGGTTGCACCCACAGCCAAGTCACCAAAGTTTGCAGTTGTGGCAGTCACGACTGAAACATTGCTCCAGCTGGCAACAGGGTTGTAGGTAACGCTGTTCGAAGCAAAACCATTCGAGCTAGCCGTCACGTTATCGTAACCCAGGAAGCCTGCACCTACGGTACCTGCGTTGTCGGTTGGCAAGATATTGGCTTTATTCAACGTCGCAGGCAGTTTAGCGTTAGCATCACCGGCACCCACAGTACTATTTGAAGCCACTCTATAGAAGTAAGTGGTGTTCAGTTTAGCGCTGGTATCTTTATAGCTACGAGCACAACCGGCTTGCAAGGTACAGTCTGCATAGGCAACCGGGAATGTGGTTACATTTTGCGTAAAGCCTGCATCGGTAGCACGGGTGATCATCGCCCAGTTGGAAACCATCGAGTTGTCAGCCCAGTTCAGCGTGTTGCCTTTGAAGTTCGCTGCAGGATCTGCAGTGACTGTCAATGCCGATGGATCTTCCGGTGGAACAGCCACAGCGATCGAGCGCATGAAGTCATTTTCTTCATGACCCAGGATATGGCAATGCCAGACGTATTCCCAACCATAGTTCAACACGCGGTTGACGATGGTCGACCTACCACCCAGAGGGCTCAGGTTAGGTTGGTTAGCAGTAGAGCCATTGGGTTGTGTGGAATCCGCCAAATGTTTGCTGTTACCCAGTTTGAACGGCAGAGTCAGGGTTTTCGGACGCAGGGCCACGATGACGTCTGACAATGGGTTCATACGTACCACTTCTTTCCAGCCTACTTCGTTTGGCTCGGGTGGGTAAACCGCACCATCCCAACCTACACGGTTGACCAACTGTACACTGAACAAGTGGAAGTGGACCGGGTGAGTATCAACACCGTTATGGGTAATTTTCCAGATTTGAGTACCATCGCTCAATTGACCGATCGGTGTTGAGCCAAGACTATGTTATTTGGTGATTTGAACCAACTCGGTAGGTGGCTAAACATAACCAATAGGAATGGTGGTTTGCACAGTCGCAGTGGTGTTTGGAATCTCGACACCCAGAGTAGCGTTCATACGACCGTAATCGAGGGTGAACAACTCCTGAATGGCTTTAGGACCCAAGCCCAGGCTGACTGGCGCACCAGAAAGTACCAGGTTTCCTGTTGCATCGTAAGTGAGCGGAGTAAAGCTTAAAGCAGTATCACCAATCGAAGACAGGTTGGTGCCTTGCGCATCCGTTACGTTTGTTTGGTAAACGTTGTTGTAAGCTGCTTGCGGTACAACGATAGGCTCTTGACTATATTTGAAGGCTTTACGCACTTCGGTGGTCAGGTTGGCCAACCAAGCTGTATCAACATCGTCCACTGGGTGAGCAGTAGTTGATGGTGCGCGGTTGATACCGGTGCCGCAGTTAGCACTAGTACAGCTTGACGCAACACGGAACTGCATGACAGTACGGGTGTTTGGACCATAACCGGGTACAGTTTGGAAGGTACCACCAGTATCGGTGTTATCGAAGTTACCGGTGTAGTAATCCAGACGCAAGTCAAATGCTGGTTGCGGCGCTGGCGCGTCGTTGTACATGATGAGGGTCGAACCCGCAAATTGCGAGAAGTCGACGACGACATCAGCACGTTCGGCAGCACCCAACAACAAGGCGTGTTCCTTGACGTTGGTAACCAGAATATTTTTGACGTTGTATTCGAAGTTGACCGGTTGGTTTTTGATCACCGCAGGTTCGGCCAGGAAGCCGCCTTCGGTACCGATCTGCACCATGGCAGGACCACGAGTCGTCGGATCCGGCACACCGCTTGGACGTCCGTCAAAAGTAATACCGCCTTTCAGCGTGCTATACCACCAGGCTGGGAACTTGGAGTAGGTGTTTTGCGTAACATCGAATGGCACCATACGCACTTCGGTACATAGTGGCGCTGCAGCAGCAGTAGCAGGGAGTCCAACCTTGCCAAGGTCGGTGTTAGCCCCACCGTAACAGAGCGAGCTGGCTTTACCTGCTGTACTACCAGTGTTGCCACCGGCGGTGGTGTCAACATCATTGCGAGAAGCAACCCACAATGACAAGTTCCAAGAACGGTCGTTACCGGCAGTCAACAAACGTAGGCGATATTTTTTCGGCTCTACTTGCATGAATGGATAAACCGTACCGTTGACCATCGCGGTATCGTTGAAAGCTTCTGGTGTACCGGCGGATTGACCCATCGCAGCCAATTCAGCCGGAGACACGTTACCGGTTGGGGTACACGACTTAACTGATGTACCTGTGCCGTTTTGAATCATCTGGCAGTTGACAGCCGTAGTATTGGCCGGCATTTGACCGCCGTTCGGGAAGCCAGGAATATACTGGACTTCGCAGGTGCCTACCGGATTGTTAGCGGCAGTCACTGAATTACAGGTACTGTCGAAATACGGGTTGGTAACCTGTGAGTGCTGGATATTGCTGAAAATTGGCCAAAACCATGGACCGTAATCCCAACGACCTTGCGGGTTGGCACCGGTAGCATCGCCTGGGTTTTGGTTGGTCATGTAGACGTGTGGCGCCCACAAGTCACCAGGACCATTGTTGCCAATTACAGTCAAAGGATCAAATTGACCGGCAAGGATAGGCCCGTTTGTTACACCATCCCAGCTACCTTGTGGATTACCGGCACCCATGGTGCCCCAACGCCAAGTTGGATCCTGGGCGTTCAATTGTGAACGGAATGGACCGTAGAATGTCATCACCGGGTTTTTGTTATCAGGAACAAAGGTTTTTTCCTGAATGACCAGTGGGATCTCATCTTCCGGCAATACTTCAGCATATGTGGTTGCCCCAACAGTACTACTGCCACCTGCGGCCGCATTACCGTGCGTCATGGCTTTTTCGGTTGGATCTTGCAAGATGTAGCCAGCTGCCAAACCACTATAAACGTTCAGACGGGTAATACCTTCCGCGTGATCGTGGTAGAACATCAAACGTGCTGATTGTTCGTTGGTGTAGTAGAAGGTCAACGCACCGTCGCCTGGATTGTTGGTGGCGCCAGGTGTTGTACAGACAGTTGAGCCTTGTGTACAGGTTGCACTATTAGGCACCAAGTCACCGTTAACATCAAACCACATGTCAGGCACGTTAGTCGCGCTAATACCTTTGTTGGCACCGGTTTCACCGGCAGGCTTGAACCACTGACGCGGCGTACCGTCACTGATCCATGGTGTTGTACCACCATGCAAGTGAATTGCAGTGCGGGTATCTTCTTCATCGGCGACATAGGCACCGGTTGCATCCTGCTGACCTGCACCCATATAGGTGTGGTCGACCGGGAACGGCAGCTCGCTACCATGTGGTGTCAGACTGTTGATTGGCAACAAGTTGACTGCTTTGATACGTACCGGTTTGTCTTTTTGAGCAACGATGACTGGCCCCAGGTAAGAGGCATTGGTAGTACCTGGTTTGACAAAGTAAGTTCCAGCAGGGGCGCTGGTTTGGATGTTTGGCAAGGTGGTGATATCAACTGCACCGACCATGGTCGATGGCACTAACTGAATGTAGCCACGCAAATGCGTCGGTGGCAAATCAGAGTGCATTTGCTGGATGTAAGCTACCTCGGCAATTTCGTAGTAATCCGCCGCTGGGGTCAGAATCTTGCCGGCTGCGTCTGTTACATCAACAAATTTGCTGCTGTTGATCGTCGCATCCGCAATGGTCAGAGTTTGACCCAGTTCATTGGTTACACCAGGCACCGAAAGCGTGTTCAAGAACTTGCGGATACCGGTACCGGCTAAAGGAGCCGAGTATTTATTCGGTGCAGCTATAGTACCATTTGGATCAACCCCCAAACCTGCCCAGGCCAGACCTGTCCAGGTTCCTGATGGGTAAAGCCACTGCCCGGTGTTTGCGTCTTTTGGCCAGGCTGCACCATTAGCAACAGTGTTTCCTAATGCATCTTTAATGTCGCCATGCGGAATTTCAACGAAACCAGCGATGACGCCATTCACGATGATCGGTGTCAGCGTGTCGGTGCCGTTGCTACCGGTTACAGTTACAGTAGTTGCAGCAGAATAATTAGCACCACCAGTGACCAACTGCACGTCCATCAGGTTTTTGCTATACATGCCGATTGGTGTCAGCGCGTAGTTGGGGCTCAAGTAGTCTACTGTGGTGGCCGCGGCAATAGCGCCTGTACCACCTGGCACAGCTGGTACAGCACTAGGCAAACCCGGATCAGTAATGGTTACCGTAGCGAAGCTAGGCGCCGAACTGGTGGCATAGTTGGAAGAAACGCCGAAATAGTCAGGCACTTGTCCTGGACCCGGCGGTGTCGTTTGAACGCCGGCGGTGATCGCATGCGCCATACCGATCGTACCTACAGTCAGCGCCGTAGCAGCACCAACCATCAGAATACGACGAATCGCTCTATTGAGTTCTAGATTCATTAATTACCCCTTAAGTGTTTACCGTGGCGGTTGATTTCATCTTGCATATGCTGGGCTTTCGCCTGCTCATGCAAACCTTTCAGTCGTTTTGCAGCCAATTTGCGTTCTGACAGCTGCATTCTGTGACGGCCACTATTGAGAAGCGGTTGGTCGTGCTGGCGCAAAGTCTTGTTGCTGACATCCGGTTTACGCGGCGATTGCTTTGCGTAAGCAGATGAAGACAGCGCCAGAGAGGCCAACAGCGCCCCGCTGATTATTCTTATCCATCTAGTTTTGTTCATATTTCCTCACGGTTATTTTGGTTATTCGTAATGGTGAATTTCCAGATACTTCTGATTCCCTGTACTGATGACCTGGCGCCTAGACCGCTAGACTATTTTTGCGAAAAATCAAGCCTTACATGTCGCAAACTGCCAAACCTTTCACAATACCAAGTAATACCCAATAACTAATGCAACTGCCGTGCCAGAAATATTTGTGTGCGACAAATTGACTCATGCCTTCTGATTAAAATTGGGATAAATCGCTTGCCAGCTAAAGCTTTGAGTGCATCTATTAGCCATCGATCCATGACGAAATTATTTCAGCCAAAGCGGATGGATTGATTTTTTACCTGCCTGCGAGCCAACAACAACTGAGTACTCGGCTTAAACTGTAAAGAAAATCGACAGCCTTCAAAGCTTCCTAAACCCTGCTTTATAACAAAGCACAGCCTCGCGACCACTACGGGTAATAATCATGGAAACTAGAATAAAAACCCTATCAACCGCCGCATCAAGCCTTGCATCCTATGAATTCATCAACTTGACCACCCTCAGCGCCCGCCAAGATTGTCAGCACATATTGACAATATTGACAGAGATGACAGGAATAACTTCTAAGCAATTATTGGGTGTAAAAAAATTCAACACCTTGAATTATATGGCATGAGAACGATTCTCATGCCTGTAGACCAGTCTTGATTTATGTCAATAAGAATAAGCAACTCTGCATGTATATATGCTTTTTCGACACTGCAAATAAACCTGACAGCGGGCTATTCGCCGCGTGAAATCTTTAGCGGCTTAAGAAAATCCTAAAGGAATGGCAAGATTTCCTAACACCAAAAACAATGATGAGACTGATTAACAATTGCGACCAATTAATCTCACGCATATCTTTTGTCCAACATCAGGGAGCCACGCTCTGCCCTACTTAAAAATATTGAAGCAAGGTCACCCCGTCGCAAAACGGCAACTAAGGGAAATTTTGGCTGGAAATTCTCCCTCAGGCCCGCCTTTTCAAAGGCTATGTCCGCTTAAATAGTTGATTCTGCCGGTGAACAAAATAAAAACCGCGAAGCGAATTATTGCCGAAGGCAGGTTTTAAATCCCCTCA
>Ga0172367_10006053_pt1 | contig 14401 bp, 16 predicted proteins | sample Lak10m_FD_114542 | JGI IMG/M metagenome (GOLD analysis project Ga0172367, IMG submission 114542) | Freshwater microbial communities from Kabuno Bay, South-Kivu, Congo - kab_022012_10m | ecosystem: Environmental > Aquatic > Freshwater > Lake | place: Democratic Republic of the Congo: South-Kivu... | reverse complement strand
CCCGAGATACTTCGGCCGCAGATTACAAATTAGTTGAAATGTCCGCGATCTGTGCGAACTGTGCCCAGATTAACCCAATTATTTTAAGCACTTTAATCGCCCCAAAGGGCTTGGAAGGCGCGAGTACTAATGGCCATCTATATATACAGGTTTTTGACGCTAATGGTTTGGCTGTGCCAGACGCGAGTGTGCATGTGGTAAATACAGCGCGCACCCCCAATACAGTAATTGACGATGTTACTGATAATGATGGTTGGCTGCGAATCGTGGATGTCCCAACTGGCACGATGAGCTATGGTATTACGGTTTCAAAGAGCGGCTATTCATCTGATTACACCGTTGCTGGTTCAGTTGGTAACCCAAACCCAACTAAGCCCCCGGCTAACGTGGTCTCTCAAATGGTTACAGAGATTAGTTTTGCGATTGATCGTACTGGTAGTATTAATCTTCACTCGATTAACCCTAGTTGTGCAGCTGTTGGCAGTGTTGGTTTGAATTTACACGGTACCAAGGTTCTGGGCACTAATCCAAATGTCTATAAATTTAGTCAAAATTTTTCTACCAATGGTAGTGGTGATTACAGTTTTTCCAATCAAGAGTGGGACACATATCTACTAACTCTTACTGGCTCATCATATGATATTGCTGGCACGATTCCTATGTTGCCACTTAATTTAACTCCAGGTTTGTCGCAAGAATTTTATACAATCTTGCGTGCACACACTGCTAACTCATTGTTGGTAAAAGTAAAAGACGCTGGTACTGGTTTGCCGCTTTCTGATGCTTCGGTGCGTTTGGTTGGCACTGGTTTTGACGATATTTTATCTACTAGTTTAGGTTATACTCGCCAGACTGATTGGTCGGGTGGTAGTGGCCAAGAAAGTTTTACTAATGAGGCAAAATATTTTTCTGGAGATGGTAATTTAGAAACAAATTCTCCAGCTGGTGATTTAAAATTACGCAAAGTTGGCGGGTTTTATTTGGGCAATGGTTATTTGGAGTCATCAACTTTTGATATGGGTGCGAGTGTTAATTTTCGTAATTTAGAACCAGAACCACTTTCGCAGCCAGTTCAAGCTGGCGTAAATCCCGTCGTATTTCAATTGGCGGCCAGTAACTCGAGCTCTCCGGCAGTGTGGAATTTTACTGGGCCGGACGGCACATCATCTACTTTTTATACTGCGACCAACACCGTGGTGCACGAGAGTTTAAGTGGTAAACAATATCTACGTTATCGAGTATTTTTATCGACCGCTGATACGCGCTACACTCCACAACTTTCCGAAGTGGCGGTCACTTATACCAATGCCTGCACGCCGCCTGGCCAGGTTTTCTTTAATGGTTTATCAGCTGGCGCCTATACTTTATCAGTTACTCGTAGCGGCTACACCACTAATTCTGGAGCAGTTGATATTAGTGGCAACAACGAAGCGGTTATTAATTTGTCTGCATCGGAATAATATGAAGAAATTGAATACAAAAGGTTTAACAATGATCGAAGTGCTGGTTGCTATTGGTATATTTTTGTTATTAATCACTGGGATTGTTGATCTTATCTTATGGGGCATGCATGGCAGAGATGTAGTATGGGAACAATTATCAACACAAAACGAAGGGCGAAAAATTGTGCAGGATTTTGTTAATGAAATGCGTCGTGCCACTCAATCGAGTATTGGTTCGTATCCGATAGAAATTGCTAACACTAGTACAATTACTTTTTATAGCAACATTGATTCAGATTCGTGGCGTGAAAAAATTAGATACTCATTGGTCGGTAAAACTTTGAAAAAAGGAGTAACAAAACCAGTCGGCAACCCTTTGACATATAGCGCGGCAAATGAAGTTTTGACTGAGGTGGTGCATGATGTGGCCAATGGCACATCGTCGTTGTTTTACTATTATGATCAAAATTATAGCAGTGCGTCAGGCACGGCTATGACCTACCCAATTAATATTGCTGCTGTGCGAATGGTTGGAATAAAATTGTTTTTGGAAGAGAAACCTAACGTGGCGCCGGCACCGTTTATAATTGAATCAAAAGCAGAAATTAGAAATTTGAAAAGTAATTAGTATGATGAAAAAGTTTAAAAAAGATCAACGTGGTTCCATGCTTTTGTTTGTGATGGTTTTTGGAGCGATTAGTTTTACTTTGTTGGTCGGCGGTGTTGTTGGTTATGCGATTTTGGAAAATAACGCTTCAGCGCATAAGCATAATCGCGAGGTTGCTTTTCAAATTGCTGAAGCCGGGGTTAATTATTATCGTTGGCATTTGGCGCACAACAAGACTGATTATCAAGATGGTACTGGCCAGGCTGGTCCATATGTTCATCCTTACGAAGATAAAGACGGCACGGTTATTGGCTATTATTCTTTAAATATTACTCCTCCACCATCGGGCTCAACCGTGGTGACGATCGAATCAACTGGCTGGCTTAGTGCTCAACCTAATAGCCGTCGTATTATTCGCGCTCGCGTTGGTTTTTCGGCTCTGACTGATTATGCTTTTCTAACTAATGGTGATGTGTGGATTGGTGATGATGAAGTGGTGCATGGGAAATTTCATGCCAATAGCGGTATTCGTTTTGACGGGACAGGGGATGCGCAAATTACTTCAGCGGTTGCTACCTATACTTGTAAAGCCCATATTGGTTGCGGGAATTTAACCAAACCTGGTATTTGGGGCGATGGTACTCCTCAAGATTATTGGAGTTTTCCTGTGCCAGCCAAGGACTTTTCTGCAGTAACAGCAAAGTTGTCTGAGATAAAAACCGGCGCACAAAATGGTGGGATTTATCTATCTTCTTCGGGCAAGCAGGGTTGGCGTTTGCGATTTACGAGTGGTGGTAAAGTAAAGGCTTATAAGGTGAACACGACTAATTGTTATAACGGAAAAGATATAAACGATAATAAGTTTTATTCTTTTTGTATTGACATCGCGACCCAGGGTACGGCCACGACCTACAATTTACCAGCCAATGGTTATATATATGTAGAAGATATGGTTTGGGTGGATGGGACAATTAATGGGCGAGCTACTGTTGGGACAGCGGTTGGTAAGTCTATAATAATAAATGGGAATTTATTGTATTTGGCTAAAGACGGAAGCCATAGTTTGGGGTTAATTGCCGAAAAAAATATTTTAATACCACACAATTCACCAGAAGATCTTGAAGTTGACGCTGCTCTACTTGCTCAAAACGGTGCAGCCAAAAGATATTTTTATGCGGGTGACACCAAAAACAGTATTACTATTTATGGAGCGATAATTACCAATGGTCTGTGGACTTGGAGTTGGGTGTCTGGTGGTGGATCAGTGGTTTCAGGATATAAGCACACCAATTCGACTTATGACGCCAATTTGACCTATGGCCCTCCTCCGGGATTTCCCGTTGGTTCGGAATATAATTTAATTAGTTGGGAAGCCTTAAATTAGGTTTGCAAAAATTTAGATTGCTGGATATAATACGGTTAATTAAATTTTAAACTATGTCACAAAAAATTCGTAAATTAGTTATTCCAGTTGCTGGTCTGGGTACTCGTTTTTTACCAGCCACCAAAGCTCAGCCAAAGGAGATGTTGCCAGTGGTTGATAAGCCAATTATTCAATATGTCGTGGAGGACGCAGTTAAGTCTGGGATTACTGATATTATTATGGTTACCGGTCCTTCCAAACGAGCAGTTGAGGATCATTTTAGCCCTAATTATGAATTAATTAATTTACTTAAAAAACAGGGTAAACATGAAATGGCCGAAGAAGTAAAAAAGATCGCTGATTTAGCCAATTTTATTTTTATTCGTCAGAAAGGGCCATATGGAAATGGTACGCCGGTTTTGTGCGCCAAGGATGTTGTTGGTGACGAACCTTTTGCCGTAATGTGGGGGGATGAATTTTTTTATTGTCCTAAAAAACCGCAACTCAAACAATTAATTGATGTTTATGAGAAATATGGTGATCCAGTAATTACTGCGCACAATACTAATGATGAGGGGACAACTAAATATGCGATTATTGACGGCGTAAAAGTAGAAAATGGAGTTTATCAAGTTAAAAAATTAGTAGAAAAACCAGGGCCAGAAAAAGCCGCTTCACGGATTGCGGCGTTGGGTGGGTTTGTTTTGACTCCAGATATTTTTGAAGCTTTGGAAAATACCAAGTTGGGCAAAGGGGGAGAGCTATGGTTGCAAGATGCCAATGCCAAGGTATTGAAAAAGCGTCCATACTATGCCTGTTTGGTTGATGGCACCTATTATGATACTGGTTCCAAGCTTGGTTATCTTCAGGCCAATGTTGATTTTGCCTTACGTGATCCAAAATTATCAAAAGATTTTAGGAAATATTTGAAAAGTGTGCTATAATTAAAGCAAATTAAATATTAAGGCTGTATATCTTATTAATTTTTCGCTTTTTTCGCCTGCGAAGGCGAAAGGATGCGCCTGAGGGCACATAACCCGCTCAAAAATAATAAAATATACAGATCCTGGAATCATCGCTTTGGTTATGAAAAATAAAATACTTTTTTCCTCGCTAGCATTTTTTGTAATTGCCGGCTTATTTTTGTTTTTTGGTTTTGGCTGTAAAGGCATGTCTCAAGCCGAACAACAATTAACAAAATCTGTTACTTTGGAATACTGGACTGTTTTTGATGATGTTGATGCTTTGCGCGCGGCAGTGGAAAAATTTCGTGCCAATCATCCACAAATTCATGTGAATATTCGCCAAGTACGAGCCGAAGAATTGTATCCACGTTTAGTTGAAGCATTAGCCGAAGACAAAGGCCCGGATATTATCTCTATTCGTAATCGCTGGATCAAAACTTTCCAAAGCAAATTGTCGCCAATGCCAGCTTCTACGAACGACACGACCGTGGTCGTGCAAAAAGGACAATTCAGCAGCCAGACGATAGTAAATAGTTCACCAAGAGCAGTGGTAAATTTAGCCAGCTTGGATCGCGAGTATGTAAAAGCAGTAAAAGATGATGTGGTTGTTGATGGCCAGATCTATGGTCTGCCTCTGTCTCTGGATACAATGGCTGTTTATTACAACAAAGATTTGCTCGATCGATCTGGCGTGCCTGAACCACCAAAAACTTGGGAGGAATTTCAAGCAGCGGTAAAGAAAATTAATAAATACGACAAAAGTACCAATAAAATTATTCAATCCGGCACTGCGCTTGGCACTGGTTATAATATCCCGGGTGCGGATGATATTTTGTACGCACTTTTCCGTCAGAGCGGAGTGAATTTTTCCACTAAGAGTGGCCAGGCATTGTTTAATTTATCACCAGGTGGGCGTGGGGTAGAGACACCGTCTATGTCAGTTATAAATTTTTATACTGATTATGCTAATTCCACTCGTGACACCTATTCTTGGAATGGTGACATGGAAAATGCACTAGATCGATTTGTAAACGGCTCGGTCGGATTTTTCTTTGGTTATAGTTATAACTACGCTCAGATAAAAGCTCGTGCGCCGCAATTAAATTTCGAAGTGTTACCGCTATTTCAATTGAATCCAGACAAACCAGTGAACGTGGCAAATTATTGGGTGCAAACTGTAGTAGGAAAATCTCCAAATAAAAATGAAGCTTGGAATTTAATTGATTATCTTACTCATTCTAAAATTACCAAAGATTATCTAGATGCTACTGGGCGTCCCACTGCTTTGCGTACCTTTATTTCCGCACAAAAAGAAAAACCAGAGTTGGCCCCGTTTGTCTCTAATGTTTTGATTGCCGAAAATTGGTATCGAGGTGGTAATTACGAAGCAGCTGTACGAGCGATCAACGATTTATTGCGTGATTGGCTAATACCAGCGCAAGGCGAAAATGCCGATGAGGCTGAATGGCGTCAAAATCTTTTAAATACCGCAGCTTCCAAAATTAATCAAACTATTTAGTTATGTTTAAAAACAAGGGTTTAATTCTAGGAGTATTAGTTGCGTCGTTATTTTTATTAGCGCCAATGGCAGCTCGAGCTGAAGCCGGGTATTGTTTTTGTGCGACAGATTTGGCCAATGTTAAGCCAGATGAATCTAGCAAAATAACCGAAGCTAGTTGTTTTGTGGCTGCTTCTTCGGATGAATGTTTGGCCAAGGGGGCGAGCACAGATGTTTTTAAAGGCTCATGTTTTTTTTACCCAGAAAGTTCAGCCGCTGATCGTGGTGAACGAGCTTGCAATGATCAAATTACAAAATGGCAGGCAGATAAGGGTAAAACAGTGGCTGCAGCTGAAACTTTTACGAGCTCTTTTCGTGGGGTAAGTAGTAAATTAATTCCGCAGTGTCTTTTGGAAAACGAATTATCAAAGGAATGTCGTGATGTTTCTATTTTTGTATATTTTCTTATTCAGTTAGCGCGATATTTGTTCGGTATTATTGGCGCTCTGGCTTTGGTTATGTTTGTGTATGGTGGTTTTACTTTGATTTTATCTCAAGGCAGTTCAGAAAAAGTTAAAAAAGGAACAGAAATAATTGTGGCTGCGGTGATTGGTCTGGTGATTATGTTCGGTGCTTACATGTTGGTAAGTTTCTTAGGCGAGGCAGTTAATATTCAAAGTCAGTTTAAATTGAAATAGTATGAAGTTAAGATATTTTTTATTTGTTGTATTGATCGCACCATTTTTATTGGTTGGTTATGCCGAGGCGGGTAATTCAAGTAAGGCGTGTTTGGGTACTATAAATATGTGGCATGTGGTTGTTGGAGACGATTGGGATCTAGCATATAATCTTGCAACAGTATCCCAGGGCTGGAGCTATACACCGGTTGCTGGTATATATTTAACTGCAAATGACGTCGCTAGAGTAAGGGGAACCTTGTTGGCTACTGGAAGTTGCGATATGTATTCTTATACGAATTTTCATACCATTGATTTAGTTGAACAGTGTGTGTGTAACACTGGTTTTACTGAATGCAAGAATGCTTTTTCTTATATATTTGGGACAAATCTGAGTTACCCTGCTCCTAGCGGTTTTACTGTAGCAGAAGCAGGAAAAAAATGTGAAGATTTAGAAAAGAAAAAAGGTTGTTGTTGTGCTACTTTAAGCGAAGGATCTGTTACTGCTGAAAAAAAATGTGTTGAGGTGACTGCGGAGAGTCCGGGTGTAACCCCTCCTTGTGATGGGGCAGTTTTTGGAGGGGCAGTAGATCCATTGTCTAAGGTTGAGCTAACTTCGCTTTCCACTGATGGCACTTGCAATCCTCAAGAAAAAGCAGTGGTGGGAGTTGTAAAACCAGAAGATAAATCTTATGACGCTGGCAAAGAATTAGCCGGTGAAGCTTCGGCCACACTTAATCCAATGAAATTTAAATTAGGTACCGCTGGGGTAAATGATTTGATTGGTCGTGCGATTATTATCCTTACTCGTATTATGGGTTCGTTGTTATTGCTGTTTTACGTTTATGCTGGCATTCTTTGGATGACATCAGCGGGGAACAGTGAAAGAGCGGGCAAGGCCAAACAGATTGTGGTGTGGAGCACGTTGGGTGTAGTGGTGGTTTTGGCAAGTTATATGATTGTTAAATTTGTCTTTAGTGTTGTTGGTTAAAATATTTAGTTATGAGAAAATTTTTATCTATAATATTTTTGACAGTTTTTGCCTTTGGTTTTGTTGGCGCGGCAAATGCCGAGGATACTTTTTATTGTGATTGTACTGGGAGTACAGAGAAAATTGGCGGCCAGACTTGTGTAATGTTCACTTCTAGTACTGAGGCTGATGCGTTCTGCTCAAAATGTTCGCTAACGAAAGAACAGCCAGCGGGTGTTTTGTGTACTGAGTACGGTGGAAATGTGCCTGCTGCAAGTAGTGGTAGTGGTGCAGCGACGCCTGATTCTGGCAAGACTGTGAAATTAAGCAATCCTTTGGCTGGTGACGTAACTGATGTGAATGCGATTATCGGTAATATAATAAAAGCTGCCATGGGGGTTATGGGTGCGTTGGTTTTGCTTATGATTGTTTATGGTGGTGTTACTTGGCTTACAGCGGCTGGTAGTCCGGAAAAAGTTAAGTCTGGTTCTAATATGATTTTGTGGGCGATTTTAGGGGCAGTGGTGGTATTGGGGAGTTATTTACTTTTAATGGGTGTTTTGAAAGGTTTGGCTGGATAAAAAAAAGTGGGTGTGCTATAATATTCATATAATTTTTACACCAAGAAAGGGGGTGAAAATATGCAGAAAATTTTATCAACTATAGTTTTGGGAGTAATGTTGGTAGCTGGTTTGGGTCTTTTGTTAGCCCCAGCTGCCCCAGCCGCTGCTCAAAATACCAGTCTTATCACTGCTGATTCATTAGGTATTAATTACGTCAAAGGCTCTGGCCTTGGGTCTACTGATGTGCGTACCACTGTTGCTAGTATTATTCGTGTAGCAATGGGTTTACTTGGTATCGTCGCTGTAGTAATTATTTTGATCGGTGGTTTCACTTGGATGACTGCCGGCGGTAACGAAGAAAAGGTTGGTGAAGCTAAGAAATGGATTTTTGCTGGCGTTATTGGTTTGGCAATTATCTTGTCCGCTTACGCTTTGGCCAACTTCGTTATTGGTCAATTGGTTAGTGCCACAACTGGTACTCTGTAGTAATATTACTTTCTACAGGGGGTTCGCGCGCGCAACCCCCTGTAGAAATATTGGTTAGTGGAAAGAAATATTTTTTTCCAGTGTTCAATATTTATACTATGTATATTAAAAAAATATTGGTTGCGTTTTTACTCGCTGTTTTTTTGTTGGCTCCAGGTTTGGCATATGCGCAAAATGATTATGGTGCGGGTGTGGCAGCTGATAAGGCTGGTTTAAAGACTAATAAATTAAGTCAAATGTCTGGTCCGGCTGAGGCAATTGGCTTGGTTATTAATGTTGCCTTATCATTTATTGGTATTTTATTTTTTGTCTTGATTCTTTACGCTGGCTTTACTTGGATGACTGCTATGGGCGGAACAGAAAAAGTGGAAAAGGCAAAGGGTATTATTGAGGCAGCGATTATCGGTTTAGTTTTAGTTGGTGCTGCTTATGCAATTGCAAATTTTGTGTTTGATAAGTTGGGGTCGGGTAGTACGCCTGCGGCTGGTGCTGTTACTACTTGTCCGTCTGGCACAATCTTTCCATTATGTGAGGGTAAACAGGTTGGTGGGCAAGTTACTTCTCCTTCCGGCAGAGTTTATACTTGTAATTTAAAAACAAAAGATGACGGTAGTGGACAATATTGCTTTGGCGAATAATTTTAATTTAATAGTTGTCAAGTTATGAAAAAGTTTCTTTTATTTTTCTTAGTAAGTTCGTTTTTATTGTTCCCCCTCATGGCTTCGGCACAGTGGGGCGCGGCTAAGAGTGGTTTAAAAACGGTTGGTACTGCCACACAACTCGAAGGTAATTTGGAAACAAGTGTTGGTACGGTAATCTCTGGTGCTTTGGCTTTGGTTGGTACAATATTTTTGATTTTAACAGTTTATGCGGGCATTCTTTGGATGCTTGCTCAGGGGAACGAAGAAAAGGTCAATAAAGCAAAAGATATTATTACAGCAGCGATTATTGGTTTGGTGATTACCATGGCCGCTTATGCCATTACCAGTTTTGTTACAACTAGGTTGGGTGGAAGTGGGAGCGGTGATGAGGCTGCCAACACACCGATAACCACTAGAGCCCAATGTGAAGCCGCGACTAGCCGCAATGGAGCTTGTATTGCCACTGTCGGCGAATGTGCTGAAGGCAGGACTGTGATAGGTGCTTGCTCTGATTACGCAGGCAATACTTTGTGCTGTGGTAGTCAATAATTTTGTTTTTTGTATTTATTACTCTTATGAATTTATTGAATAAGATTTTAGTAGCAAGTTGTTTGGCTTTTGTTTTGATATTTACCACTGCCCCAGCTTTGGCTGCGCCAAATATTAATGCTTTAACTAGCAAGGTAGCTGATAAGGCTGGTTATGATAAATCAGATGCTGATCCATTGGCCCTATCAAAACGAGTTGGTGGTATTATTAAAATCGCAATGACCATGGTGGGCACATTGTTTTTGGCTTTAACAGTTTATGCTGGATTTTTGTGGATGACTGCCAGTGGCAACGAAGAACAAGTTACTAAAGCGACCAATATTTTAAAGATGGCAATAATCGGTTTGGTTATAACCTTAGCTGCTTATGGAATAACCACATTTGTGGTTGGCTATACGGTCGGGATTGCTCAATCCGGCACCACAGTTGGTGGGGGCGCCACTTCGGACGCTGGATTTTGGAGTGGATTTGCTGATGGTTGGAGCAGTGGTTGGCAAGATTTCAAAAATGGTTTTTAATATCTACGGTATGAAAAAGAAATTATTTTTTTTGGTCTTAGGTTTAATGGTTTTTAGTTATTTATTGGCGCCAGCAATTGTTTATGGTGTATCTTCAAGTACACAATCGGCAATTGCGGAGCAGCTACAAGCAGCCGCTGGAGATGAAGGGGCGGGTTTGGGCAATCCACGCGATCCACGTTTGATGGTAGCTGATGTGATTAGAGTGGTTTTAGAATTCTTAGGGATTATTTTCTTGGCCTTAACAATTTACGCTGGCTTTTTGTGGATGACAGCGGGCGGTAATGAAGAAAGAGTGACCAAGTCAAAAAGTTTATTATTTCAGGCGGTTATTGGTTTGGTAATTATATTAGCAGCATATTCGATTACGCTGTTTGCAATAAAAATAGCGACTGGTCATTGGACTGATTACGCTAATATACAATATATAGAACAGCCAACAGTAACGGAGTGTCATGGCCTCTCTTGTCCATAAGATCAAACCCTCCTTGAAAAAGGAGGGTTTTGTTGTATGAAGAAAAAAATTGGAATATTTTATGTTAGTGCTGGCGGTGGCCACAGTGGCGCTGCCAAGGCATTGGCTAGAGAATTAACAGAGAAATACAAGGATCAAACAGAAGTAGTTACAATTGATGCTGGAGCGGATAGTGGTAAGCTATCAAAGTGGCTACTTCATAAAGGGTATTCTTTGTTCATAAATAAATATCTACCTCTTTGGTGGATGTTTTGTTTGATTACCAGACAGCAATGGGTGATGTCATTGTGGGTAAAAATGTTTCGTAACCAAAAACATGTTAATGAATTGGTGAAGAACGGTAATTTTGATGTTGTGATCTCTTTGTATTTTTTTATCACCCCACCACTTTTGACAGCAGTAAAGACTGTCAGCCCGCGCACAGAGATTTGGTCGGTTGTAACTGATCCATTTACTATTCCACCAATTTGGTTTTTTGAAAAAGATATAAAATATTTTGTTTTTTCGGATTTGGCAAAACAAGCAGGGTTGTCACAGGGAGTAAAAGGAGAAAATATTATCGTAGTGCCTCCAGTGATAAACGATAAATTTTTACAGGCACGTGATTTAGACAAAAACGCAATTCGTGGAAAATTAGGATTACCGCTTGATAAGAAAATAATATTTGTAACAGCTGGTGGTGATGGTTTGTATCGTGGCGGCGAGATTGTCCAAAAACTTATGGATTTACCTGATGATTTTCGAATAATTGTTGTGTGTGGGAGAGAAGAGAAATTTTTTAATCAGGTGAATTATCTAAACAAACAACATCCTGGTAAGATTTTGTTGGTTGCTGGGTTTGCAAATAATATGGAGGAATTAATGGTAGCAGCTGATTTGGTTGTGAGTAAGGCTGGCCCGGCAACAATTTTTGAATCATTGGTGATTGGCCGGCCAATAATTCTGACTTACTATATTTGGGAACAAGAAAAGGGTAATCGTGATTTTGTAGTGGAAAATGGTTTTGGCAAATATGAGTCAAGGATCGAGCGGTTGCCCAAGACGATTACTGATTTTTTTGCTGATGACTTGGAAAGTAAAAAGACGCTGGAAAAAATTAAAATGTTTCCGGCCAAGACTGGAGTAAATGAAATTATACAAAAGATATTGCAAACAAAAAATCCCGAATAGATCGGGATTTTTGATATAAAATCCGGGCGGGGGTGTCCTACGGGAGTTGAACCCGTTTTGTCGGTTCCACAAACCGACGTAATAACCGTTATACCAAGGACACCCCTACCAGGACTTTTAATAGTTGAAATTATATCTTAATATAAATAATTTTTCAACCATCGTGCCCCCAGTAGGAATCGAACCTACATCCCAGCCTTAGAAGGGCCGTGTTTTATCCATTAAACTATAAGGGCATATATTATGCTTGTTTTGCTAAAAATATATTTTTCCAGTGTAAAATTTTTCTAAAAAGATTTCGGTTGTAAATTCGTATGCTGCACGTCCCTTGATACAAGGGTTTTTTCTTGAATTTCAATGTGCTTTTTTTAATTTGAGTTTTGTTAAATTGTGTTAGTGGTATTTTTGTTATTTGTGACCACGTTCTTTCTAAATATTTTTTGTTGTGTAGTTCGTGTATGTGTAGTGCTATTCGGATTTTTTCTTCTGGCACCAAACAAATTTCTCTGAACCACCTCATCATGAATTTTATCATGTCTGGGTCAGAATTACTAAATTTGACCATCTCGTTGTCTGTTGATTTGTCGCCTTCCGCCCAGTATAACATTATGCCGCAATTGAATAAAATCTCGTTGTGTTTTTGGTCGTATTCTTTTTCAGATAACAAGAGTGTTTCCTGTTTATCTTGGTTTTTCTTGAGTTTTTTTAATTTACCTAGTCGGTCAGCATTTTTTTGCTTGATAGTAACATATAGTCGTTTTTTTTGTGTAGCGGTTAGCTCGATATCCTTCACCCAAGCGTTAATTGTACTTTTTGATACAGGTATTTCTCGCAGTATTTCATTGTAGCTTTTACCTTCAGATCTTAGCATTCTCGCTTTCTTTTTTAGATGTAGTTTCATATCGAACTGATATTATATATTTTTATATATACAATACACCAGTTCGTAATGGTAGTCAATATTTGAAAGATTATAGAGATTATATTGTATTTTTACAAAAAAATCAAGTTATGCTATTATTTATACATAATTACCCTAATAAATATGAAAAAATATCTTTTGTTTCTTGTGCCATTATTTTTTATTGGTGTTTTTTTAATTGGTGCGCTACCAACTCAGGCACAATATGGTTTAGGCGAAACAGCGGATAAGGCAGGGTATAAAAAGGGTGAAACACCAACTTCTATTGCCACCACTGGGATAAACGCAGCTTTATCTCTGACTTTTTTACTTTTTCTTATTTTAGCCATATACTCTGGTATTAGATGGATGACGGCCCGAGGCAAAGAGGAGCATGTTACAAAAGCAAAAGATATTTTAGAAGCGGCAATTATTGGGTTGGTTGTGATTTCGTTGGCTTACGGGATTACCAATTTTGTCTTAGAAAAAGTTAAAGGGGCGAGTACGCCGGGAGCGGGTAATAGCGGTACTACTACTCTAGCTGATTGTACAAAAGCTGAAGATGAGGGGGCGGAATGCGGAAATGGAGATAATATGGCATGTCATGATGGAAGTTGTGTAACAGCGTGCCAATTTACTTATCCAGATGACGGGGCGTGTGTTTCCCCGGCTTCTTCCTGTGACACGGATGGCGGCAGAAATGTTGTGACATTGCATTTGTGCCCGGGAAGTACAGATAATGTGTGTTGCCACAAGCCCTAACTAGCCCATTGACACTTTTCTCGTTTTTCGCTATACTTACCCCATAATTTATTCTCGTCCGCTAACCAGCAGACGAGACGAACCTTTTCGGACATACCCGAAACGCGCTCGGTTAAGCAAAAAATCCGTATGTTAGATGTAAAAAAGAAACAGCAGGTTATTAAGAAATACCAGACCCATACTGGGGATACTGGTTCAAGCGAGGTTCAAATTGCGATCTTAACCGCTGAAATTGATGAATTAATTGAACATTTGAAGAGTCATCACAAAGATCATTCTTCCCGCCGTGGTCTTTTACGCAAAGTTAGTACTCGTCGCCGTTTAATGCGTTATTTAAAGAAAGACAACCCAGAAAGTTACGAAATCATTGCTAAAAAATTAAAAATTAAACAACCTCGTACTATTGCTAAGCTTGATGCTTCTGGCAAGGAAATAGCTGATCTTGATGATTTAGAAGAGGTTGACATCGTGGAGGAAAAAGATGGAACCGAAGAATAAAAAAACTCATCCTTTAAAGCACCCTGACCAACGTGTCGGGGTGTTTATTGATGTACAAAATATGTACTATAGTGCCAAGAATTTATTTGGCGCTAAAGTTAATTTTGGTAATATTGTAAAAGAGGCAATTGCTGGTCGTAAATTAATACGGGCGATCGCTTATGTGGTTCGAACTGAAGGCAAAGAAGAACAGCCGTTTTTTGATGCTTTGTATAATCAAGGTATTGAAACCAAAGAGCGTCCGTTGCAGATTTTTTATGGTGGTGAGAAAAAAGCGGACTGGGATGTTGGTTTGACGGTTGACGCGATTCGTCTT
>Ga0172367_10006052_pt1 | contig 14405 bp, 16 predicted proteins | sample Lak10m_FD_114542 | JGI IMG/M metagenome (GOLD analysis project Ga0172367, IMG submission 114542) | Freshwater microbial communities from Kabuno Bay, South-Kivu, Congo - kab_022012_10m | ecosystem: Environmental > Aquatic > Freshwater > Lake | place: Democratic Republic of the Congo: South-Kivu... | reverse complement strand
CTCACTTCCCAAGATGACTTGACGCTGCGTCGCGAGGACTTGCATTTGCTCTTCGTTTCACTACGAACAAACGCCCGTCTGCTGTAGCTATCGGGGACTAAAAATCATCCATGATTTTCAGCGATTGATCCAATACCAAACACATTTTTAAAAGAGGTCAATCCGCCTATTGAGGCATCGTTACTTAACCCTGTAAGTTCAATGACAGCTACTTGACCATTTGACGCATATTGCAAACTCACTTTGCCATCTTTTAAATTGTCATTATTCAAACTAGGTGTTTGACCTGAAGGAAACAAAATACTGTCTCCAGCTTGAAAATTTTTAATTTCGTGAATGTAATTTCCCAATGAAACAAAAAACTTTTTGTCGCCACCACTGGCATCACTCACTCCTGATCCATTGATATTATTGCCATTGCTCGAAACAATAGCTGTCGGTGTTGTAGTTAATTTAGTACCATCCAAGTAAATCTCTAGTCCTTTGCTCGAAAAGCCCAGTGCTACATTTGCTTTTGTATCGTTGAATATAAGGTTTGATCCTTCATCTTGAATCGGCAAAATAGCGAGTTCATTTGTCCCAGTTGCATCATAAATTTTTACAGCATTACCTGCTTGAGCAAATTTATAATCTGACAAATTTTGCAAAAACTTTAGACTCTCAACATTTTGATCAAATGAGATATTTTTTGCACTGTTGCCAAGTGTTGCGATTTCATTGCCAAAACTACCAAAAACATCAACACCTTGATTGCTAATCGTTATAGGGTCATTTGCTTTTAAATAAACTTTACTCAAACTTAACGCATCAACGTTGTTTAACGAATTGAAGGAAACCGCTCCATCAAGACTAACGTTTGTTGGTGTTGATGATTTTACAATCGTATTCCCTAACATCATCAACAATCCAGCTGATGGTCGAAATGCTAATTCTGCTACGAACGTTCCTTCTGCAAAACGGAGCAAAGAACCGTTATCGTCATCCTGTACTGGAATGGATACAACTAATGTTGTGCCACTTTTGTCATAGACTTGCAATAAATTTCCAGATTGCTTAAACGTATAATCAGACAAAGATGAAGCCATCACAGCAATAGAGCTTCCGAGACTTTCACCTATGGAATCAGCAAATGCAATTTCGTCAATGTTACCGTCAAGCACAACATTTTCAGCACCTGTAACAATAGTTGCTACCTCGTTATCACCGCTATTGCCAAAAAGTTGCAAACCACTATTTGCTACGATGAACGATGAATTTTTTTGTAAATAGGTTTTTGCATTGGTTGATTCTATTGTTATAGATGGCTGTACGATAATCGGCGCGTTATCGATTGGTAGAACAACAGGCGGCTCAACAATAGGTGGTTTTTCATCGGGTGGAATAATAACAGGTGATTCAACGTCCGTACTTGATTGAATTGTCACAGAATAAACATTCGTCGTTGAATTTTCTTCCAAACCACTCAAACGGCTAAACGCTAACGTCGAACTATCACCACTCAATGCAAAATCAACAACATTGCCCGTTCCAGTTGAATCATCAGAAAGACGTTTTAATTCACCCGTCGAAAGATTTTTTAGGAAAACATCCGCCACGCCGTTGTTGTCATTTGAAACTAAATTTGTTGCATCACTGATAAACGCAACAAAATTTCCATCTGGGCTAAGTTGCGGATTCCAGCTTGAACCGTTTGGCAATTTGTTATCACTTAACAAATCAATTTGTGTCAATGCACTGGTATTCAAATCTTTTAAATAAACATACGAACTACCGTCACGCACCGCATCAATCAAAGTAGAAATTAAGTTTGTCGCAAAACTACGAAACACAACTTTTGTGCCGTCTGCGTTAATACTTGGTGAATCACTCACACCATTTGCTGCGCTGCCTTTGTAATTTGCACTCATTAATTGAATTGCACCTGTGCTGACATTTTTTACAAACACGTCCCGATTCGCATTGTTATCAATAGGCACAGAAACGCTGATATTGTTAGTTGTCACGCTTGCAGTCGGAAGCCACGGCGTAGCATTCAAATTCATCGTAACGTTGTTAAAACCTAAAAAATTATCTGCATCACTGGCAAAAGCCACTTTTAAACCATCTGCGCTAACGCTTGGATTGACGCTTGCACGATTGCCGATTATTCCCGAAGCGTCAGAACTGACTAATTTCAACGTTTTCGTCTGCAAATCTTCAATGTAAATGTCAAAAGCTCCGTTGGTGTCGTTGCTGACAAAATTCGCCGCTAAACTCTGAAAAACGACATTTTTCCCGTCAGCGGTTATTTCGGCATTTACCGAATCGCTATCACCGAAATTCGGTGTAACTAACGTTAAATCATTTGTTTGTGTGTTTTTCAAAAACAGATTATTTACGCCGCCTTTGTTGCTTTGGCTTCGGCTGTCAAAATCACTGAAGGATGGAAATAAAATTGAACCGTTGAAATCAGTTGAAACGACAGCGGTTGATTCAAAAATAACGTAACGACCATCGCCGCTAATCGTCGGATTTAAACTCGCCGTGTTTGCTGCAATGCCATATTTATCATTGCTGATGGCTTTCAATTCACCTGTTTCTGTGTTTTTCAGATAAATTGCACTCAAGCCCGATGTGTCGGTTGATAAATTCGTTGCGTCGCTGGCAAAAACAGCAAATTGCCCTGTTTTATCTAACGCAGGTTGCGAGCTTTCACCATTGCCTGCTGTGTTTGTTTTTGTTGTGCTGATTATGTTCGCCATAAATACCTCTTACTGTTCAATGGCAATCCAATTGATAAACCAATCATCGGGTATATTTGTGAATTTGGAAGATAAATACACTGCAAAACCTTTATTGGTTGGTCTGTATATCCCTGCCGAACCCAATGAATACCACATACCATTACCAGCATCCAAACTACTTACAGAAGTAAAATAATTAGGTGTTTTGGTAAAACCACATTTTGATGTATCTATATCAACATATTTAGAACCATCGCCAGATGAATACTTAGCCCAAGATGAAGCGGTAGCACTTCTTCCAGTGCAAATTCTTTTTTGATTTTGCAATGTTGTATTAACATTATCAACAGCATTTGTAATTTCAGTGCTAACATCACTTTTAATTTTTTGAATTTGAAAATTTATACTGCTTTGCAAATCAGCAACGGCTTGTTCAACCGTCACACGCGGCGACAAACCAATTGTCACCATTGGCACTTGATAAGAACCTGCGCTGGTGTTGAAAACAAGCGTTTGCGCGTCAGCAAATAAACCACCTTTACCATCGCTAGACATTTGGCGTTCGCAAGTAATGGTTAATTTGCTGGCAGAATTGAATTTGAGAGAGGTTGTTTTATCAACCGTTAACACTTTACCCGTTGATGAGCCTGTGTTGGAATTGCGGGTTGTGGTACAAATCGAGCGACCTAAACCGATTTGGTCTAAACCATTGAAATTAACCGTTGAACCTGAAGAAGTCGTTGAAAGTGTAACGGTTGCACCTTGCATACTTTGGTCAACTTGCAAATCGAAATTCACGCCTTGTTGCGCTAAGGCTTGGCATCGATTCCAAGAATCTAACGAACCTTGATAAACGTTTTTAGCAAAATTTGAGGCTTTGGATGAGTATTTTTCACTGCCAAAACCATCCGTACAAACAGATGATTGTTTTTCTTGAATTTGTTGGCTTGTGGCTGAATTGTTAGCACCGAAAGAAAAAAGTTTATACGATGCTTCAACTCCAGCAGCTTGACTAGAACCACTAGCTACTTTGCTGTAATCAAATGCACAAAAACTAGATTTTTGCATTGATTCGCTATCGACAGCATTACTAGATTGAGAGGTGTTGTAAATGCCTGCGGTTAGAAGGGCGTTACATGAATTGAAACCTGTTTCAGCAAAACTTGTGGTTGAAAAAATAACACTTGCAATGGCAAAAGCTAAAAAATTACGCTTTTTTGATTGATTGATTGATTGATTGATTGATTGATTGATTGATTGATTGAGTGGGTTTTCATCGTATAAATTCCTGTAAAGATTAAAAAAAAACGGCGTGAGAATACGCCGAAAATTGAATGAATTCAAACACTAAATTAAGGAAATCATTTTTTCAGCGGCGCAAACACGCCAAATTTTATAAAAAGAATCGTCAACACCAGAGCTAAACCAAACCATTGCATGGCATACGCCAAATGTTGTTCAGGTTGCATGATATTTGCGACTTTCCATTCACGCTTAAAACCATTAGGCATTTCGGGGGCAAGTTCTAATTGAAACGCAAAAAGTTCATAACCTAATTCTTTGGTCAAAACGTCGCTGTCAATAATGCCAACAACCGCAGGATTTGTAGTTGTCGGTTGATTTGCCCCTGTTAATTTCAAGCCAATGCTGGGAAAACTGTTAATACGACCTTGTAAAATTGTTTCGGTTTCGGCTTGAAAATCAACATTTGGCAAGGTTGCTCGCGGTTCAATTAGAGGAATCCAACCCCGATTGACTAAAATCGCTTTATTGCTGTTTTGTAATTTAAACGGCGTGAAAACAAAATAACCTGCTTTGCCAGAATCAATTTGATTATCGAGTAAAAATTGTTTTTGTGTTTCAAAATGACCGACAACGCTTGCAGGGCGATAACGTAATGCTTCTACATTTTCAGCGGTTTCACGGGTAATTTGCACCGCTTGATTTTGTCTTTTTGCTTCTTCGTCTAAAAAGGCTTGTTTTTGATTGGCGCGATTGATTTGCCACGCGCCTAAACTTAAAAAAAGTAAAAAAAATCCCAAATACGCAAAAAGCCAGCGTAGTTTTATATTCATAATTGTTGCCTTTAAAGTTGTGTTGCCGCTGTGAAATCGCTGAAAATAACGGTTTCTTTATTTACGGTCAGAATTCTATGTTGATTAAAACGCTCGTTATTGTTGCATTTATCGCCATTATTGCCAGTTTAGGTTCGGCGTTATTTCACTTAGTAAAACATAAAGAGGAAGCGCATTCACAAAAAACGCTTAAAGCCTTGACGTTTCGTATTGGCTTATCCGTGCTGTTATTTATTTTCGTGGTGATTGCGCTGGCAACAGGGCTGGTACAACCCACAGGACTTGGTGCGAGAATGCACCAAACCACGCCACAAGCCAATCCGTAAAAACTCGCTGGTGTTTTGTAATATAATCCAAAACACGTTTATATAAATTTACAATAAAAATTACAAAGGAAAAAAGATGAAGATGAATCCCATTATTCAAAGTGTCACCAATGAAATTATCGAACGCAGTTACAAAACGCGCTCTGCTTATTTAAAACACGTTGACAGTTGTGCGAAAAAAGTCTCGCAACGTGTGGGCATGGGGTGTGCGAATTTGGCACACGGTTTTGCGGCATGTGATGAACAAGAAAAACTTGATTTAACTGCGGAAAAAAAACCTAACATTGCGATTGTGACTTCTTACAATGACATGTTGTCGGCACATCAACCGTATAAAGATTATCCTGATTTGATTAAGGCAACTATTCGTGAAGCAGGTGGCGTAGCGCAAGTTGCCGCAGGCGTTCCTGCGATGTGCGACGGGATTACGCAAGGTCAAGCGGGCATGGAATTATCCTTATTTAGCCGTGATTTGATTGCGATGACCACTGCAATCGGCATGAGCCACAATATGTTTGATGGCGGTTTGTATTTAGGCGTTTGTGACAAAATCGTTCCTGGATTGTTAATTGGTGCGTTAAGTTTTGGACATTTACCCGCCATTTTCGTTCCCGCAGGTCCTATGCCAAGCGGAATTACAAACAAAGAAAAATCGGAAGCTCGTCAAAAATACGCACTCGGTGAAATCGGGCGAGAAGAATTACTTGCCGCAGAATCAGCTTCTTATCATAGTGCTGGAACGTGTACTTTCTACGGCACGGCAAATACCAATCAAATGATGATGGAAATGCTTGGGCTTCATTTACCAGGTAGTTCATTTGTGAATCCTTACACCCCATTACGCGACGAATTAACCAAAGAAGCGGCGCGACAAATTCTCAAATTCACCAGCATGAGCAACGATTATCGTCCCCTTGCGTATGTGGTTGATGAAAAAGCGATTGTAAATGCCATTATCGGTTTGCTCGCAACTGGCGGTTCAACCAATCACACGATGCACATTATTGCGATTGCACGCGCTTCAGGTATTGAAGTGAATTGGGATGATTTTGATCGCTTATCAAAAGTGGTTCCATTGCTCGCAAAAGTTTATCCAAATGGTTCGGCAGACGTGAATCATTTTCACGCCGCAGGCGGCATGGGCGCAATTATTTCGCAGTTATTAAATAATGGTTTAATTCACGAAGATACGATTACCATTGCTTCAAAACGCGGCATGTCAAGCTACACAAAAGAACCGAAATTAGTTGATAACAAATTGGTTTGGGAAAATTCACTGGATGAGCCATTAGATTTAAATGTCATTAGTACCGTGAAAAAACCATTTGCAGAAAGTGGCGGTTTGCATGTGATGAAAGGTAATTTAGGACGTGGCATTTCAAAACTGTCCGCGCTTGCCCCTGAACAATTAGTCATTGAAGCTCCTGCGATTGTGTTTGATGATCAAGAATTTTTACTTGCCGCCTTCAGACGTGGTGAACTTGAAAGAGACTTTGTTGCCGTGATTCGTTATCAAGGACCCAGAGCAAACGGAATGCCTGAATTGCACAAACTTACGCCACCACTCGGCGCGTTGCAAGATAAAGGTTTTAAAGTTGCCTTAATTACTGACGGCAGAATGTCTGGTGCGTCTGGAAAAGTGCCTTCTGTGATTCATTTATGCCCTGAATGTGAAATGGGAGGTCCTTTAGCAAAAGTTCATAACGGCGACATCATTTCTCTCAATTTGCTAACTGGCGATATTAACGTGTTAGTCGATGAAGCAGAATTTAATGCGCGTGTGCCTGTTCCTAATTCGGCGCATAATCATCACATGGGCATGGGACGTGAAATGTTTGGACACTTCCGTTTAGGCGCATCTTCGGCTGAAACAGGTGCTTCGAATTTATTTATTGTTGATTAGAAGAGATTTGAAATGAAAACAAAAATTTTATTTTTAGCCACGATATTGGCGACGCAAATTACTTTTGCAGATGAAATTGCAACCACGACATCAGTAAAAGTCGAAACGCGCCGAGCCGTTGAAATGTCAATTGGTGGAACAGGTTACGCAATGGATAGAGCATCTTATAAAAGAGTTCGTAAAGCCATCGGTGATGCGGTCACTAATGATGTGATTGATAAGTTTGTCATTTATGGTTATGGCAAAGAAGGTGGTTTTTCAGGGTGTGTGGAAGCGCGTAATTTAGGTGAATCGCCTAGCAAAGCCTTTGAGAAATTTGTGAAGCAATTAAATGCGATTAAACCGCCGAAAAAAACTACGTTTTATAGCATCAATCGCCTTGAAACCTGTCCATCTTTAACACCACAGGCGAACAAACCCAAAACGGTGTTTGTTGCAAAATCTGATCAAAGCAAACAATGCGAGGCAACAAGCGGTGTGAGTTTGTCTGAAATGGAAAAAGAATTAGCAGACGTTAACGTTTATTCTTCTGAGAAAAAAGCAGATGGGTTAATGCACATTACGCTTTGTGGAGCTGAAACGGGAATGTTTAATGTCTACGAAATTGCTGAAACTGATGTCCAAAAAGTAAAAGATTTTGGTTTTGTGGAATGGACAGAAAAATAACGTGTCAAAAGTCACAATTTTAGTTTGTACAAACGTGCGTTACAGCGAGCAAAATCCCTCGTGCGGGGCGCGAGGAAGCAAACAACTTTTTGAAAAATTGCAACAAGTTGAATTAAAAAACATCGAAATTCGCGAAATTTGTTGCATGGGACATTGCATGAAAGGTGCGGTGATAAAAGTTTTGCCTTCTGGACGTTTTTATCACGGCGTAACAGTAGACGATATTCCTAATTTGTTAAAAGATTTGCAAGGCGAAAAAAGCGAGGAACGTTGAATGTCAGCAGCGTGGGCAGGTGGCACAGATGCTATTATTGAGCGCATGGATAAAATGACCGCGCTTTTTATCGAGCAAACTAAGAATTCTATTTACACAGGTGAATCTGCAAAGTTTTGTGAAGAATGTGGTGAACCCATTCCCGAAACAAGGCGCAAAGCAATCGCTTGTCGTTATTGCGTTGCTTGTCAAAGCACGTTAGAGAAAAAATAAAAAAACGCCGCGCTAGATTTTGAATTTAGCGCGGCGTTTTTGTGTTTGAAATACAGTTTTTTTTACATATAGTGGTTGCCCGTAACACCTTTACGATTGCTTTCTTCAATTTGGCGTTGACGTTTTTGAGCATCAAAAGCGCGTTCAAATTTTTCAACTTTTTTTGAACCATTCGCTAAAGTTAGCGTCAACTGATAAAAAACTTTTCCATTCGGTTCAACAATTTTTTCAACAACACAGCTCATAAAATTCTCCTAGTTTTAAAACATAATCATTTGTTAGCTAAAACGTTGTGATAATAGCCGATAAATGCTTAACATTGCCATAAGAAAGCGACAGTTTTACAAATGCCATTTCAAGCGTCATATTCCAAAGCATTGTTGCACCTGCATTTTTTAATTCTAACGTCGATTGATAAGCATCTTTTAATTTCAAAGCAGGTGCAAGATAAACCGCTACATTTTCACGTTTGCAACGAGCAATAAAATTCAAAAGGGAATAATTTTCGCCCCAATCTGAAGTCGTGCAAGCCGTTCCCGAATGATACAAATCATGCAAAACCGCATCGACATTTTCCAAATTAAAATGGTCATAATTTAAAGATGGATAAGGTTTTATCAGTAAAACGCGCTCTGAAAATTGTGGTTGTAGTGGCGTTTTAAAATCCATTTCCAACTTGCAATCACTTTCTGCAACACTAAAAAAATCACTACTCAATTGTGGCGAACTGGTTAAACAATTACCTTTATGCAACGTAACCTGCTTGTCATTTGGATTTCGATAAGGCACAAAAACGCCTGTTAATTTTTCTGTCACGATTTTTTCAACCGCAAAACAAAAATTATCGAGTCCGTTTGCTTGCGGATTGCTCAAAGGCAGATGACTGGAAACCAAAAAAATTGGCACACTGAGCGTGTGAAAATACAAACTTAATGCCGCTGCTGTGAACGCTAGCGTATCCGTGCCATGCGTGATAATAATGCCGTCGTAAGCGTCTGGATTCGCCTTTTCAATTTCAGTAATTAACTTTGTCCAAATGCGCGGTGATAAATTTTCGCTCAAAATTTGATAAGGTTGGCGCGTGATGAAATTGACGTTTGCTTGCGGCTGGCGTTGTTTGAATTGCTCGAGTAACAAAAACGTGGTTTTTTCATCGGTATCAATTGTGCCTTCGTGAACACTTGAACCAATTGTCCCGCCTGTAAAGATGACTAAAATGTTTTTCATAAATCTTTTTGCTTTAAAATTACGGTTTTTCAAAGCATAACAAGCCACACCTAAAAATGAAAATATCCTTAATCGTTGCAATGTCTCAAAATCGTGTTATTGGACGTGACAACAAAATGCCGTGGCATTTATCTGCTGATTTAAAACGCTTTCGTGCAATTACGATGAATAGCCCCATTTTAATGGGGCGCAAAACTTTTGAATCTATTGGCAAACCACTTGATGGACGAGCTAATTTAATTTTGAGCAAGCAAGAAAATTATCAGCCACAAGGTTGCCACGTTTTTCAGTCGCTTGAAAGCGCGTTAGAAACTGCAAAAACGCTTGGTGATGAATTGTTTATCATCGGTGGTGCAACGCTTTATGAAATGACTTTGCCGCTCGCGCAAAAACTTTATTTAACGCAAATTCAAACCGAATTTGAAGGTGATACTTTTTTTCCAAACTTTGATTTAAATGATTGGAATGAAATCACCCGCGAACAAATTGAACATGACGAAAAAGTGGATTTTTCGTATTGCTTTTTAACTTTGGAGAAAAAATGAATTCTTTGATAAATCCTGACGAATTAGGTGTTTTATCGGTAACGGGTGAAGATGCCGCCACTTTTTTACAAGGGCAAACGACTTGCGATATTTACGAAGTCGCAGAACATAAAACGCAAATCGGCGCGTTTTGTAATCCAAAAGGTAAAGTGATTGCCGTTTTTGTAATAGTAAAAACTAGCGAAGGCTTTTTGATAATTTTGCCTAAATCACTACTTGTGACTGTTCAAGAATTATTGCAACGCTATAAATTACGTTCAAAAGTTGAATTTTCAGAAATGGAAAATTTGCCATTGACACAATTTTTAAAAAATACCAACGTCAGAACGCCTTGGATTTTGCCTGAAACCAGTGAGCAATTTATTCCGCAAATGTTAAAACTCGACCAAATTGGTGCAGTGAGTTTCACAAAAGGCTGTTACACAGGACAAGAAATTGTCACACGCACCCATTATTTAGGTGAAGTGAAAAGGCAACTCAATCTCGCACTTTGCGAACCGTCAGCAAGCGGCGTACTACCTACGTTAGCTATTTTTGATGAAAATCATGAAGAAGTGGGCAGTGTGTTACTCGCTCAAATTCGCGGTTTGCCCTACAAAGTCAGAGATAAAATTACAGGTGAAGTGGTTGAAACAAAAACGGTTAATAAAATGGTCGTTTTATGTGTGATTAACACCGAATCAACAGAATCAACACTACATTTAGGTAATGCGACGCAAGATAATTTAAAAATTATAGGAGGCAACAAATGAACGAAGTGGCAGCTTTAAAATTTCGTAGATTAGGAATGCTCACGATTTGCGCGGTGTATATCGTAATTTTGGCAGGCGGCATTGTGCGTGCTTCAGGTGCGGGAATGGGATGTCCTGATTGGCCTACCTGTTTTGGACAATGGATTCCGCCGATTTCAGAAACTCAATTGCCTGCCAATTATCACGAAATTTACGCCGCACGCGGTTATGAAAATACGCAGTTTAATCCCGTAAAAACGTGGACAGAATACACAAATCGTTTAGTCGGTGTGACGATTGGTTTTTTGATTTTTTTAACGGCGTGGTCGTCGCGCATTTATTTGAAAATCGATAAACCTGTTTTTTATTTGGCAGTGACGGCTTTTTTGCTGGTCGGTTTTCAAGGTTGGCTGGGTTCAACAGTCGTTTCGAGCAATTTAAATCCGCTCAAAATTACGATTCACATGGTCGTTGCATTGTTAATCGTCGCACTACTCATTTATACGATTACGCGCTCACAACGCGAAAGTTTTGCGTCAATTGATTTAAATCTGTTGCCTACAAAATTACCGAAAGTTTTAAATGCGGTTTTGATTATGAGCCTGATTCAAATCACGATGGGAACGCAAGTGCGTGAAGCGGTAGATTTTATTTCGCACGATTTAGCTTTGGAACGGCAATTTTGGCGCGAAGATTTTCCGATTATTTTTTATGTGCATCGCTCATTTTCATCGCTGATTTTATTTACTAACGGTTGGTTGGTTTGGCGACTTTGGCAAAATGTGGCACGAAATCATCCGCTTGTGAAAGCAGGATTTTTGCTGATGGGTTTGATTATCACAGCAATTTTGGCGGGTGTGAGTTTAGACCGTTTAGGCATGCCACCCGTTGCTCAACCCATTCATTTATTGATGGCAAATTTGATTTTAGGCACACAATTTTTTATGTGGATGGCGTTGCGTTATAGCACAAGTACGCTACAAATTTAGTCATTGTTTCTAACGCGACAAAAATGTCATTTTTGTCGCAATTTGAACAATCAATTTTTTATATTTAATAATTATTTCAATTAGTTATATTAAACTTTTTATTGGGCATAATGCTTGCTTGTCATCTCGTTGACCTAAACAAATTACTTTTATTTTTAAGGAGTTATCAATGAGTGTTCAAGCAATTAAAGAATTTTCTGCAAAAGCAAAAGCCAATCCTGAACTTGGCGAAAAATTAAAAGCAGCTGTAAAAATGAAAGAATTACGGGCTTTATTTGAAGAAAATGGTTTTGAATATCACGAAGATTCATTTTATCCACCGAACGAACCACAATTTGTAGAAGAACAACTTTCGGAAAAAATGGCAAAAGCCTTGTTGCGTGCGTAACGAAAATGTTCGATTTCATGGATTTGGAATTTAACGACCCGCCACCGTTTTCGTCGGATTTTTATATTCCAGATGCTGGTGAATGTATGCGTTGTGGACAATGTATAAGCGGTTGTCCGACATTTCGTTTATTTCAAATCCATGAAGAAACCCCGCGTAGCCGACTTCGTACAATTAGCAAAATTCTGGTTGAAAATTTACCCGTTAGTGCAGAAGAATTGCAGCATTTAAATAATTGCGTGCAATGCAGAGCTTGTGAAGCAATTTGTCCAAGCAAAATGGCTTACGGACAATTATTTGATGCAGCACAAACAAAGTTGCAAACGCCTTTAAATTCACTAGCGAAAATGGCTTTTTATTTGATTGAAAATAAAAAATCACGCGCATGGCTGATGCCATTTTTAAACGTTTATTTAAAATCAGGTTTGCGAAAACCGTTACAAAAAACACGGTTGTTAGAAAAATTAAATTTGGCAAATGCGGAAAATTTACTCGCTTTGCCTGCATTAAAACCCCTGCAAGAAAATTATCTCGCACAAGGGACAACATTCGGTAATGTCGCATTATTTACAGGTTGTATTGCAGAGCATTTCGACCGTGAGACACTGTTAGCCGCCATTAAATTACTTAATGTTAATGGCTTTAATGTGCAAGTTCCCGCGCAACAAAGTTGTTGCGGCGCAATTCATCAACACAATGGACAAACTGCTACCGCGTTAATCGAGAATAATTTAGCCGTTTTTAATTCGCTCAAAGTCGATGCAGTGATTCACGTCGCCACAGGTTGCGGCGCAATGCTTAATGAATACGAAAACGCGGATTTTAAAAAACGATTGTTTGATATTAACGATTTTTTGCTGGCGAATTGGTCAGAAACGTTAAAACTCAAATCTTACCCTTTAACCGTTGCTGTTCACGAACCTTGCAGTCAGCGTCACGTTCTTAAAAATTCACAAAGTGTTCACGCGCTGCTGCAAAAAATTCCTGATTTAAAGGTTGTCGAACTAGCTGATAACCAAATTTGTTGCGGTAGCGGTGGTAGTTATATCTTGACGCATCCTGAAAATGCCGCGCAATTACGCAATTTAAAACAACAAATCATCCATGATGCAAAGGTGGATTTAGTCGTTAGTAGTAACTTTGGTTGCGCCCTTCATTTGAATTCTAATGATGTAACTGTTTTGCATCCGTTGATATTATTGGCGCGGCAGCTGAAATAGCCAGAGATTGTGGATAAAAATGCTGAAATTTCTCAGCCTTCTTTTATATTTATGACTCATTTAGTAGCTGATGATTATTGATTTCTCTTGAAAATTGTTTTTCTTTCAAATGAAGAATCTCTATGGTTAGTTCATTGATTTTTTTTAAATAGCCAAGTTCATTTTCTCTGCATTCGTTAATAATTTGATATTTTTCAAGTTCAATTTTTTGACGCAGATAATTACATTCAGGAACGTTACACGCAAAATTACAATTGCAGTAACTACCTTCACGACTATAATTGTTTTGTATTCCTTCATTCACACCGATGTTATTTGAACCAAAGAAGTGAAAGGTATTTAACGCACCATCTTCACCCAAATCAACTAATTGTCTTAAATTCACACCGAATAAAGAGGCAATCTTTTTAAGTCGAGATAAACCAATATCTGTCTCCCCTCGTTCTATACTGCCATATCCGTTAATTGACATTCCCAAATTATTTGCCATTTGTTCCTGCGACCAACCTTTTTGCTGTCTCATAAATCGTATTTTTTTATGTATGGCCATAATTTTGCTCACTAGCTGCTAAGAAATTACATATTTTTGCATCGAAAATTTTAAGCAAAAATAATACCTAATTTTTAATTTAAAATAATAACAGCATATTATATCGTTCTCTTCACACCCTATCTTAGGTATTACCCCGTATTGTCAAGAAAATATCAAATATAGTTGGTGGTACTTCCTCGCATAAAACTTTAGAATTTGAAGCATTATCGTATTGGCTACGCGACACAAATGTAAATTTGACTAATACTTTAGGTAGTTGTATGCAAAATCAGCTTGATATGAAAAGACATCTTATTGCTTTTCGCCAAAAGTCTAACCTCTGGGTTTTCGAAAGTCGCTGCTTGTTTTGCTATTTTTCACAATTTTTAGGTAAATAAATGACGAAAATATTGGTGATTGATGACCACGAACAAATCTGCAATATAGCGGAGAAAATACTGCGTAGTGAAGGATATAAAGTGACTATTGCACGGGATGGTTTTGATGGATTACGTTGTTTTGAGCAAATTCAGCCTGATTTAGTAATTACGGATATTTTTATGCCTAACAAAGATGGTCTTGAAGTCATCATT
>Ga0172367_10006051_pt1 | contig 14405 bp, 7 predicted proteins | sample Lak10m_FD_114542 | JGI IMG/M metagenome (GOLD analysis project Ga0172367, IMG submission 114542) | Freshwater microbial communities from Kabuno Bay, South-Kivu, Congo - kab_022012_10m | ecosystem: Environmental > Aquatic > Freshwater > Lake | place: Democratic Republic of the Congo: South-Kivu... | reverse complement strand
TCAAGAAGGACAAACGACGCATTACATAGACATTGCGAGAGACTGTGTCATCAAATGGCCATTCATCACCAAGTGTACGATAGATAGAGTCAACACCTTCTGAGAATACAAACAATCTCAAGCGACCAATTTGGAAGTCAAGAAGTTCATTTGGCTCAAATGGTGGGAATTGTACACGAACAACACCATAAGGTGGAATACCACCGAGTGGACAAGGACCTTGACCTGGGAATGAAGGTATACCGGAACCTGCTACACCTGCACCTTGGAAGTTTCCAGTTGCAGATCCACCTGACAACCAACCATATTGAACATTTGCATCAATGTCTGGAGGACAGTTGCCTGTCAAACATCCCACACCAATTGGTACTGATCTAGAGTATGCTGTTTGATTTGTAGCTTGATTGATAATACGCATACGTACACGGAAATTCAAATCCTGCTTGGTATAGTTAACACCTGTTGGACGTGGTGGCAAACTAACACCTGGACCCTGAATATCATTGGTCATATTTTGGAACACAGCTGATGGACGAATCGCTCCAAGTTGTGGATGACCTGCAAACAATTCTGGCTCTGGTGTTGCAATTTCGCGTGTATATGCATCAGGATTCGCTGTTGAAAATAATTCGCGACCGAAATAACGAATTTGTTCTGGAACTACGCGAACAGCATTACGCCATTGTTTGAATCGAATTGCCAAACCATTAGCGGGTGTATTGGAACCGTGACCTGCAGGACCCGACAATTGACTAGAAACATCAGATCCGGGATAATTACCTCTTGAAAGGTATTGTGTATGCTGACGAGGAGCTGATTGAAATTCAGTTTGTGTCAAGTTTGATTGGCAATTTGGAACCTTGTAATTGTAATTTCTTGTCGTTCCATTCACACCAATAGTAGTGTTCATACGGAAAAATGCAGCAGCTGAAACGGATACACCGGAAACAACCACAGCACCTTCCAAACGCTCGAAATACACATATACAGAAGAATCAGATTGATCTAAAGTTACTTGAAAATTTGCAAGTATTCTTTGATCATCTTTGTTGAATGTTGTGGTACCTGAGATACCATTATTCCAACCACCGATTGGTGCCACATTTTGGAAGTAAATGATCAAGCGACGAGTTCCATCAGGATTATCAGCACGCTTATACCATACTTGACCACGGGTCTCTTCTGGGAAATCAGGATTCTGTGACAATTGAAGATTGCCATAAGCAGGAGCAATGATTGGTGCATTAGCAATATCACCTGCCAATGAAGCTAAAGCTGCTGTTCCTGTATTACGGATACCTGCAGTTGAAGATCCGGGATTGTTACCAACAGCAAAGTTGTAACCATAATCATCTGCTACAGGATCTGTAGTAGGATTGCCGGATGCAGGACGAGCAAACACATCGTCACGATACAAGTTATAACCGGTTCTTGCACCATTACTATTGTATTCATAACGAGGACTAGACAATGATACCAAGCCATTCGTAGACACATAAAAACTGTCATAACGAACGCCATTTAAGAAGAATGGGAATCCAATTCTAATTGGACCAGCAAATGCATTGTCTGTGGAGTCTGTTGTAGCTCCGGGATTACGGAAAAATGGACGACCTTCTGTCGCATCAAATGATTGAAGTGGACCAGAAGTAATCTGCTTCCATTTGATAAGTTCTGAAGGCTCCGTATCGTTCAATCTGTTCAAGAAAGCACGATCCAAATTAGGACGCCAAAAATCACCGGCATCATCGTCAGAATCGACAATATAATAACCGGTGGAAACAGAATGCACCGAATTATTCGGGCGACTGTTATTTGCATGATTAAGTGCCGGAAAATTGGTGAACGGCTGAGGAAATGTTGCCGGAAAACGGCTCTTTCTCAGGGTTCCATCTTCCTTACCACCGGCAAATAAGGCCATACTAGCCGTAAAGAATGCCAGAAGTGCAATGAGGACTCGTTTCTTCATTTGAAGAACCCTATGCAAAAGTGATACATAATTACAATTATTTGTATAAAAATTTTCGCTTTAATGTCTTAAATAAAGCCACGGATTATGTGATATTAACACAGAATTGTACGTAAATTGACAAGAAAGATTGAATTCACCAAGAGAAATTTATTGCCGTGCATAAATTGTTTTGCACAGCTGATTGAGCATCAAAGGATAAACCTCATGCTCTACTTTTATAACCTTTTCTGAAATATTTTCTACTGAATTACAATCAATTATTGAAATCTTACTTTGACAAAGCATCTTTCCGGAATCATATTGCTCATCAACTAGATGTATTGTAATACCTGTATATGGCTTTTTATCGTTAAATACTGCCATATGTACATTTTTTCCATACATGCCTTGCCCACCATAATCCGGTAATAAGGATGGGTGTATATTGATGATTCGGCCATCAAATGCACGAACGACTTCAGCAGGCAATAATCGCATATATCCCGCTAAAGCAATGACTTGCACATTATTCTTTTGTAACAAATCACTCATTCTTGACGAATCTTTTGGATCAGATATATATTCAATTGGAATGTGCATTCTATTTGCCACATCATAAATTCCAGCTTGTTCTTTATTTGTTAGTATCATGACAACCATATAATACGAAGTATCTAGTCGAGAAAATCGTATCAATGCTTCTGCATTACTTCCCGCTCCGGAACCAAAAATTGCGACAGAGATATGTTTTTGAACTTGCAACATTATAAATATGGAAAGCTGTCATTGAGAATTTGAGGATAATCCAATCTTATGAGACAAAAATACTGTCTCAGGCACTATTTCATGTCTGAAGCTATCGATTTGTGGATAATTACTTCAAAAAAAGGAACTCTGACTTATTAATTATATGTTCAAGGGCAATCATTCATACATTTATACCTATTCACATGTTAAAAGCACCTTCAATTTTCATTTTCACACTTATCCTCAGTTTTTTTCCTTCTTTTGCCTATTCACAGGATACCTCAAGCATAACGGGAATCTTGGCAGGTACCATCATAAATGCTTCCACACAAGCTCCAATCAATGGTGCAACTATTACGGTGAATGGCACGAAAATCGGCTCCAGAAGCAATGCACAAGGAAAGTTCACACTGCGTTCCATACCTGTAGGCATTATCAGCATAAAGGCTACCGCCATTGGCTTCGAGCCAAGAACATTATCAGATATTGCAATTAGCTCAGGAAAACCTGCAACGATCACAATTCTCTTAAGTGAAAAAGCTGTTCAATTGGAAGCAACTGAAGTGGAAGCCAGTTATTTTCAAAGAAGTCCGGAAACAATCACAAGCACTCAATTACTCAATTCCGAAGATGTTCGCCGTGCACCTGGTGTACAAGAAGATGTCATCAGAGCTGTTGCACTCTTGCCCGGTGTAAATGTAACGAGTGCCGGCAGAAATGACTTAATTGTCCGAGGAGGCGCTCCATTTGAGAATTTGTTTGTAGTTGACAATATAGAAGTACCAAATATCAATCACTTTGGATCACAGGGTTCAACCGGTGGCCCATTATCACTCATCAATATTGATTTTGTTCGCGAAGTGAGTTTTAGTGCAGGTGGTTTTTCCTCAAGATTTGGCGATCGCGTCTCATCACTAACAAATATTTCACTACGTGATGGAAATGAAGAACGCTTTGGAGGAGAAATCAATTTCTCGGCAACCGGCTTTGGAGTGATTGCAGAAGGACCCATCTCAGATAAAGGTTCCTATTTCGTTAGCGCACGAAGATCCTATCTTGATATTCTATTCAAAGCATTGGGCTTTAGCTTTATTCCTGATTATTGGGACTTTCAAACGAAAATTTCTTATAGACTCGATGACAAAAACTCACTTTCATTCCTCACCATCGGTGCATTAGATAAAATCACTTTCAATAATGATGATGAAGAAGATCGCTATTCAAATTCCCGCATCAATTCTCCTACACAAGATCAATACTTCTCCGGTCTGACATGGAAACATCTCATTACCGGTTCTGATATGAATGGATATGCACTCGTGACACTGGGAAGAACATATTCTGCATTTAATACAGCACAAAGAGATTCGAATCTCCTGACTTTGTTTAATAATACTTCTGTTGAAGGCGAGAATTCACTTCGCACGGATCTCTTTTTACAATTGTCCCCCGGCACGGAAATCATTGTAGGAAATATTGTCAAATATGCTTCACTCTTGGATTATGACCTTTTCCTTGATGCACGATTCAGACGAGATCAAACAGGCAAACCAACCGGACTCGATATTGATAGCACATTCACCACTTTCCGTAATGCCACACATGCAACATTAGTATTGTCATCAGATGCATGGAAAGCAACATTTGGGGCAAGATTGGATTATTATGATTTTCTGCAAGAAACGACATATCTCTCTCCTCGAATGACACTTTCTTATGCTCTGAATCAAGTTTCAACAATTAATCTCAGTGCAGGAAGATATTATCAATCTCCATCATTCATTTGGTTGATGGGAGATCCATCAAATCAACAACAATTGAAAGCAATCAGAGCTGATCAAATTGTTCTTGGATATGAATTACAACTTGCCGCAGATCTCAAATTCCAAGTGGAAGGATATTATAAGTGGTATGGCAATTATGCCGCGAGAGTGTTTCGACCACAAGCAGTGCTCTCACCATCTGGATTTGATGATGTACAGAATGATATTCCATTCGGACTCGAGCCACTCATCAGTTCATCCACAGGATATGCGAGAGGTATCGAAGCATTCATTCAAAAGAAAATGGGTGAGATTCCACTCTATGGTCTCATGAGTTTAACAATAAATGAATCACGATTCTCAGGATTGGATGGCATTGAAAGACCCGGTGCTTTCGATGCACGCATCATTTTTAATATAGCTGCCGGTTATCGCTTCAATGAAAACTGGGAAATCAGTACCAAATTCCGTTATTCATCAGGAGCTCCTACCACACCATTTGTCGAAGATTCCAATCAACCATTATATGGACAATTGGATTTCTTGCAGTATAATGCCGGCGAACGTTTACCCGGATTCCATTCAATGGATCTACGTATAGATAGACGCTGGAATTTTGAAGGATTCCTATTGATTACCTATATAGATATTCAAAATATCTATAATCGAAAGAATGCAAATAATTTTCGATTTGATCAAAGACTGGGTCAGGGCGTCGTGAATTTTGCAGGTGCCGGCATCATCCCAAGTATTGGATTGAATGTTGAATTTTAAACTATGAAACCACTATAACTCTAAGGCGATTCACATGAATCGCCTTTTTTGTTCAAACTCATCATCAATTCCGTAGATTGCATAAGGGCATAAAGCAATTCTTTACACATAACAATTACCTTTCCTCATGAAATTGATCCCTCAGCCACATCATGCTCATTCTTTGTCATTTCTCGATGAGTTAAATCCTGAACAACAAAAAGCCGCGATGCATATCAATGGCCCACTACTCATCATTGCAGGTGCAGGAAGTGGAAAAACCAAAACACTCACATATCGCATTGCATATGCATTGTCTCAAGGTGTTCAATCATCCTCCATATTGGCACTTACTTTTACCAATAAAGCCGCCGAGGAAATGAAATCCAGGATTTCAATATTGATTGGTGCGACACAAGCAAAAAGTATATGGGCAGGAACATTTCATTCCATATTTGCCAGAATTCTGAGATTCGAAGCTGAGCATATCGGATTCACTTCCTCCTTCTCCATTTATGATACCGATGATTCACTCAGCATGATTCGTTCAATCATGCGCGATGCCGGAATATCAGCTCAGCAATTCACTCCACAAAGTATCAAAGGGAGAATATCACATGCTAAGAATTTGATGATTTCTTGGCAAGAGTATGAAGCATCTTCGCAAGACATCAATGAAAAACAAACTGCTTTGGTATATAAAGAATATGAAAAACGCTTGCGCTTGAATAATGCGATGGACTTTGATGATATTCTTCTCAATATCATCCGACTTCTTCAATTGTCACCCGAAATCAAAGCGAAATATCAGCAACGTTTTTCACTCATCATGGTGGATGAATATCAAGACACAAATCGCGCTCAATATATCGCAGTGAACCTACTCGCCGGTGGACATCGCAATCTCTGTGTTGTCGGGGACGATGCTCAAAGTATCTATCGTTGGAGAGGAGCAGATATCAGAAATATTCTCGATTTTCAGAAAGATTATCCCGATGCGGAAATCGTGAAATTGGAACAAAATTATCGCTCCACAAAAGTAATCTTGTCTGCAGCTGACTCTATTATTTCCAAAAATCGCAAACAGTTAAAAAAAACATTGTGGACCAATAACCCACAAGGTGATCTCATCAAAGTGATTGAAACCAGAGATGACCGTGAAGAAGCAAATGCAATCAAAAGTATGATCAAACATGAATTGACACATAATGGAATTTCTGCAAAAGATATCGCTATACTCTATCGTACCAATGCACAATCACTATCATTGGAAGATGCACTACGCTCTTCACGGATTGGTTATACCATCATCGGTGGTGTTTCATTTTATAAAAGAAAAGAAGTCAAAGATACCATTGCATATCTTAGACTCCTTTGTAATCCTAGCGACTCAGAAAGTTTAACTCGCATCATCAATGAACCGGCAAGAGGGATTGGGCCTTCAACACTTAAAAAATTGAATGAATATGCACAGTCGCAATCTATTGCATTATTCACTGCATTTGAGCAAGCAAACACATTACCTGACCTTCAAAAAAGAGCAGTACAAGCTTCATTCGATTTCACAACAATGATTCATCGCTTTACAGAATTGAAATCTTCTTTGCCACCACATGAATTGGCAAAAGAATATATCGAAGCAACCGGTTTGCTTCGTATGTTCAAAGATGAAGATACCGAAGAATCACTCGATAGATGGAATAATGTGCAACGCATGCTTTCAAATATCGAAGAAGAATATGAAAAAGATTCTGCATTGACCATCGAAGAATTTCTGCAAACGGTTGCTTTGATGTCTGATATTGATGAAACCGACATGGGACAAGAACGCATCGCAATGATGACAATGCATGCTGCGAAAGGACTAGAATTTCCCGTGGTATTCATCGCAGGATTGGAACAAGGATTATTCCCAATGGGTAGAGCCGAACATGATCCGGATGAACAAGAAGAAGAACGCAGACTTTTTTATGTTGGAATCACCAGAGCTGAACAAAGACTCTATCTCTCCTATGCTCAAAGGCGATATCGTTTTGGTGAATTGAATTTCTCTCAACCTTCAATGTTTCTCCGAGAACTTCACCCGGATACAATAGAATATGTAGATACATTTGGATCTAGTAGATCAGTAAGAACACCCGAGATTATATCAAGCAGGCAAACAAAGTATGGCTCTGGCATGCAAAAAAGTAAGCCATCACCATTTTTTGAAGACATTCCACTCGCTGAAGAATCATTTTCACAAGTAGAACCCGAAGGATATGACATTCGAACAGGAATGAAGGTCATGCATGGCAAGTTCGGCAAAGGTACTGTTCAATCAGTTTCAGGTAATGGCGAAAAAAGAGAAGCAATCGTGATTTTTGAAGGTATTGGTAAAAAACAATTATTGTTAAAGTTTGCCAAGTTACAGCCCTATAATTCTTGAGAATACGAGAATTGTGTTTCAACACATTACAATTCAACTCTTTACTACAATTATTGCATGTTTGCCCTATATGTTCTATTTCGTATCTTTGTCATCATAAACAATTGCCGGAATGTTGATTCACCATAATCACATTTATTCCATCACTTTGCCCAGCTTAAGCACTATGTCCGAACAAGAGCTCAACAATCAGGAACATGCAGATCCTGCACACAATGAAGAAACCGTTCAATCTGCTCCAGCAGAACAAGTTTCTGAAACTCCTGAACATATTTCTCAGCCGGAAGCAAATGCAGAAACTGCAATTGAGCAACCTGCTGAAACTACCACTGAAGAAACTCCAAAATCTGTGGTGATTGAACAAGAACCTTCAGCCGCTGAAAAGCGGAAAGAAGAACGCGAAAAGCGTAAAAAACTTGAAGAGGAAATGCTCGCATCACTTGAGAAGATTTTCAATGAAGGTGGCACCATTGAAGCACTCATCGTTGAAAGAATCAAAGGTGGCTTGCGCTTGGACTATAATGGATTGAGATTATTCATGCCTGCTTCTCATTTCGGATTGAAGAAAACACCGCTTGAGCAGGAATTGAATGAAGCTGTTGGCAAAACTGTTACGGTTCACATTTCTGAAATTCAAAAAGAAGATTCCGGAAGAGCAACGATTGTTGCGAGCCGTAAAAAATTACTTTCCGATGCATATTTCACAGGCATCAAAGAAGGTGATATTGTGGAAGGTACTGTCTCTTCATTGACCACTTTCGGAATGTTTGTAGATGTGAATGGTGTGGAAGGAATGGTGCATGTTTCTCGCATGGCTTCATTCCATGTTGCAGATCCATCAACATTATTCAAAAAAGGCGATCATGTCAAAGCTACGATCACCTCAATTGACAAAGACAAATTCCGCATCGGTCTCAGTACAAAGGATTTCGTTGCTTCACCTTGGGATGCAATCGAAACAACCTATCCAACCGGTGCAGTTGTAAAAGGTAAAGTCAAACGATTCACTGAATTCGGAACATATATCGAATTGCAACCCGGCATTGAAGGTTTACTCCGCAATGGCGATCTTGCATGGGGCAAAAGAGGCGTCAATGCTAATGAGCTCATGCAAGAAGGTCAAATAATTGATATAGCTGTATTGAATTCTTTAGCCGAGAAAAAACGTGTCGGATTAAGTTTGAAACATCTTTCTCCTAATCCATGGAAAACCATCGCAGACACATTCCCTCCCGGAACAAGTGCAACTGTAACTGTAAAGCAAGTCCATGAAAAAGGATATTTGGTAGATGTCAATGCCGAATTCGATGGCTTTATTCCAAAAGGAAGAGTAAAACCTGTCCCTGGAAAGAGTTCTTTCTCTGTTGGCGACAAAGTAGATGCCACCGTCATTGATTCCAATGGTGAAACTGAATCATTGATTCTTGCTCCGATATATTCTGAAGAAGAATTGGCTTCATTACCACAAAGACAATCAAGAGGCCCACGTGAAATGCGCGATAAAGATGAGCATACAGGTCCACTTCCTGATGCACCGTCCATCACATTGCTCGACATGTTAACAGAAGAGCAAAGAACGGGTCTGACAAATAATTAATGAAATCGAAATAGGCCGACTTAATGTCGGCCTTTCTTTTCCATTCACAATATCACTATTACTCTTTCACCGGCTTGCACAATACTCACCTCATATTCACCATATGTTCTGCTTTGCTTTTCATGATGCAAGCAATGCCTCAAAGGATGTGCGCACAACAAGATTCCAATGCGGTGAATTCAATACTCAAGAAACCACGAGTATTCACTCCAATACAAGCAATTACGGGAGATACTGTTTCTCAAGACACGACTCGCAAAACAGAACAAATCATCCCCGGTTCTCGTAATGAATTTTCTCCTGAGCAAGACTCTGCCTATTATCGCATGATGCGATTGGGCATTGCACCCGGCACACTCGCTCAATTGCATGCGAAAATCATCTCGCTTGGCATTGCAATGCGAAAAGAACAAGAACAAGAAAATCCATTTGCAATCGCATTGCGTAATCTCGATTTACCTCCCGAATATTATCAACCAAGATCTGAAGATATTGTACAAAGAGAAGAAATGATTGCACGCTCACAGGCAATTCCTACCGGCAGACCCGGCGGAATGCGTGGTGGCATAAGCATCGGCCTCAATGATATCGGCGTATTTCTCGGCATCAGCGAAGATGTGTCACCGGTCATTCATTATGTTGTTGATTATTCAATGAAAGTCAAAGTTGTCATCTATTCCACTGCAGCAAGAGAAGTTGCAATGATGTTTGAAGGACTCCAAAATCCCGGAAAATATCAATTGACATGGAATGGAAGAGATGATAAGGGTCGCCCAATGCCTTCAGGAGATTATGTAGCAGAAGTTCGACTCGGCAATGATCGATTTGTCAGAAAACGCATCACAATACCCTGAGCTATCGAACAATGATGCATGGCAATGCATCAATACCCTGCGCTGTACGCATTCGGATAAAATACACACCGGAAGGTAGATCAGAAAAAGGTAAAGTAATCCCGGTATATTGTCCCGCAGAATAGATTTTCTTCTCCAAAACCCTCAAAACTCTACCCTCAATCGAATATAATGCAAACTCCACCTCTGATTGCTTTGACAATGCAAAGTCAATACGAAATTGTTCATCCAATCCAATTGATATATCAATGAGTCGAGTAGATTCCGGAAATATATTCCATGTAAAGCCCTTTGCTATACCTTTTTGAAAGGCAAGATCACGAGCAATCGCTATACCCTTTCGTACATCTTCTCTTGATGTTCCGGCAGTGATTGCCAAAGCAATCTTTTTTTGCATTCCGGGTTCCAATGAGAAGGGGCCACCACCTATCACCATTGACACATCGGTTGAACGACTCATCTCACGACTGATACCACCTGATATCGCAAACCATTTCTCATTGCGAGAGAATCCATCATAAATAGAAAATCCATTACCTCTACCATCATTGTCAATTGCATGAAACTGTAATTGCACATCATTCAAGATAGCAACTCCGATATGAGGCAATGTTGAATCCACAGTATTGAAACAATACGCAAAACCATCAGTTTGATCAAGCATTGCAATATTATGCTGTCCACCAGGACCAATATCCCAGTCAAAAAACATCCCACCACATAAGGAATCAATGCGGAAATCTCTTTGATTCTGAATATCATATACCACAAAAACAGTCTTCTGCATTCCCTCTTCCTTTGACTGATACACTCGATGCCATACGGAAACTCCAGCATCTATCATGCGAGTTGAATCAGCAAATTCTGCATATGCCTCAGCATCTGATTGTAATCCCGGTTTCAACACATTGACTGAAGATCGAATGAAAAATGAACGTTCTTGATCATTTCCTGAAATATCACGTACACCATTACTGAGTTTTTCAGCAGAGGAACCAACAATGAATCCGGATTCAAAGAGCATAGATTGATCATGTGGAGGAAGCGATAAACCAATACCCTGAAGATTGAAAGGATAATCATTATAGCCGATATGTCCTTGACTCGTGACCGTCAAATGCATATCATTTTCGCGCAATGTTCTATATGTGGGATTGATAATCAGTTCGGCCATGCCGCGACCAATGAGATTGGACATAGACATGATGTCAATCCGTAATTTCAGAACATGATTGAATGGTGGATTAAGTGGCAAAGTACATTGTACTTTCTCCGCTATGGCATACTTCGTAGATGCCTTGAGATTCCCTATCAGAATAGTATCATTCAGAATCCTTGGTGGATATTGACCTTCAATGGGACGAATGATGAGTTTGCATGAATCCGCATCTTGTAACACATTGTGTATGACAAGACTAAGATTGACCTTTTCACCCGGTGTATACATGCCATCATTGTCAGTATCCGTAAAACTGCTTTGCGTGACTTCAGCATATTGTGGATTCTGAATGGATAGCGCTGTATGAGCATTCACCATTCCAGCGCCTAGCAGAAATTGATGTTGAGGATTCTTTTCAGAAATATCTATTGCGCTTGCTTTTAAGACTCCTGCAATGTGATCTGCAGAATATTCGGGATGCAATGATTTGATGAGTCCTGCCACTCCGGCCACAATAGGCGCTGCCATGGAAGTTCCACTGGAAAATCCATAAGAATTTCCGAGAACAGTTGCATAGATAAAAGAACCTGGCGCTGAAACATCAACCGAAGCATGTACATTCGAATATGATGCTTTCGTTGAATCTTGTACCAATGCTGCAACACTGATTACACCCGGATAAGAAGCAGGGAAAAATGCTGTTTCTTGACTATCATTTCCGGCACCTCCAATGACTATACTACCGGAACGCAATACTTCATTGACAATCTCTCGCTCAGCCATTGACGATGATGGAGAACCCCAACTGCAATTGATGATATCGGCTCCCATGAGTGATGCATACAGCATGCCTTCATAAGCTCCTGAGACGGTAATGGAAGTCGAATCATCATAGCCAACTTTCACAGGGAGCAATCGATGACTTCTCGCAATGCCTGCAATTCCTTTTTGATTATTGGTGATTGCACCGGCAGTACCTGCCACATGCGTTCCATGGAAATGTCCGGGGACTGCTCGATTATCTCCTTTAATGGGATCTATCGAACTTGCAAAATCCCAACCCTGCCAATCATCTATGAATCCATTCTTGTCATCATCAATGCCATTTGCCGACTTATTATTACCAATGGAATCCAATCCTGTTTCACCCGAATTCACGAAGATCACATCTGCCAAATCCTCATGTAGGGGATCAATGCCTGTGTCAACAATTGCAATCAATACAGAATCTCTCTTGGATTGATTCAAATAATATGTCCATGCTGAATCAGCACCAATCATTGAAGGATAATATTGATATCCATAGAAAGGATCATTCGGAATCTCAATAAGCTTATGTTCGGATTGTTCTTCAGCATATTCCACATAAGGCAAAGCACGCAAAGAAATAAGCAACTTGCGTATGGGAATTGCAGAGGTATATTCCACAATAGCAATGCGCTCGAGCGGATGATCATCGCCATCCAATATCACTTCAGATTTAGATGTATTCTTGAGCATCGAAATGAGTGCATCACGTACAAATGGTTTGCTATCATGAACTCCCAATATGTCTATCAAAGGAGTAATAGTCCCGACTCTATTAGATTGCTTCCATTCTGTATATGCAGTACTACCTTTCGTGAATTTCAAGATGATTGCATCGCTTGCAATGGCATTAAAAGAAATACAAAAGGCAAAAAATATTGCAATGAAATAGTTCATGAAATAGCCGGTAATTCAATGATAAATGTTGTACCCTTCCCAATCGCAGAATCCTTCACATAGATTTTACCATCATGATACTTTTCAATGATGCGTTTAGAGAGCGAAAGACCCAAGCCCCAGCCTCTTTTCTTTGTTGTAAAACCGGGTTCAAAGATTCTTCTTCGTACCGGACCCGACATCCCCTTTCCATTGTCTTTCAATTGTATGATCACATTTCCTTTTGGTGATTTTGACAGATGTACCAAGATTTCACCGGCTGTGGAATCAATGGATTCAACACCGTTTTTCACAATATTCTCAATGACCCACTCTATCAGTTCACCATTTGCATTCACATAAATATCATCTTCAAGATTGCGAACGATACTGACTTTTCTTCCAAGATGCGGAACTCGTTTTTCAAGATAGGAACAAACTTTCTCAACAATATCCGAAATATTTTCACGCTTCTTTGCCGGCTCAGATCCAATCTTTGAGAAACGATTCGCAATCGTGTTCAAGCGATATAAATCATGCTCCATTTCCTTTGCGGTTTCTTGTACAGCATTTGGATCATTATTATGTAATCGTAAAATTTCGAGCCAACCCAATAAACTCGAAAGCGGCGTACCCAATTGATGTGCCGCCTCTTTTGCCATGCCTACCCAAACATTAGATTCTTCCGTTCTTCTCACATAGCTAAATGCAATATAGCCGATGAAAATAAATGCCGACACAATGATGATTTCAATATATGGCAACAATTGCATTTGCCGAATCAGCGCTGAATTGGTATAGTAGATCTTCCCCAATATCATTCCTTCTGCATCTTTGATTGCAATTGGCTCATAAGTTTCACTCATCGTTTTGAGTAATTCCACCAACTTTCTCTCTTCTGCTTTCACTCGTTCGGGTGCAAGTGAAGTATCTACATCAATATTCAGTGTGAATTGCGAGAAAGGTCTATTAGGATTTCCCTCAGCATCGGTAAAAATCACGGGAAATGGAATGGTTGGAATGATGCGATCAAGCAAAAACAAAAAGTCATCAGCATTAGCATTCACATCCGCAAGATAATGCTTATAAATATCCGCATAGAATGTGACAATCTTCTTTTCCCGCTGAATGAGTTCATTGGCCAATTGCTGTGTATAAAGCAATACGCTGACAACCATCACAAATGCAAAAGAGGCCAATAGCACCTTGATTTGCCACTTTGTGAGTGAACGCCAAATTCCGGGAGTGAATAGTTTCATGCGTGATTAATGCCGATAATTCTGTCACGAAGATACGAAATCATCATGGCTTATAGAGGCATGAGAATGGAAGAGATTTATCGAAGGAAAGAGAGTGGATTCATACGTTGCTTCCCCTTCCAAATCTCAAAATGCAAAAATTCCCCATCCACGGATTGAGTCGTCCGACCAATCAATCCACCTGCATCTATGGATTGTCCTTTTTTCACTG
>Ga0172367_10006050_pt1 | contig 14405 bp, 9 predicted proteins | sample Lak10m_FD_114542 | JGI IMG/M metagenome (GOLD analysis project Ga0172367, IMG submission 114542) | Freshwater microbial communities from Kabuno Bay, South-Kivu, Congo - kab_022012_10m | ecosystem: Environmental > Aquatic > Freshwater > Lake | place: Democratic Republic of the Congo: South-Kivu... | reverse complement strand
TTGATCTGCTTTACGCCTAAAAAACTATTGCGCTATCCAAGCTGCGTTTCTTCTCTGAAAGATTTCACGGAAGGTACATTCCGGGAAGTGATTGATGATGCAACAGCTGATCCGAAGAAGATCACACGACTCGTTTTCTGCACAGGTAAATTCTACTATGATCTTACCGAACATCGTGAGAAAACAAATTCCGATGACACGGCTATCATTCGCATTGAACAGCTGTATCCGTTCCCGGAAAAGCAAATCGCTGCAGTGCTGAAAAAATACAGCGAGGCAGAACATTTCATCTGGGCACAGGAAGAACCTGAAAACATGGGAGCCTGGACTTTCATCGCGCGCAAAATGAAGAATGTGTCTTTGATTTATATCGGTCGCGATGAAGCAGCAAGTCCGGCAACAGGATTTGCGAAAATGCACAACGCAGAAACATACGCCATACTTGACGCGGTGTTTATGCCAATGAAAAAGAAGTCAAAACTTAAAGACGTTAAAGTCTGATCAATATTTAATTGCACTGTTATGGCAACGATAGAATTGAAAGTTCCGAGTCCGGGAGAATCTATAACCGAAGTTACCATCAGCAAATGGCTGGTAAATTCAGGTGATGTTGTGGAGAAAGATCAGGAGCTCGCAGAAATTGAGAGCGACAAAGCCACACTGACCATCAATGCAGAGGAAGCAGGTAAAATTGAAGTGCTTGCAAAAGACGGCGATGTAGTGAAAGTCGGCGATGTGGTTTGCCGAATTGATACCAGCGTAAAACCTGAACCGAAAGCGAAGAAAACGGAAACGAAAAGCGAAGCTCCGAAAAAAGAAACGGTTCAACCTGCAAATGAAACAACCGCTCCGGTGAATGCCGATGTGAAGATGTCACCGGTTGCGCGCAACATCGCAACGGAAAACAGTGTTACGCCTTCCGCGGTGCAGGGAAGCGGTCCTCACGGACGCATTATGAAGAACGACGTTCTTCAGGCCATGGCCAAAGGATTCGGTTCAGGATCAGCAACAGGAACGCGTGGCGAACGCAAGGAAAAGATGACGCCGCTTCGTAAGAAACTTTCCGAAAGATTGGTTTCAGTTAAGCAGCAAACCGCCATGCTCACCACTTTCAATGAGGTGGACATGAGTGCAATCATGAATTTGCGTGCGAAATACAAAGATCAATTCAAGGAGAAATTCGGAGTGAATATCGGTTTCATGTCATTCTTCACAAAAGCTGTTTGCGAAGCGTTACAACTATTTCCGGCAGTCAACGCTTACATTGACGGAGAGAATGTGATCTATCATGATTATTGTGATGTAGGAATTGCAGTAAGCGCGCCGAAAGGACTGATGGTTCCTGTTATTCGTAACGCAGAAGTGATGAGCCTTGCGCAGATTGAAAATGAAATCAAACGACTTGCGCTTAAAGCACGCGACAGCAAACTCACCATCGATGAAATGAGCGGAGGAACTTTCACCATTACAAACGGAGGTGTTTTCGGATCGTTAATGAGTACGCCGATTATCAATCCTCCGCAGAGTGCAATTCTTGGAATGCACAATGTTGTGGATCGTCCGGTAGCAGTAAACGGTCAGGTGGTAATCCGCCCGATGATGTACATTGCTTTGAGTTATGATCACAGGATCATCGACGGAAAAGAAAGTGTAAGTTTCCTTGTGAAAGTGAAAGAGATGGTGGAGAATCCTGTGAAATTACTTTTCGGTGGAAAGAATCCGGAGGAAATTGTTCTGGGACTTTAAGATATAAATTGCACATGGCAACAGAAGATTACAATCAGCTCTTCACGGAGAACAAAGAACTCTGGGAGAAAAGAACAGATGAACATCTTGGCTCCGAATTTTATGGTGTTGAAGAATTCATCAAAGGAAAAACTTCGCTGAATCGTTTCGAGCTGGAACTTGTCGGTGATGTAAAGAACAAGTCGCTTCTTCACCTGCAATGTCATTTCGGGCAGGATACACTTTCATTTGCACGTCTCGGCGCTTCCGTAACAGGAGTGGATTTCACTTCAAGTGCAATTGATGCTGCACGAAAACTGAATGATAAAATCGGAACCAACGCATCTTTTCATTGCTGTAATGTCTACGATACGCGACAGCACGTGAAAGACCGATTCGATTTGGTTTTCACATCCTACGGCACAATTGGTTGGTTACCGGATCTGAAACCCTGGGCGGAAGTGATCAGCGCATCTTTGAATTCCGGCGGGCATTTTGTCATTGTAGATTTTCATCCTGTGATGTGGATGTTGGATGAAGATTATTCCAACATGAAATACAGTTACTTCAATGATGAAGTCATCACAACCGAATCAACAGGAACATACACCGGAAACCGAAATCTGCATTCACCGATGAAAGAGAATGGATGGAATCATCCTCTGAGTGATATTATCGGAAGTTTACTCAGCATGGGACTTCGACTCGAAATAGTCAGAGAGTACGACGGTTCACCTTACAATTGTTTTCCGGGAATGAAACAGCATCAGGACGGGTTGTGGAGATTTGAGAAATGGGGCAAGGCTTTACCATTGGTTTATGGCTTGCGCTTCATCAAATAATTCCTTCCGCGACCTGTGAATAAATTCTAAAACCTGTAGAATCTGAATTCAACTTTCTATCTGCAAGATTTCCGAAATGACTATTACTTGTTCGGCTGCTTACCTTCCCACTTGTCCATAATCACGCCTTCTTTGATAGGCTTGAATGCTGTACGTCGATTCTTCTGATGCGCTGCTTCACGCTCATCCTTCGTAGGCAAAGCATTGATCTCTGCTTCGGGAATAAGTGGCTTGGTTTCGCCATAACCGGTTGCAACCAAACGCTCAGCAGCGATTCCCTTGCCAATCAGATAATCCACGCAGCTCTTTGCACGCTCCTGTGAAAGTTTCTGATTGTATGTGTCGCTTCCGCGCGCGTCAGTGTGGGAGGCAATTTCCACGCTGAGGTTATCGTTCAATTCAAGGAAAGCAGCAAGATCATCCAGAATTTTCTGCGACTCCGGACGAAGCGTTGCCTTGTCGAAATCGTACTCAATACCAGGAATAACAATTTCACCCATTGGAATCGGTGTCAGATAAAAATCATGAACAAATACAGAATCGTCTGTTAATCCCACGGTAGAAATGTTGGTAGCATCACCGAAGAACTTGTTCTTCTGCGCCTTGATGTACAATTCCTGATTCAGTGTCAGCTCGGATTCGTAATAACCTGTGCTGTCTGTAATAATGTAAAACGGTTCACTATCACCACGTACGTCTTTGAAGGTAAGCAGGGCGTTGCTGATTGGTTCGTTAGTTTCAGCGTTGTAAACGTGTCCGTTTATGGAAAACTTCAGAGGTTCATTCTGGAACGCAAACGCTTTGTAGCAATAACCGCTTCCCGGTCCGCATTGCTCGCAACGTTCACGATCCGAAGAAAAGTAACCGTGCTGCTGCATACGATCCATTGTAAAGTACGCATCATCTCTGGAAGAATTGAAAGGTGCGTCCAGATTACGTGGCGTTCCCCAGGTATTGTCATCTGCATTGAATGAAGATTTCACAATATCGAATCCGCCATAACCGCTGAATCCTGTTGAACTGTAAAAAAGTGTGCTTGATGTGAAGTGAAAGAAAGGCGTAATCTCATCTTCAGGAGAATTGATTACCGGCCCCATATTTTCAGCAGGCCCCGGGTTTCCTTCTTCATCCAATGTGCATTTCCAGATATCAAGTCCACCCTGACCGCCTTCCCGATCTGAAACGAAATACAATGTAGATCCGTCATTTGAAAGAAACGGCATCATTGATTTAGTTCCTGGAATATTCACATTAGCATTAAGTTTCTGCGGAGCCAACCATGTTTCGCCCATATTGCGGCACATGTAGATGGAGCATTCCGTTCCTTCTTCATTCCAACGTGTGAAGAAAAGGTGTTCTCTTCCGAATGAAACGGCAGCAGCACCTTCGTTTACGGGACTATTCAGTTCACCAACGCTTGTGCGAACCGGTTGCGGTTTCATCCACACACCATTCACACGATTTGCAATAAACAAATCCGTTGAATACTGATCGAGACCTTGTTTTGTACGTTCTTCCGTAGAAGCGTTCCCGGGTTTAGCACAAGTGAATAACAGAACATCCGGATCTCCGTAATATCCTGCTGCAAACGTTGCAGTTCCGGCATTGATATTCGTATCGAGTTTTGTTACGATTACTTCCTTCTTCACTCGTGAAGAATCCTGCGCATTCAAACATCCGCCGATATTTCTTGTAGCGCGTCTCGCTTCCCGGCTTTGCGGATCTTTACCAACTTGATAATCCTCGAATTGTTTAATTGCTTCGGTATACTTTGCATTATTCTGAAGCGTGATGCCATACCAATAAACGGCATCAGGAAAACGTTTGTCCGGCCTTGCAACAGCCTGTGCGTACCAAAGTTCTGCATTGTCGTAATCATGCAGCAAACGATAACATTCTGCAATACGATGTACAGTATAAACTGTTTTAGAATCATTGCCTTCAACAATAATCGGCGTTGCTTTTGAACTGTCAGTTAATGCTTTTGAAACGGACGCAGAGTCTATTGTTTTCTTCGGAGGAGTATACGGTCTGCATTCGTAAGGTGTAACAAGGTCACGATCGCTTCCCGGTGCGAGCTTCACAACATTCTGATAGCACGCCAACGCAAGTTTGTAGTCGCCTTTGTTGTATGCAACATCTCCGAACTCAAGCCATTCGCGACGGCTTTGCGCCAATGTAATTCCTGATGCGAGAAACAGAATTACTATGATGGAAAATATCTTTTTCATATCAGAGACGAGGACAATTTGGTGCAACAACAGGAACGCGACGTTTCGCTACGTAAATCAGAGAAAACTCAATTCCTCCGCGGTTATTGGTCGCAGGCTTCAAAGTAGAAACGTTCACATCGTAACTCAAACGATACGTAAACTGTCCCATCTTCAACCCAACTTCAAAAATTGCGGCGTCTTTATTGCGGAATGTCGGTCCGGCAATGATATACGCATCCTGATCAGGCAGATACATATTCGCGAGAATTCCATAAGCCATTTCCTGCGCATTTGTTTGACGCATGTAAAGCAAACGTGGATTCAACACCAATCGCTCAGTAATTCCGACACGTGCACCGGTGTGAACAATGTAATGTATCGGCAACTTGCTTGTGTAACCGAAGAAAGATTCATTCGGACGATTCAGGTTCGAAGCACTCACACCGATAAACGGATTGATGCGACTGTTTTCTTTCGCGTAATAATATAAAGCACCCGCGTTGATGATCAAGTTGTAATCACGTTCCATCAGAGCAGAATTTTCTCCGCTCGGCACTCCTGTATCAAATCCGTTCATGCTCATGGAATATTGATTTCCCCAAGTGAGTCGCGCCATATCAACACTTTTCTGAATTCCGCCTACGGCCATTCCGAAAGAAACGTGGTGAATGTTCTGCTTATCACATTGCAAATCGTATGCGCCCGAAATTGTAATTCCAAGTTCATTGAAATTACCGATACCTGCGCGACTGTTCATCACCTGCGCGCCCCAACCGTAACGCTTCACCGGCATATCAAACGCAATCGCTGCAGTCTGAAATGGATTTGCAGCTACAGCTGACCACTGATTTCTGTAATTCGCATGAACACGATAGTATCCGTCAAACATTCCTGTCATTGCAGGATTGAGATAGATTTTAGCAGCATCATACTGTGTCAGATGATAATCCTGCCCGTGCAGCAATGACACAGATGATACGAGAGAACAAGTCACCAAAAGTTTTTTCATGATCGTCTTTTTCATCGCTATCATTATCGTACAAGTGTTACATCGCCTTCGAGGTAATGATCTTTCCCGTCAGGAGTTACAGCATGTACAGTGTACACGTAAACTCCGACAGGTTGTTCAACTCCGTTACGGGCTCCATCCCAACCTTGTGCCTGGGAATTTGACACGAATATCAATTCACCCCATTTGTTGTAAATGCGGAGTTCGAGTTCTGTAAATGGACCGCCATAAACGAGGAACATTTCGTTTTCACCTGAACCGTTTGGCGAGAATGCAGACGGCACAACAGGAGGCGCTGTGATGATATAATCATACACTGCAGTATCCAGGCATCCGAAGTTGTTCTCAACGATCAACGTAATCGGATACAGTCCCGGATAAGCCCACTGATGTGATGGATTCTGCGCGGTAGAACTTGTGGAGTCACCAAAATCCCATTGCCAAGAAATGATGTTTCCAACAATAGTGGATTGATCAGTCATGGAAACAGTTTGATAAGCGTTAGCTGCGGATGGCGGATTCACTGAGAACGCCGCGTTCGGAGCAGGATTAACAACAAGCGGTTGCGTAATTGTGTCAAGGCATCCGAAGTTAGATCCGACAACTAAAGTAACGTTCCATGTTGCAGCCGTTCCGTAAAGATGTACAACAGACTGACCATTGGCGGTGCCAGCGTCTCCGAAATTCCACACCCACGATGTTACCGCTGCGGAATCAACAGTTGCTGTGCTCGTAAACGCTACAGGCTCATTACTGCACGATCCGTTAGTCGTAAATGAAGCGATTGGATCAGGATATACGTAAACCGGTATTACAACTGTATCAGGACAACCGTTCTGAGAAGTTGTTACCAAAGTCACGTTGTACCAACCGCCGGCAGAATACACGTGTGATGGATTCTGAAGTGTAGAAGTATTGTTCGCCGATGAAGGATCACCGAAATTCCACTGCCATGTCACAACAGAAACTACTGATGTTGTCTGATCATTGAATGTTACAGGGAATCCCGGACATGCACTTGTGTATTGAAATCCGCTTGAAGGAGCAGGAATAACTGTAACTATCACAGAGTCTTTCTGCTGACGGCAACCACCATTATTCAGGGAGTTGAATACAATAGTGACACTCCCGTTTGTAAGGTCATTTGCCCCTGGCAGATATAAAGTTGTCAGTGAGCTGTCATTTCCAAACGTTCCGTCACCGGCTGTTGTCCAATAACCGGCTCCGGTAGCAGTATTAGCTGTTATTACAAAAGGCACATTGCTGCAAGCAGTATCCGGAGCTGCAGCTGTAACATTTGGTGGTGGAGTAAGGAAAATAACTAAAGTATCTGTTTCCGGCTGGCAATTTCCGTTGCCGGTTGAAGTCATCCACAGAATTACACTGCCTGCGGCAGTATCGGCATTACTTGGAATGTAATCGGTGCAAAGCAAATTCGGATTCACGAATGTTCCTGAACCTGATGTAGACCAAACACCGCTGCTGGCGATTGTGACCGTTCCGCAAATGGAAACGTAAGGAGTATCGCGACACGCGAAAATATCAGGGCCGGTGTTTACAGTTGGCCCGGGAGTGAAATCAATACGTACCGTATCGAAATCATGCGAACACAAAGTATAGCCGGTAGTTTGGAGGATAAGAATCGCGTATCCCGAATCCACCTCTGTTTGCGTTGGAGTATAAGTAGCATTGTACACGGTCGGCGATGGGTTGAATGTACCCGCACCTGTCCAAATGCCACCTGAAGCATTCAAAATATTTCCTCCCAAACCAACTACTGCGTTATTGGTACATGCGAATGTATCATTACCTGCAAGTGCAATTGGTCTGGCCACAACATAAACAGTTGTATATGCAGTATCATTACAACCGAGACTATTCGTGGCAATATGCGTAACGATATACGTTCCACTCGCTGACCACGAATGCGAAGTAACAGCACTCAATGACGTGTCACCGTCTCCAAATTCCCAATAGTAACCACTGAGAACAGCGTTACCGGTTACAGTTGAACTGTCGGTGAATGTGAGAGATTGTCCAACGCACGCGCTGTCACCCGAAGCAACAGTATTGGTTGAAACGCTGGAGATTTCTACAGTCTGATATGCAGTATCAGCGCACGCTGTACCGTAGTTTATGATGAGTGTAACCAAATATGGGCCGAGTCCCGGGTAAGTGTAAGAAGGCCATTGGAATGTGGACGTATCAAGAGTTGAAGAACCGTCACCGAAATCCCAATAGTAGCTACTTGAAGGATCACTGGTATTGTTGAAGTTGATTGTTCCTCCAGTGCAGGCGTCATTGGAAGGTCCGATACTTGCTTGCGCTAACGGAGGACAGAAAACAACGTTTAACTGGAAGTCGCGCAATATTTCTCCAATCTTCACACCGTTACGGTATTCCTCACATCTCACACCGGCAACGTACTGACCAACGAATGGCGGAGATCCCGTAATATATCCGGTTGCGGAATTCATTGTAAGATTTGGACCACCTGCAGGATTGTTCGCAGTGAATCCGCCTATCCAGGTACTTGGTGTGAAAACCGGACCAGGCCATGTTGGCGCATTGTCATCATATGGTGTGTAGTAAGAATAAACCAATGAATCACCATCAGAGTCAGTTGCGCCATGATCAAAATTCATTGGTTGGCCCTGACAAACGAACACAGGAGGTGGATTGGTCCAAACAGGGCTACTATTCGTAATGAGAGAAGAATTGTCGGGAATGAATGCATACCAAGTTTCACCTGTTCCAAGCGGGTTGACAATATTGTCGATTGTTGAGTTACGGCAACAATACTGGAAAAACATATGGTATCCTCCTACACGTGGAGGAAGGTTGCTCACAACGCGTGTATAGATTGCTTCTTCGAGGCAAAGTCCGGGATTGGCCGCGCAAGTGTCAATGTATGGCTGAACTGCTGTGGCGCCCGGAAAGTTAATTACGATGTCTTTATCCGGAGCGAATGAATTGCCGTTTTCGTCCCGAACTTCAATTCTGACACTGCCGGGAAATGCGGCATTGCCGGGAGAGCAATCGCGATACATTTTCAGCGTAACGCGATAGGTTGATCCGCCGAGATGTTCATAGGTAAGCGAACCTCCCACAACGTGCGTGGCCATGGCTGAAAAATGCAAAGCCAAAGCCAGCACAACGAGTGTAACGTGTTTCATGATAATTGGTGGGCGTTGGGAATGCCTTAGCTAAAGTACTACAAATGACCGTAACAGCACGAAAATTAATTGGAATCGAGGGCTTCTTCGTCGCTGATTTCGACTTCAAAGTATCCACCGAAATTGCAGGCGGTGGCATGAACGTAATATTTACCCGGTTCAAGACCTGACAAATTCACGACAGGCCGGCTGAATAAAGCTCGTAGAATTTCTTTGTTCTCCTGCGGAATTGTAACAACATCATTGTAGCCCAGAAGCATCCGGTAATAATTCCGTCGGTCGTAAAGGTATATTTCTGATTTCCTGTTTGCTTCGGGAAAGAGCATCAGAAGGCTATCATCGGTATAAGTTCGCTCCAAAAGCAGACTTTGAACTGAATAACGTGAAGAATCCAGCGTGTTCAGGTACTCTTCCGGCACTTCGATTTTCTGCACGCAACGTTCCCTGTTCATGGTCTCAGAAAAGACGAACCAAGCCGCAATAGCTAACACAACAAAAGCGAGAATGACTGGAAAATAGCGGTTCATTTATTAATCCGAAATTTGGAAAATATTTTCGGGAATTCAACGCAGGTTAATGACCAAAAATCAGCAAATTTTGATCGAAGTGCGAATACTGCTATATTTGGGGTTGGCACTTCCCCGCACCCCATATGAAACGACACTTTACATTTCTACTGTTCTCTGCAATTTCAATCTTCTTCGCACTGGACGTTTGCGGACAGATTAATATCCAATGGGCAACACGTTACACGTCAGCTGGCAGTAATGTCGACCGCGCTGTTGACCTTGACCGTGACACATCCGGCAATATAGTTGTTGCAGGTACCAGCTGGAACGGCAGCAACTTTGATATTGTTACGATAAAATATGGTCCCTCCGGGAATCAGTTGTGGGCTGTCAGTTTCAACGGCTCCGGGAACGGATTTGACGAAGCACGCGCCATTGACGTTGACGCAAATGGAAACAGTTATGTAACCGGATACACGTTAAGTACAGGGAACAATTACAACGTAATCACGATTAAATACGATGCAGCCGGCAATCAGATGTGGGCCACAATCTACAATGGAAGCGCGAACGGTTTCGATGAGGGATATGATATTATTGCTGATGCTTCCGGCAACGTATACGTTTGCGGAAGTGCAGAAACTTCCAATGCTGCCAACTATGTGACGCTAAAATATAATTCTGCCGGTGTACAGCAGTGGGCTTCGCTATATAACGGGTCTGGAGCTAATCCGGACCAGGCGTATTCGCTCACCCTGGATGCAAGTGGAAACGTTTATGTAACCGGGTATAGCTTTGGTGGAACGACTCCGGATTTTGACATCGCCACTTTGAAATATGACAACAACGGTGTTCAACAGTGGGTTCACAGATACAACGGACCAGGTTCGAGTTTTGATTCGGGTCAAGATATTGAAGTAAGCGGTTCAGGTGATGTTTACGTGTGCGGTTATGCACGTGCTGCAGTTGGTATAACGAATTATGAAAGCGTATTGCTGAAACTGAACAACGCCGGAGCATTTCAATGGGCGCAAACATATAATGGACCAGGTAATGATTACGACCGGGCAAATAAACTTCTGATTCAGTCAAACGGAAATGTCGCTATTACAGGACGTTCAGTTGGTACAACTTCAACTGCGGAAGATTTAATCCTGTTAAACTACAATGGGATGTCAGGCTCTTTGATCTGGGAACGTCGTTATGACGGCGGTTTTGTTCAGTGGGATGAAGGAAAAGATTTGAGTACAGATCAATTCGGAAATATTTATGTCACCGGATTCAGCTTTAATACCGGATCGAATAACAACTACATCACTTTCAAATATGACAGTCTCGGAACGATGGAGTGGCTGGTGAAATATAATGGACCGGCCAACAACTCCGATCAGGCGTATTCAATGTTCACAGATACTTTGGGCAACATTTATCTGACCGGGATGAGTAAAGGTGCCGGTACTTTGGAAGATTACAACACGATTAAGTATTGTCAGCTTACCACCACTGTTTCGTCCGACACAAGCATTTGCCTTGGAGATAACGTGACTCTGGGAGCATCCAGTTCCTTCGGTGGAATTGATACGATGGTGTGGACGCCTTCTGCAACGTTGAATCTCACTAATCCATTTGCCCCGATTGCTACACCGACGGTAACTACAACTTATGTTGTTGCACTCACAAACAATTATGGATGCACCGATTATGATACTGTGACAGTAACAGTTGTTCCACTACCCGGCCCTGCAATTCAATCCAGCGGCCCGCTTGGATTTTGTCAAGGCGGAAACGTAACTCTTACGGCGGTGGATACTACAAACAGTGGTGCAACATTTCTCTGGAACACAAACGACACCACGCAAAGTATCAACGTTTCTACAGGCGGTGTTTACAGTGTAATTATTACCGACACCAATACGTGCAGCAGCCAAAGTCAGGTTACAGTTACAGTATTCGGTAACCCTATAATTACCGCCAGTCCTGATACAGGATTCTGTCAGAGTACCAACATACAGTTGTGCGCGAGTGGTGGAGTGAATTATGCGTGGGGGCCAAACTTCGGGGTTAGCGATACAACTATCGCCTGCCCTACCTTCGGACCTACGAGCAGCACAACGTATACTGTAACCGGAACTGACGCAAACGGATGTACCTCTTCTGATGTTGTAACGTTAAGCCTTTATCCGCCTCCATCTATTCCGGTGATTTCTCAGAATCTAAGCGTGCTTACGTCCACACCGGCATTCTCTTACCAATGGTTTTTCAATTCATCGCCGATTAACGGAGCTACAAGTCAATCGTACACTGCAACACAGAACGGAACGTATTATGTACAGATAGCTGACTCAAACGGCTGCACGGCATTCTCGGCAACGTTCTCAATTAATGACGTAGGCATTGCTGCTTTTGAATTGCAAAGCGGAATACAACTGTATCCGAATCCGAATGAAGGTGAATTCACAATTCATTCTGCAGAAGAATTGAAAGGATCACTGCTTGAAATTTACAATATTGCCGGTGCAGCAGTTTATTCAGAGAAAATAATTCAAAGTGGAAACAATCATACTGTAAATGCAGACTTTGATTCAGGAACTTACCTTGTGAGAATTACGAATGCCAACGGAGAAATCCGTATGTGCAGAATGATGATAGCACATTAATTTTACTTCGTGAAAATATTCGGAATAATTCCGGCACGCTTTGCCTCTACTCGCTTCCCGGGCAAGCCGTTGATTGATCTCAATGGCAAAACCATGATCAGAAGAGTTTACGAGCAAGCTGCTGCAGCGAAACTCCTTTCGAAAGCTGCAGTGGCAACAGATGACCAACGCATTGCAGATGAAGTGCGAAGTTTCGGCGGAAATGTAATCATGACCGGTGAACAACACCGCAGCGGAACAGATCGTTGCGCAGAAGCCGTTGCAATTGAAGGAGGCAACTGGGATGCAGTAATCAATATTCAAGGCGATGAACCATTTATCAAACCAGAACAAATTGATCTGCTTGCTTCATTGTTCAATGATTCAGAAGTTCAAATCGGAACGCTCGTAAAAAAGCTCTCAGATCCTGCGGATCTCGATAATCCGAATGTGATGAAAGTAGTTCTGGACAAGCAATGCAACGGAATGTACTTCAGTCGTTCTTGCATTCCGTTCATTCGCGGAGCCGGGAAAAACGATTGGTTGAATCAACATACATTCTACAAACACATTGGCATTTACGGATACCGAATTGAAGTGCTACGACACATCACGCAACTTGAGCCCGGAATTCTCGAAACAGCAGAATCTTTAGAGCAATTGCGGTGGCTGGAAAACGGATACAAAATCAGAACCGGATACACAGAAATGGAAACGATTTCCATTGACGTTCCTGAAGATGTTGAGAAATTACGCAACGCAGGATTAATCTGAATCAGTGCCTGATTTTCTGAATGAACACAGCGACGATCATAAATTCATTCATCAGGAAAAATTGCCAACAGTCATTTTTATTTGTCCGGAATACAACAATATTTGAAGTGTGAATAAGAAACGTATCGTTATTGTCGGAGGCGGGCTTTCCGGAACGCTCGTTGCACTTGAGTTGATTCGTTGCGGCGGTGATCAGGAAATAATTCTCGTGGAAAAAAGTCCGCGAATGATCGGAAGAGGCGTTGCGTACAATTACGATTTCACACATCAACCGCTCAATGTTACTGCAGCAGGTATGAGTTTGTTTGCGAATGATCCTGAACATTTTTTTCGATGGATCAACAACAACCGCTTTCGCTACAGCAACCTTCTCGGGGAATGCACTTTGAAAACATTTGTTCCGCGTAAAATATTCGGAGATTATATCGTTGAACATCTGCAAACTGCGCATAATGATCATGCATCACAATTACAGATTCGTATCGATGAAGTGACCACAATTTCCAAATCCGTTGATGGTCTGGAAGCGCATCTTGAATCAGGAATTGTTCTGAATGCCGATCACATCATTCTTGCGCTCGGGAACTTCCCTCCTGCTGATATTTTTCCGGATCAACCTGAAATCACACAGTCGCAGGCATACTTTCCGAATCCCTGGACCGACAAAGTGTACAGCAATCTGAACGGAGATGAAAATATCCTTCTTGTAGGTACAGGTTTGACGGCAGTAGATGTTGTACTTGGATTGCGCGTGCGGAATTTCAAAGGAAAAATTACCATGCTGTCGCGCAGAGGAAAACTTCCGTTGCCTCATGATCTTTCACATCCTGCTGTGGAATTAAAAGATCCGGGATATTTAAATCCACGCGACACGTTTTTCTGGTTGCTCAATGAAATTCGCTGCAGAAAAGAAACACCATGGCCTGCGGTGATAGAAGGAATTCGTCCTTTCACACAGGAAATCTGGAAACGCTGGAGCATTACAGAAAAACGATATTTCATGAATCGAATACGCCCGATATGGGAAGTGATTCGCCATAGAATTCCGACACAATCTTCTGTCGTTCTGAATGAGATGATATCATCAGGACAATTGACCATCCACAAAGGCAAAGTTCAGCATGCTAAAACAGCGGGCGAACAAATTGAGGTTAGCTGGAAATCGGATGGGAAGACATCGACCAACAAATTCAGCAAAGTTGTGAATTGCACAGGACCGGAATCCAATTACCGTAAAGTGCGCCTGCCGGTTCTTACTGATTTGATGAATAAGAAAATGCTTGTGAATGATGAACTCGGACTCGGAATTGCCTGCACGTACGACGGAAAACTGATCGGTGAAAACGGTAAAACTGTTCCCGGTTTATGGTGCATTGGACCGATGCGTAAAGCTGTTTTGTGGGAAACAACTGCTATTCGGGAACTGCGTATTCAGGCTGCAGAAATTGCTTCTGAAATCACCTCCGGAAATTGAACCGCGGTTCATCCGGGAATTCCTGATTTCTAAATCGCTGAATTCAA
>Ga0172367_10006049_pt1 | contig 14406 bp, 21 predicted proteins | sample Lak10m_FD_114542 | JGI IMG/M metagenome (GOLD analysis project Ga0172367, IMG submission 114542) | Freshwater microbial communities from Kabuno Bay, South-Kivu, Congo - kab_022012_10m | ecosystem: Environmental > Aquatic > Freshwater > Lake | place: Democratic Republic of the Congo: South-Kivu... | reverse complement strand
CGGATGCTGGAAAACCTGATAAAATCCTAATGAGAATTAGGATTAATTTAAAAGTAAAAAATGATACTATTGCAATATGAGTGATGAAAATCTTTTGGATATGTTGCAGCAATTGACTGATTCAGGAATAATTCCTGAGATATATCTCAGGAATTTCAAAATAAATCAGCTTTATATCGAATTAATTAATAACGGGATTTCATGCAAACAGGCCCGGAAACGATTAAGTAAAGAATTTTTCACTTCAGAAAAAAACATTGAATACATAATCTACGATTACAGGAAAAAACAAGCATGAAGTTATCAGAGTTAAAAGCAGCAGAATATAATCCGAGGGAGATCAGCGCGGAAGCATTTGAGGGGTTAAAAGATAGCATTGAAAACTTTGGCGATATTTCAGGTATTGTGTTTAATAAAAAAACCGGGAATCTTGTTTCAGGGCATCAACGTGTAAAAGCGCTGAAGGATAAATATGGCGATCTCGATATTTCTGATAATCAGATTAAAACCCCTGAAGGAGTTTTCCCGATTAGATTTGTCAATTGGGCGCAATCAAAAGAGAGAGCCGCAAATATAGCCGCGAATGCTGAAACAATTCAGGGAAGATGGACTGAGGGCGCAAGATTAATTATTCAGGAGGTGGCTATAACAGATCCATCATTATTCAAAAATTTAAATTTAACTGCTTTAGTAATTCCTGATATTGATATTCCTCATGATACTATTGCTGTTCAAAAAGAGGAATCTGAGATACCATCAACGAGCCGCAATGTATTAAAATGGGGGACGAAAACAGTTTTCATGTCAGATAGCGAGCTTGAAATTTGGACTGAAAAGTTTAATCAATATACCAACATGAATAAAAATGTTTATGGATTTATAAAATGGTTGCTTGAAGGAGCCAGATGAATTTTAATTTAGAGTATCCTATTGAAGATCTGAAACCGGCCGATTATAACCCTCGGGAAATCAGCGATCCTGCATTTGAAATGCTGAAAGATTCAATTCTGAAATATGGCATGGTAAAGCCAATTATTCTGAATGGAACCGGAATTCTGACAGCGGGACACCAGAGGATCAAAGCTTCAAAAGAATTGGGACTTAAGACGGTGCCTGCAATCCTTTTGAAAAATATATCTATCCATGATGAGATAAAGTTCAACCTTTTTCACAACTCAATCGAGACAAATAAGACTTATGCGAGAATCATTTCGATAGCAAAATACAAACCTGGGTATAACTTTATTGCTCCGGAAGATTATGAGTGCGGCGAAAACAATAATGCCGCAGTTACCAAACATATAAGTGATCTTTATTTGCGATATGGAAATTGGGGCTCGGTTGTTGCCGATACATCCGGGAAAATAATCCTTAATTCTGATTATGCTTACAGCATGAAAATTTATAATCAACCGTTACTTGCATATATCATTGATGAGCTTCAAACCGAAAGCTTTCTGGAGCGTATCAATCTGGATTATGGCGAATATAATTATGATGCATTGAAGATTAAGCCTTATGTACAATATCATTGCCAGATGAACCGGGTAAAAACTGATGAGCATGAGAGAGTAAGATCGACACTTTATGAGACAATTGTTTTAGAGAGAATCACCCCTGAATTAAACGTAATTGATTTTGGAGCCGGGAAATTCCGGTATGTGGATTATCTAAAATCGAAGGGTTATAATATTGTGGGATATGAGCCTTATATCAATGTTGCTGATCATACGCTTGATATAAAAAAGGTTGTTGCCGATCTTGACAAAATTTACTTGAATATTATATTATCAGGTATGTTTGATGCGGTCATTCTTGATAGTGTGTTGAATTCGATAACTTCATTAGAATATGAAAAGGCTGTACTCACCTGCTGCAACGCACTCCTAAAAAACTCCGGGACATTATTTCTTGCAACCCGTTCACTTGAGACAATTCAAAGGATTGGTAATTTTAAGAAAATCACCGGGAAACCCCGAGCAATAGAATTTCTGGATAAGAATAATTTTTCCGGGACTTTCCGCGAAGGGAATTGGACATTACAGCGATTCCATACAAAAGAAAGCTTAAAAATTCTGTTAAGTGAATTTTTCATTGAGGTCGAGATCACACAAGGGAAATCACAGAATTATGCGGTATGCCGGGGTCCAAAAGCACTTGTTCCAGAACAATATGAGAAAGCACTCGAAACGGAATTAAATATCGAATATCCAAATAATTTTAGGCACAACAAACATTCCCAATTAAAAAAAATGATATTGGAAAAATTGAGAGAAAGGAATGAACCCTATAATTGAAACGATTGAGATTACTGAAAGATTCCGTTATTTATGGTTGAAATATGTGACCGGGGTAAATCTTGAGCAGCATTGTGCAAAATGTCTCAAGGGACAATATAGTAAAAAGATAAACCCACACGTAAACGGGTTTGAAAAAATAGTTCTGGATGAATCTCATGCGGATTATTACTATCTCTGCGGAGTTTCAATCCCCTATAAATGGGAAAAGAATTTTCATCTGGCTTTTAAGTACATGCAGGGATCAATTATTGAGCTTGAAAGGCTGGGAATAAAGATAAAAATCAGGGGTGCAGAATTGATTCCGATAATCCCAACTCCGCTTAGCGAAATTGATTCCTTTCATAAACACGATCCTGCATATAACACGTGCCGGAACTGGCAATTTGCAACAATGATTGCTGATGAATATGCCTAAAGTGGGAAGCGAGCACACGGATATAGTTTGGTCCAGGGTTGATGCTGTAGTGCAGCTTATACTGGGAAATGATAGATATATGCAGAGTAAACGGAATTCAGAACTCAGAAATCTGGTAAAAGAGCAATTCGGTATAAAAGATAGACAGGCGCAAAAATACATTTTAGAGGCAAAAAAGGAGATCAGGAAACTCGGTAATGATCAGAAGAAACAGGCATTCATTAAAGCAATCCGGGATCGGGAGTTCCTATTTTCAAAGGCAAAAACTTCGCAAATTTATTATGACAAGGACGGAAAGCCTGTTACCACCGGTGATTATAAACTTGCTTTAGAGATAATAAAAGATCGAGATAAACTTTTTGGGCTTTACGTTGAAGAAGTGAATGTCAATCAAAATATAAACGCAAAACTTGACTTATCAGGGTTGACAAATGAGGAACTAAAGGCACTTGCGAACATTCAGCGATAAAGAATTAGAACTGATCAGCCAACAGGCGCGGTTTGAACTGGCCCGCCGGGATTTTTGGGAATATTGTAAAATAACCTCCCCTGATTTTTACATGGATGACAGATTTCATCTCAAAGTGATATGCAATACGTTTAATGATCTTTATTACGGAAAATTCTTGAAACCGGATGGACTTCCGTATAAAAAACTGCAATTAAATGTACCCCCGCAACATGGGAAATCGAGGACACTGATAAAATTCTGCCAATGGGTACTCGGGAAAAATAATGAGGAACGAATAATATCCTGCTCGTACAATGATGATGCTGCACATGATTTTTCCAGGTATACGAGGGATGGCATTCAGGAAATAAAGCTGCAAGATGAGGTCGTTTATTCAGACATTTTCCCTGATACAAAGATCAAACGCGGTGACTCTGCTTATGATAAGTGGGCATTGGACGGGCAACATTTTAATTATTTAGGGGCCGGTATTGGCGGCTCAATAACCGGTAAAGGCGGGTCGATGCTGATCATTGATGATCCGATAAAATCAGCTGAGATTGCACTGAATGAAAATGCACTTGAAAAAATTTGGATATGGTACACAGGTACATATCTTTCGAGGGTATCGGCTAAGGACGGCGAACCGCTCGAGATAATAGTAATGACTCGATGGAGTAAAAAGGATTTATGCGGCAGGATTTTGGATACCGAAGAAAAATCCAATTGGTATGTATTATCGTTAAAGGCTTATGAATCAGACACAGACCAGATGCTTTGTCCTGCTTTATTGAACAAAGCCAGATATGAAACACTCAAAAAAGTGATGTTGCCTGAAATACTTGAAGCTAACTATAATCAGCAGCCAATTGATTTACGAGGTCGGTTATATTCTCAACTAAAAACTTATTCCGAATTGCCAAAAGAAAACGGAAAGCTATTGATTGAGACAATTTTGAATTATACAGACACAGCCGATGAGGGTGATGACAGGCTTTGTTCGATTTGCTATGCAGTTTATAAACAGGAAGCATTTGTCCTGGATGTGATCTATACTCGGGAATCAATGGAAATTACAGAGAGAGCAGTTGTAGAGATGCTTTTCAGGAATGATGTAAATATTGCCAATATTGAAAGTAATTCAGGCGGTAAAGGTTTTGCAAGAGCAGTTGCGCGGATACTGCTTGATACATATTTGACCAGGAAAATATCAGTAAAATGGTTTCATCAAAGCGAAAACAAATTATCGCGTATCCTCACAAATGCAACTTACGTAATGGAACATATTTATTTCCCGGTGAATTGGGAAAACAGGTGGCCGGATTTTTACAAGGCACTGTACACGTTTCAGAAAGAGGGAAAGAACAAACATGATGATGCTCCGGACGCAATTACCGGAGTAGCAGAATCATTGTCTAAAAAACGAACAATCAAAGCGGCGAGATCGCCATATTAGAGGGCATAAAAAATGAACAGTAACCAGATCATTGAACTTATTAAACGTCAATCGGGTGCCATCACAGGGGCAATTGTCAAACATCTTATTGATGAAAATGAGCTTAAACGGGATAAAGTACTACGGTTATTTAAAGCCTATGAAGGCGAAGTTCCAATTCTTAAAAGAAATTTTAATAACCCTGATAAAATCAACAACAAACTCCCGAATGATTACCGGGGTGATATTGTTGATCAAATAACCGGTTATCTATTCGGGAATCCAATCAATTATACAATTGATAAATCCACAGCGAAAATAATTGACGAGCTTGATTCGTTTCAGAAACGAAATAATATTGATGATCTTGATAGCCAGACTGGCCAGAATATGGCTATTTGCGGTTATGCTGCCAGATTGTGTTATATAGACCCGGAAGGCAAAGAAAAAGTGATGAACATCAATCCCTGGGAAGTGATTTTCGTACAGGATGCGTCTATTGATGAAATCCAGTACGCGCTGATATATTATGATGTTGATATAATTCATAATTCCGGCAAACCTGTAAAACGTACACGTGCTGAATTTTATGATAAGAAGAACATCACTTACTTTATATCGAATGAAAAGAATGAATTTGATCTTGATTACATAATGAGCAATGGACGGAATCCGCAGCCTCACCTATTCGATTATGTCCCGGTTATCCGGTATAAAAATAATGAAAGTATGCAGGGTGATTTTGAAAAGGTTGACGGATTGATTGATGGATTTGACCGGATAATCAGCGATGTTCAGAACGAGATAGAGGAATTTCGGCTTGCTTATTTTATTTTCTACGGAGCCGAACCCACGGCTGAAACTATTGAGGACGCTAAACGAAGCGGGGCGTTTTATTTTCCAGAAGGAGCCGACGGCAAATTTTTGACCAAAGAACTTGGTGGTATTGTGCAATTTCTTGAAAATCATAAAAAAACCCTAAATGATAATATTTACAAATTCAGTAAAACAGTAGATATGAGAGATGATCAATTTTCAGGCTCTGCAATGTCCGGGGAAAGCCGAAAGTGGAAATTAGTGACGCTTGAAAATAAGGCTATCACCAAAGAACGAAAATTTACCCGAGCAAGCCGGGAAATGTTCAAGGTGATATTTTCAGCCTGGAAGAAAAAAGGTTTGAATGTGAATTATGAGGATCTTGAAATGCAGTTTTCAAGGAATCTGCCTGTTGATCTTTTACATTCGGCTGATGCTACTATGAAGCTTAAGGGAATGATCAGTGATGAGACACGTTTAGGTTTGTTGCCGTTTATAAAAGATGTGCCAGCTGAACTTGAAAAACTAAATAATGAATCAAATGCTGCTATAGAGGCGTTGCTGAATGAAAATTAATGTAGAACGCCTAAATGAACTGTTCCAGCAAGCTGATAATCAGATTGAAAAATTAGAATTAACGGTTGAATCCGAGCTTATCAAACATTATCAAAAAGCACTTATTGAAATCAAATCTGATATTTCCGCGTTATATGAAAAATATGGTGATGACGTAACTTATCAAGAAATGGTTACATACAACCGTCTGACTAACCTTGAAATCCAGATCGCAAAGATCATAAAATCGTTGAATGGCAGGCTGATAGGTACGACTGAGAAAGGTCTCAATGATATTTACTCTGAATCGTTCAAATTGAGTACAGCCGGAATGCAACAAGCCGGCGCTGCCGTTTCATTCGGACAATTACGAGCGAGTGATATAGAAGCTGTAATAGTTAATAGCCTCGATCGTATTAAATGGCAGGATAGGTTAAAAGAGCAATCAGAAATTTTATTGCGACAAATAAAGGAAGAACTTGCTACCGGGCTGATCCAGGGCAAAGGTTATGCGAAAATAGCCCGAACAATGAATGAGCGATCAGGCATTGGTGCTTATAAATCGTTACGGATCATGCGAACGGAGGGACACAGGGCGCAAAGTGCCGGACGACTTCTTGCTTATGATGAGGCAAAAAAACAGGGTTTGCAGATCAAAAAGAAATGGCTCTCTACAAAGGATTCCCGTACACGGGACAGTCATAAAGCCATGGATGGCCAGATTGAAAATGAAGAAGGCTTGTTTGTTTTTCCTTCCGGTTTAACTACTGCCGGGCCTGGATTATCAGGGATTGCAGAAGAAGATATACATTGCCGCTGTACTATTATCGCTTTTGACCCACTATTGATATAAAATCCTAATAATTTTTAGGATGATTTCAGGATAATAAAATCATAGATTTAATACAACATTAAAAATTCAATAAAGCACTTATCAGGACTACGGACTGAAAGGGCATAAGGAGAGCAATGACAGTAAAAGACATTTTAGAATTTGTAAAAAGCAATTCCGGCAAACCGGAAATGATCACTTTTCTTGAAGGACTTAAGACGCTCGATCATGAAAGTGTTAAGGACTATCTTGAAAAGGATGAATCCGGGAAAAATATGTTAAAATCGTTGAATGATGCAGCAGTTACGAAAGGGATTGCAACGTTCAAGGAAAAATCCTTGCCGGGACTGATCGAAGATGAGATTAAGAAAAAATTTCCAGCCGAAACTGAGGCAGATAAAAAACTAAGAACGCTTGAGGCTGAACAGCAAAGACTCACAGCGGAGATAAAGAAAAAAGATCTGCAGAACAAAGCAATTTCATTGGCTACTGAAAAAAAATTACCGTTAAAACTTGTTGACCGCTTTATTGGTAATGATGAGGAAACGACAATCCGGAATATTGAATTATTTGAAGCTGAATATGGCAACAGCCTGAAAACGGCGGTAGAGAGCAAATTCAAAGAAGAAGGACGCACACCTCCGCCAAATACACCTCCTCCGGTTGATTTTTCTAAAATGTCTGATGATGAATATTTTCAAACAAGATTAAAAGACAAAAAAAATTGAGGCAAAAATGAAAAAGAACTTTTTATTCACAATGATTTTCGGGTTAGTAATTACCGGGATCATGCTATTACTTGCCGAGGTGGAGAGCACCAAAGACGGCGTAATAATGGCAAACACATTTTTAACTACACAGATAATTGCACGTGAGGCTCTGCTCCGACTGAGGAATTTTCTTGTAACCAGAGCGCTGATCCACACTGACTACAGCAATTCATTTGCTAAACAGGGTGATACGATTAGAATTAAAAAACCGCCTACATATATCGCTGATGAATTCGATGGAACGATTAATTTGCAGGATATTACTGAAAGCCATGTTTTAGTCACACTTGATAAAATTGCAGACGTATCAGTAAACTGGACTTCCAAAGAAAGGGCATTAAATATTGATCAGTTCGGCGATCAGGTTCTGAATCCTGCAGTTGAAGCAATTGCACAAAAAATTGATTATGATATTCTGAGCACTGTTTACAAGGATGTACCTTATTTTGTCGGGACGGCTGGAACTACTCCGGACGCATTGGAAGATTTTGCAAATGCCAGAAAACTCCTGAACAAGCTGAAAGCTCCGCAGAGCTTACGATCTGCGATCTGGGATCCGGATGCAGACGCAAAATTCTCGATCCTTGATGCAATAGTGAACGCTGAAAAATCCGGCAGCACACAGGCGTTACGAGATGGCGCGATCGGTAAAATTCAGGGCTTGAACAACTATATGAGTCAGAACATTGTAACTCATACAGCTGGAACGTTCACAGCCGCGGCAGGGACTAAAGTTAAAACTCAGCCGACGGTTGGAGCTTCGAGCATTGCAATAAAATCGAGCGATGGCGGAACTGGTACGATCCTTGCGGGTGATCTGCTTAAGATTGGTAATTACTATTATGTCGCTACCGCGGATGCTGATGCAGTTGCAAATGATGTAACAGTATCGGTATATCCTTTGATTCAAACTGCGCATGCTGTTGATACTGATGTAACATTTCCTGATAAAACAGCAGGCGGACACGTTGCAAACCTGGCATTTCACAAGAACGCTTTTGCCTTCGTTCAGCGACCTCTGGAACCACCTATGGGCGGGGCTGAATCCTATACTGTCAATTTCGAGGGATTATCTATCCGCGTGACAGCCGGTTACGACATGAGCACAAAAAAAGAGATCGTGTCCCTTGATCTGCTTTACGGAATCAAAACCATCTTCCCTGAATTAGGCGTAAGAGTTTTAGGTTAATCAATAATTTAAGGCGGGGTTGATTCCCCGCTTTTTAATAACCATTGAGAGAGATAAAATGAAATCAATAAAATTATTTTTAGCTGCATTAATTCTGATGTCTATTACTGCATTTGCACAAAGTGAAACAGTAATGATTGCAATAGCGACGGTATTCAAATAAATGAAATGCCCGACGTGTAAACAGGATTATTCTGAAACTGTTTTACCGATGCACGAAAAGCGATGTATTCTGATAGATACGCCTGAGGAATATGCAGGTAACTCCGTTGTTAGTGAACCCCTGGTGATAGAGCAGGTTAACACTCCCGAACCTGTTCCATTCAAAGCAATGCCCGGGAATACTCCGGCCCGGGCAGTTGCTCCAAAAAAGAGACGTAAAAAATGATCATCACGCTTGCGGAAATTAAACAATTATTGCAGTTAGGCTCTGATCACGATGATGTGATCGCTGAGCTTATCCCGATTGTTCAGGATTTTGTAATCAAATACTGTAATAATTTTTTCGAACTGATGCCTGATAAGATTTATCGGACTGCTATCACAATTTCATTTGATTCAACATTGAAAACTATTAATGACAGTGATAGCAGATTTGTTTCAGCCGGATTCCCCTCCGGGTTACATTGCAGGGTTGCAGGGAGTAAATTTAACGATGGTATATATAAGATTGAAAGTGTTACAGCAGGAACGATCAGTTTAGATGATGATGAAACTCTGATTGATGAGAGCGCTGATGGTGAAACAGTAATGTCAATTACTGTAGTAAAATTCCCGGCAGGGATAAAGCTGCCTGTTTCGCAAATGATCGGCTTCAACCTGGACACTAAGGCGATGAAAGGGATTAGTTCTGAAAGCCTGGGAGATCATTCCATATCGTATAGTTCAAACGGAGCTTATCCGGATAACATTTTGAGAGGATTGAATCAGTACCGAAAAGTTTCAACACCCGCAGAACGCCAACGAATTTACGACATTTACACGAAGCGGAATCCATGATACAGGATTATTTCAGGGATTCGTTTGATGTATTGCGGAAAATGGATGTGATTGATCCGGGTGGAGCCGTAACAGAGGGCGAAGATCAGCTTATTCTCAAAACAACCGGACGGATGCGGCCGCTTTCCGGGAAAGAGATTTACATTAATGAAAAACGGAATTATAAAACAACACACAGGTTTTACTGTCCGTTTGGTGATGTTCAGGCTAATGATCTTGTCCATGACACGGTAAATGACATCTATTATGAAGTGAAGCTGCCTATTAATCCGATGGAATTCGGGGAATTTATTCAGGCGGACGTAAATAAACTTGATGCAAATGAGGTCGCAATTATCGAAAAAATCAGGTAGGATATTCTTGATGAAACCGGGATGGACGAATGATTGAAATTATTACAATAATATTTGCTGGGATGCTAAAAGCTGAGCGGGATTCTGTAAAAAATGCTCCGAAAAGACCAATATTCAAATTTTTGCTTCGTGATCCGTGGTGGGTTGAAGACCCCAATGCTGACTGGAGCCAATTACAGAAAACTCTTTTTTCTGTTTTTCGAAACGGTTGGCACTGCTTCGAACAATTATTAGTAATTGTCTATCCGTACTCGGCAATAATCGGTTATCTGGAATGGGGTATGTGGGCGGTTTTAATTGTGCCGGCAGTCTTCACAGCATCATTTTTAATTAGTTATCATGGCAGAAAACTCTATTATGGAAAATAGGAATGAATTTATATCACGTTATTGGAATTGTTCTGGGAATATTCGGGATATATTCCGGATTGCTCGTTTGGTTAAATAACAAACAGAGCAAATACGAAGAATTTATGAATAGCAGAGTTCTTGTATTGGAAAAGGAACAGAATAAAATTATCCTTAACTATGTAGAACGTTTCGGCAAGATTGATTCAAAACTTGACCATATAAAGCTTGAAATTATTCAAGCGATCAATAATCTTGCGAAGGACCAGGCGGTAAAAGACGAAAAATTGAATAATCTGATTGATGAACACAAAAAGATACATGAACATTCAAATGGCTGATAAGATCAGAGGACTGAGAACCTTAATATTATCGCTTTCTGGATTACTTGTATATGTAGTGATTTTCCTGATTACTAAAGGGATTGATCCTGTAAATCTTGGAATAGGATTATCAATTTTGCTTGCTCCGGGTTTCGGAGCCAATGCAGTAAAAAGTGTTTGGCAGAGTAAAAACCGGAGCAATGAATGAGGATTTTATATTTTATAATACTTTTAATCCTTGCCGGTTGTTCATGTCCGCAAGTAGAAACGATTATCCGTCCGGAAACAATAACAGTTATCCCCCCGGTGATTCAGGACACTGTTTTGGTGGCGTATGCTGATACAGTTTTAGTAGAAGGGCATAATATTGTAAAATCTGATACAGTTATACAGGTTAAATATTACCCGAAAGAAAAGAAATTTTTCGTTAAAACTAAACCAGATACTATCAGAATTATTAAGGCTGACACTGTAAAAATTACACATATAGAAAAAAATGAGTCAATCCCATACCTTAAAATTCTAATGGGAATATTTGCTATCATCGTACTTATAATGATCTGGAAAAGAATTTAATAAATGGAAATATCCGAAAGAGGACTTGATTTAATTATACGACATGAGGGATTTGAAGCAAAAGCTTATAAATGTCCCGCGGGTAAATGGACTATCGGATATGGACACACGAAAAATGTTGTTTCCGGAATGATAATTACAACTCAAGAGGGATGGGAATTTTTGAGAGAGGACGTGAAGCTTGCAGAGAAAGTTGTAAATGATCTTGTAATAGTGCCGCTCAATCAGAATCAATTTGATGCTTTAGTTTCATTCATATTTAATGTCGGGAGCGGTGCATTCCAGAGAAGCACATTAAGGCGGGTGCTGAATAAGAGTGATTATAAGAGAGCTTCTGAGGAATTCAAAAAATGGGTATTTGCCGGCGGTAAAAAATTGCAGGGATTAGTAAAACGTCGAAACGAAGAAAAAGAATTATTCAATAAATCCACATTAAGGATCAGCCTTGAAAAATAATAGTATTGATCCTAAAAGCATGAATAAATTTGTTCAAAAAATGCTAATACCCCGGCTGACATTAGCGGGTGAATTAGTTGAAGGTACTGCTAAGGTATTTTGTCCAGTTGATCTTGGTAATTTACGAAGTTCGATTAATTATAATGTTAATAAAGCCGATTTGAGTGTTACAATAGGTACGGCCGTTGAATATGCGCCATATGTTGAATTTGGGACTGGTGAATATGCTGAAAATGGACAAGGGCGTAAAGGCGGATGGTTCTATACGGACGATCAGGGAAAAAGCCGGTTTACATTCGGGAATAAACCACAACCGTTTTTAAGACCTGCTTTATATAATAATAAGCAGATGATTACAAAAATTCTTCAGGGTGTAATGTGAATTCCGAATTACGAACTGCCATATATGACATAGGGAAAGTGATTACTGATCTTGGTGGGAAATTCTATTATCAGGAAGCCCCTGTTAATGTTCGGAATCCGTATGCTGTTTTTACGTTTATTACTGAAACTGAAAGCAGAGACAGCGCATCACGTTTTCCGGAATTTATCTTGCAAATAAATCTTTATGATACTGATGCAGAACGTCTTGAAGGATTGATTGATGATCTCCGAAGTAGTTTTGATGATTGTTCCGATAAAATAGTATTAGACAGTTATTACTGCGATCGGTTTGAATTCCAGAATGCGAGACCGCAAAAGATCGGGAGGGTTTTTCAGATTACATTACAATACAAAATTGAATTAACACATAAGTGAGGCAATAAAAATGAAAATTGCAGGAAATAGTTTAGAATTCTGGTGGAACGGAGCGGAATATCCGGTTATATCAGAAAATCTCAGTGTCCAGTTTGACACAATAGAGAGCACAGATTCCGCAACTCCAGACGCAGGGAAAGATCACGAACTGGGCCGGGCTTCAAGATCGTTCCAGATCGAAGCGAATTTGTATAATCCTGATGGTGCAGAGATTGTAACCGGGACACTGACCGAGGGCACTCGCTACAGGGTAACAGGCGGAACAATAACAGAAACTCAGGGGACGTTTACAGCAGGAACGATTTTTGAAAGTGATGGTACCGGAACGGCATCGGCGACAAACAAGGTTAAGCCGTTAGGTTCGAAGGTTACCGGCAAGGACATGGCATTAACCTATGATGGAGCGGATTACCCTGTAACACAGATTGATTATTCCGAGCAGTACGATGAACTTGATGCAACAGATAGCAGCACTACCGGAGATGCAAAGGAAACGGAAGTTTCCAGAGCTGACCGGGAAACGAAAATTTCTGCAATTGTTCGGGATGATGAAGCGGATATGCTTTCGACATCACCGGTGAAAAAATCGGCTAAGTTGGAATTCAACAGTTCTTGTTATGCAGAAGGTTACGTTATCGGTACTCAAAAAAATATTGTTGATAATGTCAATGATATTGCAAAAATTGATTATTCCTTCAAGTGGCAGGGAAAACCCACGGAAACGGCGTTAGGATTTACTGCGGGTGAAGCAAAGTCTTTCAAGCTGATCTTAAAACGCGGAACTGTTACTAATAAAGAATACGTCGGGATGGCAGTAATTACTCAGAAATCTATCAGTTCAGAGATTTCCGGGCTTGCAAAAGTGAATTATACAATGTCAATCAATGGTGCATTGACTGAAAATGTTTATGCAGCGGATTAATATGTATCAATTCACATCTGAAAAAATCAATTTATTAGGACGTGAGCTTTTATTATCGGAACGAACAGCGAGAGACGTTAACAAATTGATTGCTTATTCAAAGGCTAATCCTGATAAAAATTACAGCGGCATGCTGATTGAGGCTGCTGTTACAATTCAGGACGCAATGAAACCGAATTACGCAAATTTGCCGTTTTATTGCTTAAAAAAATACCTTTTGAAACGTCAATTAAAAAGTAAAAATCTTTTAGGAAAATTAACCGCTGGTGAATTATTCCATTATGCCGGAAAGGTTCTTGAACTCGAAGGGATAAAAAAAAAAGCGGAATAAAATCCGATGATACAAATGATAACAATGCGATAAGTACAAATGTAATTAACGCGCTTATTGCTCATTTTTTTTATATACCAATTAATCAGGTTGAGGACATGCCAATTCGAAAATATAAAGCTCTGCTGGAACAATCCCTGAATATTGGTAATATTTATCGTCAACAGAAATTTGAGTTCCAGGACAATGAGGATAAACACAATGATTTCCTCAACCAAATCGAATATTTTAAAAGAAAAGGACGTTTATGACTGATAATATTGGCGAAGTATTCGTAAAAATTAAAGCAGATGTAAGCGAGCTTACTAAAGAAGTTCAAAGCCTGAAAGCGAAAATGGATAAGGACGCTGAAAAACTCAGCAATTCATTTGCAGCATCATTCAAGAACGGATTGAAGCTTGCAGGCGGGTTTATCGGGATTCAAACAGCACTAAATTTCGGAAAAAAGATAATACAGACAGCCTCTGAATTCGAACAACTTCGCACCAGGTTAGTTTCCCTTTATGGTTCAGTTGATAAAGCTACAACTGTATTCGAACAGTTTAAAAAAATTGCAGCCACAACTCCATTTTCGCTT